>ERZ827490.1416-NODE-1416-length-31229-cov-4.999455_pt1 | contig 31229 bp, 15 predicted proteins | sample MGYA00519770_ERZ827490 | MGnify/ENA primary metagenome ERZ827490 (study PRJEB31778, sample SAMEA3449324) | human gut metagenome | biome: human gut; feature: human-associated habitat; material: faeces | place: United Kingdom | collected 2010/2012 ...
GATTATTAACTTAGTTAAATTGAAGATTCAAGAACAAGGGTTATTTTGGTAATATGATTATTAACTTAGTTAAATTGAAGATTCAAGAACAAGGGTTATTTTGGTAATATGATTATTAACTTAGTTAAATTGAAGATTCAAGAACAAGGGTTATTTTGGTAATATTCTTCCTCCTTACAGGAGCAAAGAGTATTTTAACAATTAAATAAATAGTAATATGATTATTAAAAAAGGAGATAAATTCGAATGCATTAAAGATGTTATAATGGATAATAATCCAAAAGATATAGCTTATACTTCAGGTAAAATTTATATTAGTGAATTAGATGGACATATAACAGATAATCAAAATAAAGTTAACCATTATTGGTCTAATGAAGAAAGTGAACAATATTTTATAAAATTACCAAAAAGTAAAAAAGAAATGGTTAATCATCCTTCTCATTATAAAAATAATAAGTATGAATGTATTGATGTAATGCTTGATATATTTGGTAAAGATAAAACAGTAGCTTTCTGTGAGTTGAATGCTTTTAAATATCTATGGAGAGCCAATAATAAAGGTACTGATATTCAAGATAAGAAAAAAGCTGAATGGTATATTAATAAATATATTGAATTAAAAGAAAATAAGAATGACTAACTATTTAAATATTTATTTAGTAAAGAAGGAGAGTTCAAAAGACTCTCCTTTATTATTTATGTCTTTTAGTAGAAATCATCCTATTTATAGAGCAGTAGTAGAAACTATTACTCCTATATGGACAGGTTATAAAGATGGCTATACAGAATTGACTTATGATAATTTAACTGAATGTATTAATTCTTTAGATAAAGAAACTAATCATATTGTAAATAAAATAGTAGAATATGAGAAAGCTATACTGAAGAATCCTAAAAGTGATATTATTGAACAGTTAATTGAATATAAGGAGATTTATAAAGAAATGGAAGAAAATAATCATAATCTTGCATTTATAAGATGGTTTACTAATGATATTATTAATGGATATTCAGATTTTAGTAAGGTATTATGTAATATAACTTAATATGACACAAAAAGATAAATTAAGAAAGTCTTTTTTAGCTTTAATATCCATAATATTATAGATTATTGTAGTGAATATAGTTATGCTCAAGAAATTAAACATAAATGTGAAGAAGTTCTTAAATTATTAAAATAATGGGAAATAATAGGAAAAGACTTATTTATAATATGGCTAAGAAGATATGTGATGCTTATATGACATATACTTGTAGTTGTGCATTTGTTGAAAATAATTTAGTAGATAAAAAAGTATCTCAGAAGTTTAAAGAACTTAAAGATGCTATTGTAGAACAATCAAATAGTATAAAATGAAAAGAATAATTCTTACAAAAGGTATTCAAAGGTACTTTAATAAATATAAAGAATTATATAATTTAAAAGAAACCAGTGATGAGTAATACACCAACATTAATGCAGAGTGAAGAAAGAAGTCTTAATGAATTAAACTCTGAACCAAAGAAAATTAAAGTAGATGTTACTGTAAGTATTACTATGAGTAAAACTACTACTATTGAAATTAGTGAAGGGGATGAAAATGATGATAATAAATTGCTCACATCATTTGATTCTCAGAAGTATTCTCCTGAACAGATTAGAGCTATTCTTGAAGAATATAAACATAGAAAAAGTATTAATAATTTCCAAACTAAACTTAATGATTTAAGTGGTTGGGTAGTTGATGATAAATGTATTAATTTAGAATAATATGAGGTTAATTAATCAAAGTTATGAAATCTGTAATCAGATAGATTTTAGTATGTCTGGTATCTATAAACATATAGAGAAATGTACTAGAGTAGCTTATAAGAGTGAAGATAAAATTACAGAAGATAGTGCAGTATCTTTCATAGATAAGCTTCTTAATATGAAGCATCTTGCTCCTATGGAATTTGGTACTATTCACTTTAAAATTCCTACTACTTTACTTAAGACATTTGTTGAAGATTTAATCTTTTGTAATTTATATAATGTAGAATGGATTAAATGTAAAACAGTAGATAATTATACTTACTTTACTACTAATTATAGACATTGGCTAGAGTTAGAAAAGAAATTATCATATATTAGAGAGTACTTTAATTCAGAAGATAATGAATATTATCCTAAAAGATATACAGTAAAACTTATTACTAATAGAGCTATAAGTCATGAAGTAGTAAGACATAGAACAATGTCTTTTATTCAGGAATCTCAGCGTTTTTGTGCCTATAATAAAGATAAGTTTAATAATGAAGTTACATTTATTAAACCTTGTTGGTTAGCTATAAAAGAAGGTACTTATACTGAAAAGAATTATCATGAAAAGAATTATCATGATAATATCTATACTAATAAAAATGTTGAGTATGATTTTATGATACATCTTCTTACAGTAGAGGCTACCTATTTTAAGCTTCTTAAAGAAGGTTGGAAACCACAACAGGCTAGAGTAGTATTACCTAATAGTACTAAAACAGAATTATATATGTGTGGATTTAAAGAAGCTTGGGAACATTTCTTTGAACTTAGAGATAACAAGATAGTTGACCCACAGATGTATGATTTAGCACATCCAATGCATCAAGATTTTATTAATAATAAATATTTATAATTATGTTTGAAAAAGAAATTAAAAAAGGTGATATTCTTAGTGAAAGTTCTCATTATAGAGTAAAGAATATTCTTGGTAGTAGTGTTATTCTTGAACACTTTGAAAGTAAAAATGAAGTAGCTATTGATAAGGATTATCTTCATAATTTCTGTAATACTGCTGATAGGTATACTACAGAAATAAAAGTTACTAAAGAAGACAAGAAAGATGGTACTCCTGGAATTAGAAGTATATGGGAGAATATTCATAGTAGTAAGGTATTTACTGTATGTTTTAAGAAGCAAGATAAAGCTAAAAGTGCTAAACAATTTAAAACAGAAGTAGATATTCTAACTGAACAAATATGCCAAGAAATTGATAAGGTTAAAAATTCAAAGAAAGGTGTAGCAGATTGGGCTAAGAAAACTCTTTATACTCTTATGAATAATCCTATTCCTAAGATTGTTGAAGGAGAAGATAGAGTTCTTAGAGGATATAAAATTCAATTTGAATCTAGAGATGGTAAGTATCAGTGTATTGATATGGATATTGAAGATTCAGAAAACAATGTAAGATTAGTCAATATTAATACTATTAAATGGCTTATTATTGATAATACTAAATACATTGTTCAATAGTTTTAATTGTTAATAATGTTAAGAAGGTACTATAAGCGATTTGTTTATAGTACCTTTATTTTTTAATAAAAAGTTTTGCAACTAACTATAAAAGTTGTATCTTTGCAAACAAATAATTTAATTAAATATAAAGAATATGGCAATACATTGTATGTTACTCACTGGAGATAATATTAAAATAGTACAGAATTTCTTAAGTGAGTTTAAAGACAAATATGATTGTATGCAGACTTTTGATATGGTAAGGTCTATGATTAGTGCTTGGCAAAGTGCTAATTTTAAAGATGGTGAAGAACCTACAATGCCTACAAAAGATGAGATAGAGAAATTTATACAATCACAATTAAGTAAAGATAAACAAAATCCTGTGGCTCCTGTAAGGAGTACTAATATAGCAGATTATAATACTGAAAGTGAAGCTTTATCTCCTGTACAGGAGAATAATAAATCATATGCTGAGGATTTAGCTAGATGTGCTAGACAAATGTCTCCTATAGAAAGAAAACATAGAGTAGAAAGAATTACTAGAATGTTTTCATCTATAGTAAATAGTAAATTAAAGGATAAATTAGCTTCTTATAATGATAAAATCCAAGCAGAAACTAATCCTAAAGTAAAGAATGATTTATTATTTGGTAGAAAGAAAATTACTAGATTCAGTGTTATTAAATCTGAAGGTGTACAGAGTATTATGATGGAAGTAAGAAAAGCCTTTCAAGTATATACTGAGGCTCCTTTAGAGACAAAGATAGCTATAGAAAAACAACAAATATTAAGTGTTAAACCTAATCTTGATGATAGGATAGCTACTAATATAGCTAGAAATGTTGCAGAAAGAAAGACTAAAGCTTTTCAAAATGTACTTAATAACTTTCAAGTATTAGCAGAAGAATCATTAGGAAACTTAGCATTAACTGAGGGTATTTCTGTTAACTTAAATAGTAACTTTGTACTTAATACTCAAGAGAATAGTGATACTTTCAATGATGATGGTAAACAAACTAATCAAGGAGATGTATTTGAGAAAGAAGAATCTTTGAAAGAAGGATGGATGACTGATGTTAAACAGGTAGCTACTTTTGATAGTCTTACTGCTAGAGTTAGACAAGTCATAGGTAATATGGTAAGATATGATTCTACAGGTAATATTGATAGAGATGATTTAGGAGATAATATCTATCTTAATGCAGGTTATGTACATTCAGAATTAATACAGGCTCTTAGAAATATGATTAGTGCTGAAGATATGATTCCTATGCTTGAACAACTTAGTAAAAAGAAGGTTTGGGTAAAGCAGATTATTAATGAATTAAATAATGATAATCAACTGTTTACTGAGTTTTATAGAGCATATAGAAAGGATTATGTCAATTACTTTATTCAAAAAGTAAGTACTAATAGTGATACCTCTACAAGTACTAAAGTAATGTCTATTAATGGTGCAGAAGGTACTTCACATTATTTTGATGAATGGAGAGATAACTATGAATATGGTAATGTTCTTACTACAGATAGTATATATGATAAGAATGGAGACATTCAATTAAAGAATGCTAAAGTAGGTCTTGATTTAGTTAATGAATTACTTGATATATTTGAAGACAGAGAAACTATTGCTGAAAATCTTACTGATGAAAATATAGCAAGAATTAAGAAAGCTATGAATATGTTAGGTGCTAATGTAGATTCAGAAACACTTGAAAATGCATTAAAGTTTAACTTAGATAATAAAGCTTTCAAGCCAGCAGTTAATGTCTTATTAAGTAATTTAAGAACTATTTATTATGACTTAAATAAAGGTAATGAGAAAGTTAAAGATGGTGAATATGTAGACTTACTTAATATTCATGGTACTGCCTTTAATAATATTGCAGAAGTAATCAATAAAGTAGATGAAGATACTATTGAATCTAGTGTAAGACAAGGTGATAAAACTATGTATGCTCATGTTAATCCTTCTTATGTAACAACTCTTATTAAGAAGTTACAGAGAGAAGATACTTATAAACAGGTACTTGATGATTATAGAGTATGTAATTGGTTTAATAAGAATGGTAAATGGAGAAATAGTATATTAGAAGAAATTGAAAATAATGCAGAAGTAAGAAGTAATTTAAAGCATGTAGTACTTCTTCAATATAATAGAAAGGAATATAATGCTTGGACAGATTTAGATGCTACATTAGCCTTATATAATATGTATATAACTGGTGCAGCAGACAGAAGTGGAAATGAAACTTATGGTTATTATCAAATACCTATGTTATCTGATGCACAATCTGCTGAGTTTATTAAATTCAAGAGATATAAGAAGGGATATGAAGAGAAGTTACTTGATAAGTTTAAAGACTTAGTATATCAGGAGATTGATAGAATTAATCTTGTTAAAGAAAGAGCTACTACAGATAATCATATAGACCCTGTTGCTAACTTTGATATGAATGGTAAAAAGATGGGAGGTGCAGAATTTAAGTTCTTCCCTGAATTAAATCAGAAAGGTCAAAGTGGAAAGACATTCCTTCAAGCTATAGATGAAGCTAAACAGATATCTATGGATGAAGTTGATAACTTAATTAAAAATACTATTAAGTCTATAATGGATAGTAGATTTAAAGAGGCTATTCAACACTATAAGGATATTGGTCTTTATGATAGAATTAGTACAGAGAAGAATGCTAGATTTAAGCATGTAAATGCTTATTCTGAGGAAGGAATGAATGATAAAATGAGAGAATGGTTCTGGAATAGTACTTATTTTACTTCTCAATTTATTGAACTTACAACTACTGATTTAGCTTATTATAAAAATCTTGAGGACTTTCAAAAGAGAAATAAGCAAGACCATGCACCAGCAGAAAGACTTAATACTCTTGCTACTTGGAATGGTAAACCAGTATTAGTAAACAATGATGGAAGTAGAAGAACTACTAGAAGAGTTATTTATCTTAAAGATAATATTCTTCCTGCTAATAGTATGGATAGTATTAATGAGATACTTGAAGCCAGAGTTAAAGATAAGAATGATGCCTTTACTGCTTATGATAAAGCTGCTATTATGTCTATATTTAATAAAGTCAATGTAGCAGATGCACAAGCTTATAATACATTACCATCATTTAGGTCTACTCAAATTATGGCAGGTATGTGGTCTGATGCAGAAGAAACTGCCTACAATAATATTATGAATAATAAGTGGACTGCAAGTGATTTCTTAGTACTTTGGAATACAAGAAAACCATATCTTTATACTCAGAAGAATCAACCTGATGGTATGGGTGGAATTATGAAAGTTCCTACTCAACATAAGAATTCTGAGTTTCTTCTCCTTACAGGAGCAATGTTTGGTCAAATACTTCATTCAAGTAAATTGCAAGCTCTTAATGACTTTATGGTAAAGAATAATATAGATTCTGCTATGTTTGAAAGTGCTATAAAGGATGGCTTACAAGGTACTATTAATCTTAATGATACTACAAATTATGCTTCTACTATGACTGTCTTGGAAAATGTAACCAGGCTTAATGGTAAAGAAAATCCAAATGTAGTACATGAATTTGATTATAATGATTATGGTATTCAGACATCTACTCCTGAACATGGTATTGATAAAGTACAACTTGTAGGTACTCAGATTAGAAGATTAATTAGTTCTGATATGAATCCTAATAGAGACCCTAACTTTAAATTAAAATATAAAGATAGGGAATTTACACAAGAAGAATGGATGAATTATTTTAATGCTATCAATACTGCTAATATTCAAGAAGCTTTTAAGGAAGTATCTGATAAGTTTAATGATATTCATGAAATTGAGAAAGAACTTATAAGAGAAGTAAGAAGTAATCCTAGATATGGAACAGACTTAATTAGAGCATTAACTCTTGATAAGAATGGTAACTTTAATATTCCTCTTATAGACCCTTCACAGACTTTAAAGATACAAGCATTACTTAACAGTATATTAAAGAATAGGGTTACTAAGCAGAAGATTAATGGTGGAGCATTAATTCAAGCTTCTCCTTTTGGTCTTGATGAAAGTAAACAACCTCAAATTGTTTATAATGAAGATGGCTCTATTAAATATTTTGAAGCTTATCTTCCTTGTCCAACAGAAGAATTATATAATGCTTTATTAGACCCTAATACTCATGAACTTGATATTAATAAAAAAGATAGTAAAGGTAATTATATAGTACCAGAAAAGTATAGAGAAGTAATAGGTTATAGAGTTCCTACTGAGGATAAATATTCTATGCAACATATTAGAATAAAGGGATTCTTACCTAGACAAGTAGGTAGTGTAATTATATTACCTAAAGAGATTACTTCTTTAGCAGGAAGTGACTATGATGTTGATAAAGTTTATGTAATGTTTCATAGTTTATTTACTAAGAATAACTATAACATTAAGAAAGCTTGGGATGATTTTTATCAATTAGAATCAAGTAAAGATATTCTTGAAGAAATTGATAAGAATTATGGTGAGGCTTTACAACAATATATTGCTGAACAAACTGAAGGAGAACCTTTAGATTATGAGGATTTAAGTGATTTAGCAGAAGAATTTAAAGGCTGGTTAAAAGATAATGATGTCAAGAGATATAATTTATCTGAAACTGCTCAAATAAGATTCTCTGAATGGTTTAATAAGAACAAATCCAAGTACTTAATAAATAGTTCTTTTAGTACATATGATTATGACTTTGATAAAATAGAAGGAAATGACAAGTTAAGTATTTATAATAATGCAAAGGCTAATAGTAAGAAACAAAGAGATTCTTTGATGATTGACCTTATGTGGAGTGTATTATCACATAAAGATACTGCTAAGAGTATTCTAGAACCTGGTGGTTTTGATAAACCAAAAAAGGCTGCTAGAATTAATACTATCTTATATAATGTTGATAAAGAAACTCTTACTAAATTAGGAGGTTTAAAAGGACTTGAGAAACTTAGTCTTGATGAACTTGATAATTTAGCAGATAAATATAAGGAAAAACTTAATCCATTAGTACCTACTACTTGGGTTACTCTTCATCAAAGAAATATGTCTGGTGCATCACTTATCCCTATGGCTGCTACTAATAATGCTTCTCATGCATTAATGCAGCAGACTAAACTTGGTATTAAAAGTGAATATCAGTTGACATTTAATGGTCATAAATATAACTCTTTACATGATATTAAGAATGCAGATAATGAGTTTATTACCAGAAATATTGCTAGTTTCTTGGCAGCCTTTGTAGATAATGCAAAAGACCCTATTGCAGGTGATATGAACTTCAATAAAATTACTGCTTCTAGTGCATTTGCATTATTAAGAATGGGTGTAGGAATTAATACTATGTCACTTATAATTAATCAACCTATTGTAAGAGATATAGTAAAAGAAGTACAGAATAATAGAGTATCATTAGCAGAAGCTATTATTAATACTATTAATAAATATAAGAACTATAATAATGGTACTAATGTTAATAGTTACTATACTAAAATAGAAGATTATAATTTTAAAGATGAAGACTTAGCAAGTAATATTATAGCAAGAAAAGATGCAGATGCAGCTAATACTAGTGAAGGTCATGAATTCTATGCTAATCAATTAAAAGTAGGTTTTATGTTTGCAAGACTTAATAAATTAGCAGGTGATTTGAATGAATTTACTAATGCTACTAGAGCTGATACTCAAAATGGTGGAGCAGGACCTTATATCTCTTCAGATATAATTAATATTGAGAAAGTTGAAAAATTATTGATGGCTCCTATAAAAGATGCTAATTACTCTCTTACAGGAACATTAGGATTACTTTCATTTAATTTAAATGAAGAAGATATTATTAATAGTCCATTACCTATATTACAGGCATTCTTTACCTATGGTGTAGAATCTACTGAGAAGTTATTCAATAAGTATTTTCCATACTATAATAATACTTATACTAGTATTATAAGTACTATAAAAAATATGACTAGATATGGTAATTTAAATGAAAAGCAGAGAAATAGTATATATAATGATTTTATCAGTTATATGCTAGCAGAAACTAGTGAATATAATTATAAAGATGAGGAAGGTAATCCTATATCTGAAAGAAAATATTATATCACTAAATTCCCTGCTGAGTTTGATGCTTTCAAAAAAGCTCATCCAGAGTTATCTCAGTTACCTATTATAAACAGAATAAAATATAATAAGTTTACTAAATATAATCCAGCACCATCTCTTACCTTTAGTAATGTAGGTAGAATTACTGATATACAGAAGCAAGATTATATTAGAAGTTGGGAAACACTTATGAATATTAATGATGAATGTAGGGATATGGCTATTAAGTTATTTCTTTACTGCAATTATAAAGGTTTAGGTTTTAGTCCTAATGGATTTAGTCATTTGGCTCCTGTAGCAGTAAAAGAGAATACTGGTAATTATATAAAAACTCTTGAAGATATGTACTTTGAGAAAGCTGATGTAACTACTTTTATAGGTCAATATTTTAGAAATCATTTAGATGATAGAACATTAGTACCAGATATTACTGGGGCATCTTATGTAAGTGAAGTTAATCTTGAAACAGAAAATTTTGATGTTAAAGTTGATTTCAATTCATCTATGGATGATAAAAAAATTGCTAAACCATTTGATGATAAAAGTGCTCTTGAATATTTACCTTATGTTCATATTAATTATAAGGGGGCTGATTTATACTTTGAAAGAGTAAATGAAGCTACAGATTCAATAGCTTCTTATCAAAGAATACAACCTTTAGGAGTAAAGAATCAATATGTAGAATATGATAGTAATGCTAGTGAAGATATGGAATCAGTAGTACCTAAACCACAAGCATATAAAGCTAATCTTAATGATTATGTTAATAATACAGATATTACAGATAATCAAGATATAGCTAATTTTGTTATGGAACAACAACAATCTGCACAAGCAAGTTTACTTGCTATAATTAAACAGAAAGCTGCTGAAAATGGTTATACTGAATCACAACCTATTGATAAACTAGAGCAACTTCCTCCTATAACAGAGGATGAACAAGGAAATAAATTCTGTAATAATGTAATAGTAAGATTATAATATGAGTAAATGTACATTTATACCAACAAATAAAGAGGGGAATATCCCCTCTTTATTTACACAATTAAAAAGTTATTTTGGAAATACTAAACAAGCATTATATTACTGGCAGAGAGTTAAATCTCCAGAGTTTAGTAAAACATTTCCAAATGTTAGATATGATAATGAAGGTAATCCATTAATGGAAGACCTAATGTATAAAGTTGGCTTGGATGGTCTTAAAGATGAGCTTAGCCAGCTAAAAAATTTAAATCAGCATAATAGTCCTGTAGCTAGAAATTATACTAATGTAATGAATTTAGAGGAACAAGCTATATCATTTAATAGAAATAGTCCTTATAGAAGTAAGTTCTTTGCAACAGTAACTAATGTAGATGATAAAGTAAAGTTATCTATAAGACCTATAAGAGAAAATAAAGAAGATATAGCTCATAAGATTGAATTCAATAGTAAGTTAAATAGGAGATTAGAAAGACTATTATCTGACTGGGGTATAGGAGTCGGTGCATTAAGTGAACTTGAAGAAAAGCAAGGAATTAATGGTATAACAGATTTTGATTGTGCAATAACTACTGCTAATGGCTTAAAGACTTTAATTAGAATAGCTAAGGGACAAAGAGGACAAGATGTATTACCAGAAGAGTTTGCACACTTTGCAATAGAAGCAGTAGATACTCCATTAAAAGCTAGAATAACTAATATACTTAGTGATGAGAATATACTTGAGAGAATCTTTGGGGATACATATCAAGATTATATGAATAAGTACAATAATAATCTTGACTTAATGGCTATAGAAGCATTAGGTAAGATTATGGCTGATGTACTTAATGATAAGGAAGTATTTAATCCTAATAAAAGATTATTTGATAGGTATCTTAATCAAGTAAAAGATAAATTTAAAGATAAGAATACTGATGATATTGATAAAATAATTAATGAAGTTAAAGTTCAAGTATATAATTTAGCTAATGATATAGTAAATAACAGATATACTATGAATATCAGTACTAAAGAACATAATACTAAGTTATATAATCTTACCAGTAATGTTAATAAATCAGCTAAAATACTTGAAAAAATTCTTGAACAAGAGCTAAAGAGATTAAAAGTATATGGTGATAAGAAAGATTTTGGTGCTGCTCAGCAAGTATTTATAAATAAATTACAAGCAGATTTACAGAACCATCAAGAGATACAAGGTATTCTTGAATATATGAATAATAGTCTTAGTGTTCTTGGTAATCTTGAAAAGAGAATGGCTAAAATTGGTAGTGGTGAATTATCAAAAGAAGAAGAATTTAAAGCTCTTAGAAATGTAAGGAACTATCTTGATTCATATGGTGTCATTATGAATGATATTAGAAAACAGATGAATAAAGCTTCTAGAGAAGGAGATGATAGCATTAAAGAAAATATTAAGGATATTCTTAATCAGAATGATATTATAATAAAAGACTTATTATCAGATTTCTATGAGATAGCCAAAGATAAGTTTACTGAATTTATAAGACCATTTGTTGGTGATGGTTTAGCTATAACTATTGGTAGAGATAGACATAAGAAAACTTATACTGCAGAAGAATTAGTAACTTCTATGGATGGAGATATTACCTTAGCTGATAGATGGTTAGATTCAATGGCAGATTCTTCTGACCCTATGTTACAGATTTATGACCAAGTTGTAAAGAAGCAAAAAGGGGAAGCTAGACTTGATACTATTGAAATGGCTAAAGAAATTCAAGCTAAAGCCAAAGAACTTGAAGATAGAGGAGTAACTGATACTTCCTTTATGTATGAAAGAGATGAAGATGGTAATCTTACAGGTTATTTTGTACAAAAAATTTGGTGGAGTAAATATAAGAATGCTAAGAATACATTCTTTAAAAAGTTAAAAGAGAAATATGGAGATAATCCTGAAGGCTTTGAAAAGATTGCAAGAGATAATGAAATCAATGAATGGTATAAGGAAAATACCTATAAAGATAAATTTGGTAATAGAAGACCTCTTATAGAAAAATATGCTAATCCTGCTTGGAATAGACTTACAGAAGCACAGAAAGAATATCATAGTTATATGATGGAATTAAAGTCTAAACTTGATGGTGTATTACCTAATTCTTCTAATGTATCTGTAGGTAAAGCTCCCCAGATAAGAAGAGATTTCTTACAGAGATTTACTGGTTCTTCATTATCTAGTCAAGGTAAATACTTCTGGGAGAATATGAAAGATTCTCTTGTAAGAAGAGAAGATGATGTTGAGTATTTTGATAAATCTGTAGTAATGGATTTTGAGGGTAATCAGGTAATGAAGTTACCAATATATTATACTAGGGATTTACAGGATATGAATGACTTATCTCTTGATACTACATCATCTATGATAGCTTATATGGCTATGGTAAATGACTTTAATAGAATGAATGAAGTTATTGATACTCTTGAAGTAGGAAGACTTGTATTAGCAGAAAGAAGAGTTAATCAGACAGAAGGTGATAAAACTAAGACTGAACATTTTAATGTGTTAGGAAGACAGATACATAATGTACTTACTAAGAAAGGAGATTCTACATACTTTATGCAGAAATTAAATACATTTATGGAAATGCAAGTCTATGGTATTACTCATAAAGATGAAGGTTCTTTAAGTAAAATAGATGTAGCTAAAAGTGCAGATTTCTTGAATAGAATGATATCATTAGGTACTACTGCTTTAAGTGTTCTTACTGGTACTGTTAACTTATTACAGAACTTAACTATTGATAGAATTGAAGCTACTAGTGGTAAATTCTTTAATCATTCAGAGTTAATTAAAGCAGAAGCTATATATGCTAAGGAATTACCTGCATTCTTAGGAGAATTTGGTGATAGAATAAAGACTAATAAACTAGCTTTATTCAGTGAATTATTTAATGTTCCTCAGAATTATAAGTCAAGTGTAAGAGATATACAATGGAATAGAAAGACTTGGGCTTCAAGATTATTTAATAGTAATGCTCTTTGGTTTACTACCAGTGCAGGAGACCATTTTGTACAACATAGAGCTGCTATTGCTTTAGCATTAAGATATAAATTAAAGGATAAAAATGGTAATTCTATTGATTTATGGGATGCTTTAGAAGTAGTTCCTATTAATAAAGATAAACCTAAATTAGGTGCTAAGTTACAGATAAAACCAGGTATTACCAAGATGGATGGTAGTGCTTTTACTAGAGACGATATTATTAAATTCAGTAATCAAAATAGAGCAGTTCAGAATATGAATTATGGTATCTACAATGATGAAGATAAAAATGCTTTACAACAAAAAGCAATGGGAAGACTTATAATGTTCTATAGAAACTGGATGAGACCTTTATATCTTAATAGATTTGGTAGAGGTAAATATAATTATGATTTACAGGACTATACTGAAGGTTATTATATGACTATGGGTAGATTTATACATCAATCTATGAAAGACCTTAAACAATCAGAGTTTGATATTATCAGGCAATGGAAACATTTATCTGATATTGAGAAGGGTAATATAAAGAAAGGTCTTACTGAATTAGGTTTCTATTGGTCATTATATGCTATTATTGCTGCATTAGGTGTAGCAGGAGGTGATGATGGTAAACATAAACCTTGGCTTGCAAGAATGTCAAGTTATGCTTTACTTAGATTAAGAACTGATACTGGAGTATTATTACCTAGTCCTTCAATGATTGATGAGGGATTGAAGTTCTTTAAATCTCCATTTGCATCAATATCTTATATAACTAAATTAAGAAATCTATTAAATTTAGTTGACCCATCTGTATATACAACTACTGTTAATAGTGGTATATATAAAGGATATACAGAAGCAGAAAAGATTGGTTTAGATTTATTACCATTCAGAAAACCGATTATTAATTCATTAAATCCAGAGGAACCAGCAAGATGGTATAAATAAAAAATAAGGGAGGAGGTTTACACCTTCTCCCTTTTTTATTTTAGCTTAAACAATTAAGTTCTGATTCTCTTTGCTTTGGTAACATATTGTTCCAATCTGTTTCATTCATATTCATAAGTTTAAGTAAGTCTTTAGTATCATTACTTAATTCATTCCACTTCTTTAATGCTTCAGGATTATCTACTACAATATTACTATCTACATTTCTACTAGTTTGTTCTTCTACATCTGTTCTAGGCTTTATTTCTTCTTTACCCAATGTACCATCAGGAGCTTCCTTATTATAAGTATTGAGTAAACTCATTGCTTTTAATAAATCTTCCTCAGTACTCTGTGGTCCTGTAGGAGTAGTATTATCTACATCATTAATAGGAGTAGCATTAGAATTATTATTATCTACATCATTAATAGGAGTAGCTGAAATTACAGTTTTAGTATTAGAATTATTTAATATATCTAATACTTGTTTAGTTAATTCTTCTTTAGTATTATTAAAATCAGTATTAATTAAAGTATTCTTTATATATTCTTTATTTGAATCTGTAAGAGTACCTTTTACATTAATAATAATACCATTAGTACCTCTATTATTACCAAACTTCTCTGCATTTCTATAAGATATAATAGTTACTACACTACCATCTTTTATCTTAATTTCACTAAATACAGGAACTGTTTTATCTTTACTCCAAACTCTAGGGTCTTCACTAATGCCTCTCCAACCATCAGTAATATTAATAGTGCCAGTACCAAATTCACCACCTATAAATACATTATTAGTATCATAATTAATTTTAACTTCTGGTTTAACTTCTGGTTTAACTTCTTCTTGAGGTTTAGCATTAACTATACCTGCTTGAATAAATGCAGCTTTATTAGCCTGTATAGTACTAGCCCAAGTATTTTTACTTTCTTCTAATTGTTTATCAGTAAGTAATTCTCTTCTACCATTCATATAAGTAACTTCACCATTAGGAAATACCATATAAGGGGAATAGAAAGTAGTAATTTTCTTGGTAGAATTATTAGTAGATTTAACTTCTTCTATATAAGCTTTAATTTCACTACCATTAATAGTAGTTACTACAGGTAAAGTACTTATATCTACTTTAACTTTCTTAGTAGGACTTAATTCTAATGTTTTAATATTACTTACAGGAATAGTATTATTATCTACTTTAGGAGTACTTACAGTAGTACCTTGCATAAATTCACTAGGTTGATAGGTAATATTGACTGTTGGTTCTGCATTAAATGCAGTAATACCTTTATCATTATAATTGATAATTAAAGGTATTAAAGCCATATTAACTACAGGTGTACCATATCTACTAGTAAATAAGTCATTATAAGCACTTAATTGTCTAGTATATTGCTCTTGAGTACTTCTTATTTGTTTATTATGCCATACAGTAGTATAATGAGTATCAAGCTTACCTTCATCAGTATAGAATCTATACTTAGATGTCTTGAAATCATAGAATCTAAATTCTCCTGTATATTTATTATAAGTCAACAAGTCTAACTCTCCAGCAATTCTCTTATCACCAATCTTATTAAATACAACTATACCATTAGCAATAGGAATTTCACCATTATTATCAAAGTATTCCTTCAATGATTTAGCTCTTGATTTAAATCTTTCAAATACTTCATTAGACATATTATCTGGCTTCTGTATAGCATCAATGTCTCCTTCAAAAGATTGTCTCATTAAATCATCAAATTCCTGACCATATTGTAAAGCTAAAGCATTAGAAGTTTGATTCTCATCTCTCTTCCAAGATTCACCTATTACATTATGTACACCTTCATACTCATGATATTGACCATCATCTTCAAGTATTTGATATATATGTCCTTCTCTACCTTCAATAGTATTATCAGGTCTTCCATTATCTAATCTCTTAACTTTAGCTTGGTCTTCCTTTAATCTATTTAAAGTATGATTCATTTTATCTATAACAGTAGGTCTATTATTCATATTATCCTCATACATCTGTTTCTGCTTTTCAGTAGCATAAGATTTATGAATTACATCTATATAATGACCATTAACTTTAGTAATACCATTATAGATATAAGGACCATTTACTGCATTACCATTAAGCTCATAAGCAGCAGCTAAATCAAATATTAAATTAGTTCTTTTAGGTTCTACAACACTTTCACTATTATCATAGATTTTACCATCTCTTACAAAGTAAGTATTCTTACCTAATGTTACTTTAGTACCTTCCTTATTTCCTGTAGGAGAGAATGTACCTTTAGGATTAATAGCATCTTTCTGATTACCTTCTTCATCATAATAATTGGTAGTAAACCAACTATTAGTCATTTGAGTATCTACTAAGTGAGTATAAAGTATATCATCATTAACTAATTTTTCATTGTAATCTCCCTTATTAATCTCATTCTTATCAATATTAAAAGGAGTATTTAATGAATATAAATATTTAAGTATTTCATTATAAACATGAGTAGGGTCTGTCTTAGTAGCAGCACTACCTCCAATAGAACCATCTACATTTAATGTAAAACTACCAGTATTATTTTCTAAGTTAATATTCTTTGTACCTTGAGGACCACCTTTAAGAGATAGGAATATAGTACCTTTATAGCTGAATATATTCATATGAAAGCTATTAGGTAAATATAATTGCTGACATAAATCTATGAATAATTCAGTACACTTATCAGGATTAGTAGTTTTACTTAATTCATCAATAATTCTATGTATTTCTCTTGCTCTAGAATTATTAGTATCCTTTAATTTATTTAAATCAAATTCTTCTTCATTGAAATGTTTTACTCTAATAGGTTTAGGAGAATAAGTACCTCTACTATTCTTTAATAATAAATATACCTTACCATCAGCTTGACTTCTATTATAAGGTTTCTCAGTAGTCAAATCCTTATTGGTTATTAATTCTCTGTTACTAACTATACCTAACTGTATAGGAGTACCATTCATAAGGTCTTTAATAGGTCTTGTCTGGTCTTCAGTATATTTAAATTGACCTAACATAATCTTAGAGACATTAAGTTTTATTTCTTCTCCTTTTATCACTCTTTCTCTAACATTTTTAAGACCTACATAATTACCTTTTATAGCTGTAGATGTAGATGGTAGTATACCTACTACTTGGTCATTATGATACATTACTACTTCATCATAATCACCTATCTTCTCATACTTTAAAGTGAGTTCATCACCTACTTTTAAGTTACCCTTATTAACATAATCAAATGCACCTTTACTAACTAAATACTGATAAATATCCTTATAATTAGGATTAGCTATATCAAAATTAGTAAATGTATTAGCTGCATATTCAGAAATAGCAGGTTTATAATAATACTTTTCTGCTGACTTTTCTGCTGACTTTTCTACATTTTCTACATCAGTTTTTAACTCAGTCAAGTTATTAGTATTCTCTTGTTTCTCAGTTAACACTGGTCTATCAGGTTGAATACTATTAAGTACTTTATTTACTTCTTTATAAAGAGTATCTCTAGTCTTAGTATCTGCTTCTTTAGCATATAAGTTATATAAATCTTCAATAGCTTTTCTAACTTCTTTATATGTAGCTTTATTACTATTATAATTATCTATAATCTTATTAGCTTTATCCCAGAAATTCTTTGCATTAGGTCTATTAATATTTTCTGTTGCAGTTCTTAATGATGATAATATATCCTGTTTCTCCTGTACAGGAGCAGTAGAATTATCATCAGCTCCAGTCTTTTCACCATTAGTATCAATAGTAAACTTTGAATGCTCTACTTTCTTATCATCTGGAATAGACTGTTTATCAGACATATCTTTAATAGCAGCAACCATAGCATTATTCAATTGCTGAGTATAATAATCATTGGTAAATAAATCTTCATTATCTGTTATCTGATAATCAGGATTAGTTAACTCTTCATAAGAAGTACTATTATTATATTTCTCTTGTGCATAAATCCTTAATTGTGCTTTATCTTCATCATCAATATCAAGTTTATCAATAGCATTATTAACACTATTCATAAAGCTTTTAGACTTAGCATAAGTACTACCTAATTCAGTATTATTATTAGTTAATATACTTGCATCTTCAATATTCTCTTCTTTAAATATATCATCAATATCTTTATAAGTAGTAGCATTGCTGACCTTATCAAGTATTCTTCTTACATCTAAGTCTTTCTGTTTTCTTTGATTCTGATTATCTATATTAGCATGAGCTTCATCTATTTTACCAGGATTAAGCATATATTCAATAAGCTTTTCCTTATATGATTTTCTAGCTTTACCTATCTTAATTAAATCATTTAAATCTTTACTAAATCTATTATATTCATCAGCATCAATACCTAAAGAATTCTTTGCTATATCTTTAAGGGATTTTACATTAAGACTCTTATCTGATATAAGTAAATCTGGATTTTCACTATTATTGAATAACTCTAATACTTTTATAGTATTTTCTATATCATTAAGCTTTCTCTTATTACTATTATATTCCTTAGCATCTTTCTCAGATGTAAGTTTAGTATTATTATCATTAAGTACAGTTCTTACATCAGTAAGCTGCTTAATAATCTTTGATATAGTACTCTTATTGTTATCTCTGATAGAAGAACCTCTTTCTTTCCAGTCATTAAGACTACTTTTTAAATAGATAAGCTCATTTAACTGTTCATCACTTAATGTATTATTTGAAGCTTCAATTAAATCATTCTTAGTCTGTTTATATTCATTAATCTTATCTAAGAATTCAGTCTTAGCTTTATTCATCTGATTAGTTATTTCTTCATCAGACAACTTATTACCATTCTCATCAGTATAAGGACTTATATAATAATCTTTTGCAGTATTTATTTTATGCTGAATAGCTACTTCTTCCTGCTTTAATCTAACAAGTTCACTAGCATCATTAGTATTTGCTTGTGCCTGTTGATTAACATTTAACTGTTTTATAAGTTGATTTACCTGTTCATCCTTAGATACTTGTCTACCTGTATTTTTAATAATAGATTCTATGTTTTCATTGGAAGTATCACCTAGACCTTGATTAATCATTTCAACTAAATCATCAAGTTTACCTACACTATCAAACATAGTTATATCTGATATTAATTGTGAATTCTCTGCATTCTTAAATTCAAATTCATCATTATTTTGTGTAGCATTATTCATTGCTTTCTGAAAACCTTGATGTCTTACATAACCATCATAATAAGCTTTAAATTCAGGTGAATTTACTCTTTCATTAAGTTTATCTGCTATAGCTTGTTCTCTAGCAATTCTTTGAGTAATATCTCTATATTCTCCTAAAATACCACCTTCAATAGTAATAGGACTTTGGAATTTACCTTCTTTAGTAAATGACCTAAATCTAGGTATACCCATAGCACCTGTCATAGCACCTACTAAGAATTGTTCCCAAGTAGATTGGTCTCCCATAGTTTCAGTAAAAGCTTGCATAGAAGCCTTTAACCAAGAATTAGTCTCCTGTCTATTATTAGGGTCAGTAAGTGCTTTATAATAATTATTTACATCAGTCTTATAATAATCAGCAGATATATTACTTGCTAATTGCTGATTAACTTCTTCCATACCTTCTGATATAGGATTTTTTAATGCAGCAGTATATATTTCACTCTTAGTGGTTTTAGGTGCATATTTACCTAAAGTACCTGTTATTCCTTTACCACCAATATTTTCTTCTATTTGTTGTGCTCTTCTTGCAGTTTTAAATCCTCTACCATACATCTTACCAAACTGTATTAAGTTTGATATAGTAAGTATAGGAATATTTAAAGCTAAATCTACATTACCCATATGAATTCTATCCTCAGATAATTTAGTCATAGCTTTATTATAATTATCATTTTCCTGTGCTACAAGATTATTATATATTTCAGTACCATAATAATTATCTTGTATTGACTTTAATCTTTCATTATGTTGATTAAGTAAATCAGATGATACTGCTTTATAATATTCTCTACTATTATTTAATGCTTCTATTCTACCTTCATTAACTGCACTGGTAAAGGAGCCTAAAATTGAAGCAGTAGCTTGTGAAGTCTGAGCAATATTCTTTATAGTACTTATAGTAGCACCTAAATTCTTTGCTCCAGTCATAGCTAATCTACCTAAACCTCTTATAGCTCCTGCTTCTAAACCACCACTATATAATGCACCTACAGTAAATCCTAAGTTCTTAATAAGACTATCACCCCAAAAGTTAGTTGTAAATAATTTATCCCATATACTAGCATCTTGCTCCTGTGAAGTATAATAGTTAGGTAATTCTCTTTCAGACCAATCATTTATAGATTGCATAGCTTTTGAGAAATCATTATCCCATAATTTACTTACATCTCCATCTCCTATAGCTTTAGCACTACCATATAATAAACCCATAGTACCATCAAGAAAAGTAGTACCTGTGAGTACTGCACCTTTAGCAATACCAGCACCTAATTGAGCATACCAAGGTTGATTTTCAGCTCTTACATCTGCTGCATCTTGAAATTGCTCAGGGGAATAAACATCCTCATCAAACATTGATTCCCCTAATTTAGTATTAGTATTATAAAGAGGAGACTGCACTACATGAGGTGCAGCCTCTTCTGGATTCATCATATGTCTTAAAGGTCTCTTTATATCTAATTCCTGTAAATATTGAGCTACTTCAGGGTCATATCCACTTTGAATAGCATTATTCTGTTGTTGTAATTGTCTCCAATTCTGCAATCCACTTTTTCTTATATCTACTGGTTTCTGTTTCTTTATTTGTACCATAATTATATAAATTTATTCATATGCCTGTGCAGCAAAATCCTGTGTTGATGTATTATTTAATATTCCTAATTGAGATTGGAATAAATAAGCTTGTTGTATAGCATTATTATAAGCTTGTCTTAATTGAGCCTTCTGTACATCAGTTAAAGGTTTACCATTTAATTTACCACTCTGAAGTGTTTTACTTATATTTATTGCATCTTCAGCTTTCTTATCAATATTCTTTTCAACATTAGGATTAATTCCTATAGGCATTACAAATCTTATTACTTCTCCATCTTTATTCTTTGCTATATAGGTTCTTCCTTGTGCCCCAAATCTAGCATTAGTAACTGTCCATTTATTATCTTCATTTAAGAAATCTGCTAAATCAATATCTTTATCTTTTTTCCAAGTACCTGTTTTTCTATCAAATTTAGCAGCATAGATTTTATCTCTACCAATATTAGCAGCAGCTATTTGATTTTTATAAGCTGCTTGTTGTGTAGGACTTAAAGCATAATCATATTCCATATATTGTTTAGCATCACCTCTAACACCAGTATTTATGTATTTATTCCATAAGTTACCTACATTTCCAGGTTGCCAGTTATGTCCTTTATCTAAGTATTTCTGTGCTCCTAATGAATTTAATAATTCTGAGAATTCACTATTGAGATTGTTATAGTAGTACCCTTCTTTATCCTTCTGTATAGATACTACAGTAGGCTTACCACTTATATTGTCTCTTATTGTAAATTGCCCATAACCATATTTACCTTTACCTTCATGCTGATATCTTGATAAATCAGTAGCTTTTATTCTAGTTTTATTTTCATAGACTTCTCTACCTTTTTGACTTAAATAAGTTCTACCATTCTTAGTATAGAAATATTGCTTATATTTCTCTTTCATTTTATCAACTTCCTTCTGCTCTTCAGGAGTATAAATAGGTACTTCATTTATAGCAGATAATTGATTTTGTTGTTGTTGAGCTTGTGCTAAAGCTGATTGTTGCTGCAATTTATAATTCTCTTTAGCTTCAAAGTTCTCCATAGCTTGAATAGTATCTTGACCTATAGCAGACCACATACCTTGTTTAATAAAGTTAGCTGCTTGTCTTCTTTGATTTTCATTAGCCCAGTTACCTATTTGACTAGAATCATAAACCTGTTGATAAATAGCACCTAATACTTTATTAGTAGCAGTAGTTTCTCCATTAAGATACTTTTGTATATCATTTCTAGTTAAACCATGTTTCTGTATAAATGTATTAGTATAATTATCAATAGGTTCTCCCTTACCATAGCTACTTAAAGTTTTAGCTAAATTCTGTGCAGCTTGTGCTGATTGTGCAGTTAATAATTTACCACTATAACTCTGTGGTGTATAACTAGGATTCTTCATATAATAACTAAGACCTAATTCACTAGGGTCTTGAGCAATTAATGTAGGGTCTTGTAATCTAGCTTGCCATAATACTTGAGCTTGTTGTTGTCTCTTATTATAAGCCTCTTCAATAGGTATTATGTTACTAGCATATTGTGCTCTCATATTCATTAAGTTTCTTCTACTAGCAGCATTAATACCATTATTAAGTACATCATTAGCAGCTTCCTTTAATTGATTTGAATATGATTTATACTTACTATAAACATCAGCATCTTGTGTATTATTAGCTAACTTTTCCCATTGGTCTGCTTTCATCTGTAATTGTGAAAAAGCTTCTTCTGCTTGATATTGTGCTTGAGCATTAGCTTGATATATAGGAAGTAGCTCCTGTAGGGAGTATGGATTAAATGTAGAGCTGACAATTAAACTATAATTTTTCATTAAATTCCCTCCTTTCTATAATATATTTCCAAATAAACACATTTTTAAAGTATTAAGTATTTCACTTTTTGAGGTATATATTTTTATTAAATTATTATTAATATCATATTGTGCAATTTTTCTATTTCTACTATGACATTCTTTTATAGGATAATTATTAGAAGTTTTATATTTCCATTCTTTAGTATGGTGTTTTCCTTTCATTCCTAAACTACATTTCTTATGATGCTCTTCTGAAACAATGTGACCAAAAGAGCCTTCTCCACCAGTAGTACAATTATATCCATGTTTATATGTATTGTATTTTTTAATATAGAAAGATTCTAACGTGTTTAACATACAATTAAAATTATCAACAGTTGTAGCTTTTATTGTAAAAATAGGATACATTTTAAAATTAGTTATTCCATATTTTTTCATAGCTCTTATTAAAGCAGTACAACTACTATGATTTAATCTAATATGTTCATTCCATCTTCTTCTTAAATTATCAGTTTTTCCTACATATTTCATTCTTTACCTCTCTTTCTTGATTTATACTTAGATTCTCCCTTATTTGTCATAGCCCAAGGGAATGCAGCACTAGTATTTAATATATTAAAGTTCATATTCTCTCTACCAATATTACCAATATTATTAAACAGATTAGTAAGATTAGCACTTCTCTCTGCTGCAAGTTGTTGTCTAGCAGCTTGTCTAAGTCTTTCTGCCTGCATAGTACCTTGTAATAAGGTACTTCTAGCTTGCATCTTAGCAGCTTGATTAGCAGTATCAGCTTTAAACATACCTTCAGTATTGAACATATTAGTACCTCTATTAAACTCTGCTACTTTCTGTCTTTGTGCTAAGTTATACTCTTCAGCTTGTCTAGCTAATGCTCCTAATTGATTCTGAGCATTATAATCTGCTGCTAATATACCTGCTATAGCATTACCTCTATTACCACTAGCTTGATTAATTATTGCTCTTCTAGCTGCACTACTTTCAGCATTTAATTTATTAATATAATAGTCTCTATCAAATGGATTATATTGTATATAATCTCCAATAGGATTAAATGATATTGGTGTATATTGACCAGCTTCTCTTGCAGCAGTTAATATTGCATCAGCACTACTTTCATCAGGTTTACTCAATAAAGAACTTGCTGCTCCTATAGCAGAACCTACAATAGGAGCATATCTCATCCAAGTAGGTAATAAGCCATTATCTTCTTTATTATCTTCTTTATTATTAGTTTTCTTTTTAGTATCTGTTGATATAAATTCTTTATTCTTTAAATCTATAACAGTATTACCATTAGTATCCATCCTATCACTAAAAGGTACTATATCATTTGTACTATATCCCATACCATAAGGTGATAACATATTAAATGGTTTTTGATTACCAAGTGCATCTAAAGGTTGATATATAATAAATGGAGTATTAGCTTGAGTACTAATATTATTAAACTTAGGAGTTCTATGTACCCAACCTAATTTACCATCATTTCTAAGTCTCTCATAATTGTTCTTCAAATAAGTAACATCTTTACCTGTTTTATTACTTAATGTCTGCCAATAATTATGTGTATCAGGTAATGTTAAAGCATACTTAGTAAAGTTCCTATAGTTATCAGTATCTTCTATGTCTTTAACATTATAATCCTTGCTACTTAATTTACCTTGATAATAAGGAATATTACCTTTTAAATAACTATTCTGATATTCAGGTGCTCCTTCCCACATATTATCAAACATCCAACCACCATCATCAAATTGTTGAGGTTTATTAGAAACTATTTCATTAGGAACTATTTCATTAGGATTAGATAACATAGTATTATCTCCTGGTACAGGAGTACCATTAAGTATTACTAATTGTTCTTGTGGACTTAACTTATTAAATTGTCTCTTAGCCTTAGTTAATTCCTTTTTAGCTTTAACTTCTTCCTGTGATTGTTGTAAATCCTGCATAAAGGAATTAAATGTTCTTTTACTAATAGGGTCATTAGGAATTTCTTCTATTTCCTTACCTAATTTCTTACTAGCTTCTGCAAAGGTTATATCTTTACTTAATTTATATTTATCTGTTAATGTTTCAGGTACTTTAAGTCTATTACTGAATACATAATCATTCCATATAGTTTCTCCTTCTTCCACTAAATTAGGAGTACCATTTTTATCAGTACCCATAGGTACACCATTGAAAGGATTCTGCTCATGTGTACCACCATTATCTATATATTCTAGACCACCATTATAAGTACCACCATAAGTATTTAAATCTCCACCAAAAGCATTCCATTTAGCTGCATTCCTAGCAAAATTAGCTCTCTTAATTAATGTTGGAGAATAATCTTCCTTATTGGCTAATATATGTTTAGCATACTCTTGTACACCCATATTAGCTCTATTTGCACTTTTAGTAAATTTATCTCTATTTTCTTTTTTAATCATAATTCCACCTTCTTTAAATAAAGGACCACCAAAGGCTTCTACATTATACATACTTTGAAGAAATTGATTTTCATTAGTAACATCAGCAGCTTGATTAAAATTATTATATAATCTAGTATTAGCTGCTTCTGCCTGTGCTCTTAATTTATTAGTAAGATTCTTAGCTTTATGACTAAACCAACCATCTTTACCTATATCACTTCTATTAATATTTCCTAACATAGAAGCACCAGATAATTGACTCATTAAGTCATCAGCACTACCACCAAAAGATGTATTAGCAGTAGAAGATATATTACTTTTTACTTGATTAATATTTTCTTGGTTTAACTTAGAGCCAAACATTTTATTTGTTAAACCTCCTATTAATCCTGAACCAACAGAAACTATTCCTCCTACTAAAGGATTAACAGTAGATATTGCACTACCAATTGTACTACCAATATTACCAATAGTATTACCTGCTCCAGAGGATAAATCTCCACCAATAAGATTTCCTCCTACTTGTCCTACTATAGAGCTTAAAGCTCCTATACCATTTTTAGCTATATTTGTTAAGTTTTGACCACTAAAGGTGTTCTTTAAACTAAGACCATTACCATTAGTTAAAGAATCTAACAAGTTACCTCCATTAGGGTATAAATTAATAGGTTGTTTTATTGTATATAACTCATCTTTCTTTCTCATAGTTAATTATTTTATTTTGCAAAGATACACAAATTATTTAATACTACAAATAGAATTAATAAAAAATAGCAGAATACTAAGTAAATACTTAATATCCTGCTATAATTTATCTATAGTAAGCCACATTAATATTATAAATAGATAAAGGAGAATTATATTTTTTACTGAGCTTTATCTTAGCCCACATATTTCTAATTCTATCTCTATTAGTTATAATATTATCTTCATTCTTTTTATTGTTTCTAGGTATCTGCCATCTCCAAGTTCTAAACTTCTTTTTTACAGTAATAGAAGAAGCTTCATTCTTACCTCTCTGATATTCATTACTTACTTCTAGAGTATCAAATGGATAATAATCTGCTTTCCAATTATTAATCTTAGCAATATCACTTGTAGTAAGTTCTACTGTTTCAAATATCTTATCTAAATCAAACTCACTATTAACTATAAATTCTATATCTGCAAAAGAGTACTTATTATATATAATACCATAATTTCCTTTATAGGCTTCATAAATACCATCTTTATTTATCTGTAAACTCTTATCATTAAGGTTTACCCAATATAAAGTAGAACCATAATCATAGAATGAAGTAAATTCACCTAATAACTCATTATAAGCTAAAGCAGTATCTCTACTTACTATATATAAATCATAAGTAGTACTATCATACTCAAGTTTAATAGAATCTATAAAGTTACTGCTATTCTCATAAGTCCATAATGAAGGAGACCATATATTAGAACTTAACTGAGTAAAATAGTTTTTAAACTTATTTTGAGATATAGGAGTAATACCTTTATCATTTATCTTATAAAGTTCACTATTATAAGTATCTATAAAATAAATACCTTGAGAAGTAGATTTAATAGCCCATTTATTTTGGCATCCTATTGAATCTGATAAGTATTGTTTATCTTGTAATTTAGCACTATTAGCTATTTCAATAGGTACACCATCAGAAGTATTAATCTGTACTCTAGAATTGTAAAGTAATCTTGATATACCATTATCTTGAAAACAATAAAGGTCATTATTAATCTTTTTTATTGCATTAAGTTTACCTTTATCTCCATCTAAATCAAATACACTTGCAAGAGTAACATTAGTCCATGAATCTACATCTTCTCCTAATACTTTAGTTTTAGATATAGTTATCTGATTAGGAAAGTTTATAACACCCTCATCTTCTATCTGTCTATAATTAAAGAAATTATTTCTTTGTGTATAAGATTTATTTATAAGATTAAAGTTAGTATCAAGTACTCCAAGATTATATTTTAAACCTCTTTGTTTATCATATCTACCATCAAGATTTATTCTAGATTCTACAAAGAAAGAAGTAATATCTATATATTGATTCTTATCATCAGTACTATAAGGGAAAGTCTTTAAACAATCCCATCTTTGATAATAAGTATCTCCATAATTACCTCTTAATGATACAGTTTCTCCTGTAAGTTTAATAGCTTCTCCTGCGGGTATAAAAGAATACTGAGATATAATACTTTCATTACCATTATTTGATTCATAAGGAGAAGTATCAGAGTCTTGTACACATAAATCAGCTAAATAATAATAATCATTTGTACTAGGATTAGCATTATAGAAGGAATAATTAGTTTTTATATTTGTAGGATTCATATAATTAGCATATTCATTAATATACTTAGTCCATATAAAATCCTTTGTATAAGAATTATTTTCTGTATTCCAAAATAATTTTCTAACTGCAGTATCTTCTCCTACTTTATCTATTTCAGAAATATGCTTAATACTCATTCTAGGAAGTTTGATAGTACTATTATTTTTAGAACCAAAAGATATAATAGCATGAGGTGTTTCTTTATATTTAATTCTTATAGGTTCTTTTGAAGTAACTGCTTTACCATCTACTATAATAGTATCATATGTTATATAACCACTTATAAATTTTTCATTATAAGCATAATACTGTCTTCCATATATAGGATATTCATTATTAGAAGGAAATAATTTATTAACATCAGAAGCATAAGATAATGTTTCTATATAACTATCTCCCATATTACTATTTAGTTTATAAATAGCATCACTATTTGTAGTAATAACCTTAATATCATCTATAGGTAATTCATAATAATTGAATTTATTTATTTCTTCTATATCATCTACATAGCGTAAACTATTTCTAAGATAAGAAGTAGTACATTCTCTAGTGTTAGAAATTATTTTCTTAACAGGTTTAGACCATACTTTTCTAGAATTTCCATCACTATTCTTTTTTTCTATACCATTATCTGAATAACTAGTTTCTCTATGCCATAAATAAGTAGCAAATAACCAATCTTTATTAGCATCATAATTACTTAAATTATCCCAACTGGAATCCATATCTCTCCATAATAAATCAGAGGTAAAATCTTTAATATTCTTTGTTGGAACATTTCCTTTTGAAGAGTCATTTAAATCATTTCCCTGAATCAGATAATTAGAAAATAAAGGCTTAGACTTTAAAATACCTATTATTCTTAATTTAGTATTTTTATTTATGTTATTATATTGATTTTCAATATCTGGTGAATTAAATGTTACTAAAGATTCATCATAAGCAAAGCATTCTCCAAAATCATTTACAATAGTATCTACTCCATTGATTTCTATTTCTTGATGTATAGTAGCATTATTTTTCCAACTGTCATCAGGAATTTCATTTATATCTATATTTGAATTCCAATTTTTTAAATTTTCTTTTGCTTTGATAATAGTTGAAGTACTCTTGTCATATAATACAGTATTATTTTCAGAAACTACAATAGTTCTATAATATGCTAATTGAATAATACATTTAATATCAATTTGAGTGTGAGTATTTCCTCCTATAATAGGAGATTTAGAAAATTCTATATTCTGAATTTCCCCCCATGAAATAGAATTCTCATGTAATGCCTTTAGATGCTTTCCTAAAGAATTCATTCTCCAGGAAGACATAGTAAAAGGGGTATTATTATATCTATCTCTATAATTAAATACAGTAGAAGATATAATACCTTGACATAAAACTGTTTTTAAACTATTAGTAGGATTAACTATTAAAAGTCTAGCTTTGACCCATATATTAGTATCAATAATTTTTACTAATTTTGTTATATCAATATCTAAATTTAATTCTCCTCTATTTATACCAACTTCTTCTAAAAGATTATAATCTACTATATCAGGAGGAAAATAATTTCTTGTAGAGCCTAAATATATAGGAGAACTAAATCTTCCATTCTTATTCTGAAATTGTATAGCTACACCATACCATTCCATATATTTAAATCCTGCTACATCACTTTCACCTAATTGTCCTTCATAATTATAATAATCATTTTTTCCTTTATAAGATATACTAGTTGCTTTATATTTAAATCCTAATTTACTACCTAAAAGATTTCTTATATTAATAGCAGTTTCTTTAGATATATCATTGTTATTAATTGTATAATTACCCATAAATAAAATACCATCTTTTTGCTCAAAAGTATTAGGGCATATAGTATTACCTCCTAAATATAATAATTCAGTATTATCTATAATATCTCCTGTAGTACCATTGTCAACATATACAATCTCATTAGAATTAATCTCTAAATCTATAACTCTTTTACAAGTAGGAATAGCATCTTGAGAAGTTCTTATAATAGAGTAAATTCTAAGATAATTAAATTGTCTATCTATGTTATCTATATATATTTTAAAGCTACAATTAACTTTTTCTTCAGGACTAACTCCTTTATTATAAGCTAAATATTGTAAATCAGATTGTGCAAATAAGTTAGATTGTCTACCATGTTTATCATAATATGAAAATACATATTGTATAGTACCTTGTGGAAATTCTCCAGTACCTATAATTTTATGTATGTATACCTCTTCATTAAGTTGTAATTCGGCAATAAAATCAAATGCTGTCTTTTTATATTCAGACAAAGTATCTTGATATTTAAGATTATAATCTTCTAATATATTTATCACTCTAGCTTGATTTTTACCATCTATAAAATACACTTTTTGTATATTTTCATTTTCATATACACCTAATGTTTCTAATGGATACTTTGTATCAAAATTAAGATTTCCTGTAAATATTTCTACTATATTTAAATCTTCATTTATTATCTCTAATCTATATATATGGTCAGTTTTAATAATAACAATTTCATCATTAGATTTTCTATGTGTATTAGTTTCTTGTGTAAATAATACAAGATATTTATTTAGTACACAAGTACCTATTACACATCCTTTTATATCTAGATTTAATCGTTTATTTCCTCTTTCAAACTGTAAAGATAATATACCATTATCATCCTTAGTTATTCTAATATTATTCATGTAAGTAGCATATTCATTAGATTGAAACTTAGGAGACATATTGGTATTCATACCTTTAGGTTGAAAATTAAAATATTTCTTCTGCATAATTAAACTATTTTATTATGATTAGAATTTCCATATTTAAAATCTCTTACAAAATGATTATTATATTGTAATAATAAAGTCCACATATTCTTTATAGATTCCATTTCCTGTATACTAGGAGTATTAAATTCACTTTGTAATTGACCTACATTCCAAGCATATTGTTGTTCTACATGATTAAGTACATTCTGATTTAATTTACCTTGGTCAAAAAGATTTCCATATATTTCTTTCTTAATATATAATTCCAATGTTTTAAGATATAAAGGATTATCTATAAGTAAAGGAAACCCATCATCATCTATAGGTATAGCTTTATAAGCTAATTTAACTTCACATTCCTTAATAGAAGTATATAATACTCTGCCTTGTGTCTTGAAAGTTAATTCATAATCTCTATCATTATCTGTAGGAATATAACTAGATGTCATTTGTCTAAAGCATAAACCACTTTTACAGTCTTTTAACTGCATTATTCTGATTAAATCACATGGAAGTAAAGCTCTGTGCTCCTGTACAGTAAGAATAGCTTCTTTATCTTGATATATATTATTAACTCCAAATTTAGCCATAAAATCTAATACATGTCTGATAATCTGTTCAATATTAATATCACTAAGTAAAGGATTGTCCAATACTCTTGAAGCTAATTCATTTATGCTTATATAATTTATTTCATTTACCATATTACTTATATTTTAAGATTGCATCAATATTACCTTGTTTAATATTACCTTGTTTAATATTACTTATATTTTAA
>ERZ827490.1430-NODE-1430-length-30944-cov-3.904561_pt1 | contig 30944 bp, 19 predicted proteins | sample MGYA00519770_ERZ827490 | MGnify/ENA primary metagenome ERZ827490 (study PRJEB31778, sample SAMEA3449324) | human gut metagenome | biome: human gut; feature: human-associated habitat; material: faeces | place: United Kingdom | collected 2010/2012 ...
TTTCGCTATATCCGGCTACACCCATGATCGCTTTTACTGAAAGATTGGCATTATGGGCCCAATGACCGGCGAAGTCATCCGTGCATAATTGGTTCTCCGGGTCCTGTCCAAACCGTACACCCTTGATCTAATCTTCTATAAACAAGCATATTACATCGATCGATGTTGTATTTGTGTTGTAAAAAGAAGATTTTCCTTATGCTTTCAATTATTTTTTTATCAAGAAAATAGAGGAGTAATTTAGTTATAGTTCAGACTAGATGTATTTAAGTATAATTTTACAAATGAGTGTAATGCTGACAATAACATTTTTAATAATGACAATAAGGGAAAGTAAGTAATTGAATTGTTTCATTAATTTAAATAGAATGTTTAAGAGACACTTATAGCAGTAGCCTAATGGAGTTGTAATTTTGAAGATAAGATTTTTGAGGAAGAAAAATAAAAGTGCTACTTGAAATAAATGGTTAGATTCTTTTTGAATTTGCTGCTGTTTACTAATTGCATATTTATAGAAATATTTCTTATTCATATAACATTCATGCTTTATAGAAATAGATTTTTCCACATTAAGAGAAAATCTATTTCTATAAAGTTAAAGAGATATTCCTGAAAATACCAACCAAGATTATTCTAACCTAGCTATCCCCTCCATTAGCGAAGCCCCGCTTACTTGTGCTCCCATTGAAGCTGGTTCACTGGATTTCCACATTTCACCCCACCAATAATTGCAATACATCGCTGGGTAAGCCGCATGATTCAAATTCATGCGCAAAGTTTCAGCATTATTTTTCAGAAAGGTTATCAAATGTTTGCCTATAGAACTAGATGCCTCGTCTAATGCAAGGTTCACTGCATATGGAATATAAACAGACTTAAAAATACTTTGGTCCATACTGCTGCCTTCGTCACGTAAAATACCATTTCGTAAGCAACGATCGCTTGTAGCGGCATAGTTGATCACTTGTTTTGCTTTGTCCATGTATTTACTTTCTTGTGTGATATGGTATAGTTGGCGACAGGCTTCTCCAAATGTTCCCTGTGTATAAGTCAGAGGTGGTTCCTCCACTCGTCCATCGGCATTATACGAATTATTGACCACATACTCGTACAACTTCTTTGCATCAGATAAATAATTTCCATCTTCATATCGTTGATAGAGTTTAGCAGCTACCAGACAACCCGGAGAATTAGTGCAAGCATTACGGTCGTTTTGGGTGGTATTCCATGGAAGTCCCGTACCTTTATCATCTGTCCATGCTCGAGTAATAATGTATTTGTCGTATACAATTTTAGCGGTTTGCGCAAATTTTTCGTCACCTGTTGCTTCGGAGAGATGTATCAGAGTAAGGCAAATCCAGCACATGTCATCAGTAAAGTCATTTAGGAAGCCGGTTTCATCTGATGGATTACGGTGGTAATTGTTAGCGTGGTTGGCATACCAGCGTTCAAAATAAGTGCGGTAAGTAGCAGCCAATTGCTTATTTGTGTCTTTAATACGTTTATAAGAGTAAATCACTACATCCATAGCATGCGCTTGTTGCCAGTAGATATAAGTCGATTCGTCCGACATATCTTTGGGTGTACTCCAAAATGTACCTTTACTTTTATTCATGAATTGCTCTATTAAGACATATGTACAACTGTCGGCAAGAGTTGCCCAAGAAAAAGGGACAGTGGTTTCAGCAGGTGTAGCAATTACTGTTACTGCTGACGAACGATGACCATAGTTATCTATTGCTATGGCAGAAATCTCATATGTTCCGTACTGTGGCAATTGTAATGTATAGTTTCCAGTTTTCCCAGCTGCTCCTTGAATAATTTGTTTCCCGTTATGTGTACCGCCATTCTTTTGCAAATAAGAAAGTTCTACACCGAGTAAATTAGGAGTATTCGGATTTTGCCATGTGATCAGTAGTTGATTAGCAATCTGTGTAGATTTTGCCTCCAAGTTAGTTATTGGAGAAACTGTTATTTCAGGTTCCTTGTTCCTTTCATCATTTGTCTCCGAGTAATTATCGTTTCCTCCTTCTCCGCAGGAGATAGACAGGCAAATTAAGCAAATTATGAATTGAAGTAAATAATAGGTCTGTGCGAATTGTTTCATAATATAAAGCTTTAGAAGTTGTTGAAAATTGTTTCCAAATATTTCAGTCTTGCAATATACCAAGACTTTATGTATTCTGCTTCCTCTTCGGGATTAGCATATCCATACATAGAATATCCTGTCCACCGTTGGCGATCTCGTTCCAATGCGCCTGATTCCACAATCTGTCTTTTATAGTAATCTACTTTAGAAGCCAGGTTTGCCGGGCTGAGAACATTATCTTTAACCGCCATCAAGCGTTCGTATATCCGGCGTTTGATATTGTTCGGGTTCTCGTTCATAATTCTCTCAAAGGGGCGGAAGTATTTGGAACCGGCATCATTACGGAGTATTAGCCCGTTGTCAAAACCAAGACCTTTTTCGGGATCAAGCTTAATGGCATCCCAAGTGCGTCCCAGTGTACCATCCAAGTCCCAGGGCTGAATAATGAACTTGGGTAATAAAGTGAGATTTACATTGTATATACCCCAAAAAACATTTCGTCCTGTGTTATCATAAGCTGACAGCAGATTAATAAAGATAAAATAATCAATCAGAGAGGAAACATCCAGTCGCTCTTCATATTGGGCGGCAAATTCTTCTTTTGATGCTGCAGCGAAGAACTGGATAAGATCGGAAAGATATTTAAATTCGATTTCACCCACCTCGTCCGGATAATCGGACTCAAATCCCTGCCATGCCTGTTTGGAGTTACTATATGGAGTATTGATTCCTTGTAATTTACATTCATCCGTCCATTCTTTACCCTTATAGAGATAACCACCTTTCTTTTTCATTTTCAACTGCTTACGATCGATACGATCGCTTAAAATATACAAACCATGGTAAGCTCCGTCCAAGATCATTTCTACAGGATAGCCATGTGTAGCATTCACAGCCTCGGGTTCTGTATTACTATAATATAAAGTGTTGAAATCGTTCCAAAGATCAAAACAAACACGATTGCGCATTTTGCTACAATCCAGCCACATAGCATCCAGTATCCATGATTGATCTTCTCGCAGACCTAATAGCTTTGCGTCTTGATTTTCATTCGTTTGACGGTTTTTCAATTTAAAACTGAAAGACTTCTTGGCATAACGTAAAGCTCCTGCTCCACGAAACTCGATACCGGCATAGCTCTCAAATCGTAAGACAGAGTTGTTGGTGCGCCGTTTAGGATCAGTCAGCACTATGTCACACGGGCGTTTATTCTCATCCTCAATACCTTCAGGAGCAGAGATCTCAATCACGGGAACACCAGTTACAATCAATCGACAAGACCTAATTTTATCAATAGTATTGTTACCTGCTTCCATTTCTATATTTTGTCCGGGATTCAGGCTCAGTGCTATATTCTCGCCCGACTTAATTTTCTTATCTCCGATCTTGATAAAGTCGACTCCAATGCCGCCAAACTCAACTTTGACCTTTGCAGGTTGTACGGCATCCATATCTATAGGTAGATAATACGAATTGTTCACATAATCCACAGCTGTAGTTACTCCGTCGATAGTCAGATTCAACAAACGAAGATAATCTTCTTCTCCTTCTATAGACGATTGCATAACGGTAATTCCTTTTTCTTCTTTTCCCGAGATGATTGCAATCCGTCCATTTCTTGGTAAACCGGAAGTGTTTTTTTTGACTTTGATTCGAACCTTAGTGATACCTATCCCTCCGGAAGAAGGTGAGAGCGTCATCCAATCGCAATGTATACTTGATTGCCATGCGCCGCCTGAAGATACGTTGACTTCTTGTTCACCGCCTTCTATCGTCATTGCTACTTGATAAATGGATAGAGAAAATGGTAAAGTAGTGTACACATCGTTTTCCTTATCCGAAGAACAGGCTGCAAGCAGACTTAAAATCAATAAAGCCGGTAGTATTTTATAAAGATTCATAATACAGATCTAAAATTTAAATGTATATCCTGCGCCAATCACATGTCCATTTGCTTCATCCTCATCTGCATGATTCTGATACAAATAGTAAAAATCAAGTCCGTGGTGTTTGCTCAACTTCCATTCTACACCTAAGGTCCAGCGTGTTTTGTCAATCGCCCCTTTATCGTTAAGCAAATGAGTCAATTCGCACGAAGCGTAAGGAGTGAGACTGCATTTAGGTATATTGTATGTTGCTTGCAGACGAGAACGAAGCACGTTCTTTCCTTTACCTTTCACGTATTCATCGTCTTTAGGACTACCATCGTCACCATCAAACTTTGATACAGACTGACTGGGTCGATAGGTATATTGCCAACGCTCCCGAAGTGAAAATGTGAATCTATTTAAACTCACTTTTCCCGTTAGTTGGAAATAGAAACGGTGTTTGGGTTGCCAATATTCAGGGATAACATTCCCTTTGTTTGTAATTTCAGAAGGGTGATTATAATAGATGTAAGTGTATGCTGTTGCGGCTTTCAGCCAGTTTGTTATTTTATATGCTACACCTGCCGATCCCGACCAACGTCCCACTTCGCTTAACTTGTCGCGTGAACGGAACTCTCCTTCCAGTGAAATATCAAAGTCCCGGAATAATCTTTTTTCCATCCCCACACTGGTCCATAGACCCAAATCGTCTTTTTGTGCTTGTAAAGCAAAAGATACAAGACAAAACAAACCTGCCAAAAAAAGTTTCTTATTCATTTCCACGTGGTATTTTGGTTAATGTATCAATCGTATTTATCTCATTTGTCATCGGTTCATAATAGATTTTAAGCATGGCGGCATCGCGAAGAAAGTCAATGTACCCAACTTCCACCCGAATAATTTTCAGTCCGGTACGCGCTTTAATATCTGCAATCAATTCTTGTTCACACGAGGATTTGATAAGTTCGATTCGATCATAGAGTATCAGTTTACATGAAACATGCTTTAGCCACCGATTACTCTCACACAACCAGATACATAATACAAACAATAAATTAGCTCCTATTAGTCCGCCATAGTTTACTTCCACGCCCAACGCGTTTATTACTGATATGGCGATAATAGCAAACAGATAAGTCATCTCTCGTACAGGCATGGACTCAGTCCGATAACGGATGATACCGAAAATAGCAAATAAGCCGAGAGCAAATCCGACCTTTAACTTTACACTACCCAGCAGAAATATCATCAAGAAAATGCTGATACTTATTAATGTGAAGGTGAAGTGATAATCTCTCCGCTTGCTCTTTGGATAATAGAAAAGGTGGATAATAATGCCTGTTACCAAAAAGTTGAAGCCAAAGCGCAGCAATAACTGCAAAAAGTCACCACCGTCTATGAGTGGAGTTTCTATTATATCAAGAAAATCTAATTCATCCATATATAAGTATGTTTTTATATTGATCATTAATATACTCCCATTTTATTCAGCATTCGTAACTTTGGTTTCAGCCGATTGCATTTTAAATGTGACACTGTAAGTGCTGACCCTATACAATATTTGGAAAATCCGGAAGATTGTATATGTAGTTTACGTAGTATCTCTTTAATAGGTGAAGAATTGTGTCCATCTCGTTTCAGCTCAATGATAACAATGTTATCCAAACTTGATATTTTTCCACTTTGTAAGCAACAAAATGTTACTCCTGTATCAATTGTAAGGCGCTCGGTTTTATGTTTATTGACAAGTGTAATACGGCGAAATGAGTTTTCAAGCAAAGGCAGAAGTTGTGATTGCTCATACCAGGCATGTTGACGTAAAAATGCTTCACCACCGTCTTCTTTGATCGTGTCAATACTCCCGATGCGGATTCTCTTCTTGTCTGTTCTTCCCTTATTATTTTTATTTTTCACTTCCAAAAATGTGAGATCTGAATCTACGTATGTGCGTATACGGATTTTCTCCCGTACGACCCGTCCATTCTGATGAGTTAGATACATGTCACGATCTGCTGTATCTAAGTAAATTGTATGATAAGCAATATTGTATTCACCGTTCACTTCTTGAACGCGGTAGTCATGTCCGGCAGCAAGAAGTATCTCTTTTAATATTTGGTAAGAGGTGACATATTTGGTATCAGTACGGTTCATCAGCTTTATGCCACTCATTTCCTCCAAAGATATAGGAATATATTCCTTGAGTGTCTGCAGAATCTCGGTCATGTTAAAGATAGTATTAGAATAAAAAGGGAAGGTAACTTCAAGGTTAAAGTTTCCTTCCCTTCTTTTTTTAAATTAGCATCGTATTAGTCCCATTCAATAGCCTGATCTTTATCAGGTATCTGAGTATTAATGTTGCGCTGCATGGAGATAGTACCTTCAAACCGAAACTTTATTCTGGCTCCCGGCGCTAAAGTATAATCTTCAAATTCATAGTCAACATCACGAATCATAACGGTACGTCTCAATAAATAAGGGCGGACAGCATCCATCTCTTCTTCGATATAACTACTAGCTCGGGTATTTATTTTAAAACCATTGTTTTCGGAGTTATCACTTGTCAACTCCACAATGTTAGTATTCGGAACAAAATGGGCTATGATTTTGTAGTTTCTACGGTCCTGTCGGCTTTCGTCAATTGTACCTGCATAGAAGAATATAGTTTCATCATCAATAGCATAAGTTACTATTTCACTTTTCACCAATGGCTCATTTTCTCCTGCACCTGCATCTACCAACTTGCCTTGTAAGTTAGTACCACCGTATGTACCCGAATAATCATTAAAAGGCATGACGCGGAGTAATGCTTTACGATAATGCTTACGATAATTCGGTTTGTATTCACCATTTGGGGCGTCTTCAATAGTCAGCGGTAATACCCACTTATCAACTAAATCCAGTCCAGTCAGATCAAACTCTATATCAAGATAGCCTACATTTTCTCCAGCTTTAATCTGCACGGTTTCAGGGAAAGAGTAATGTTTAGAGGGCATTTCCCTATACCAAAGGTCTTCGCGACTGGAAAAGCGAGCTATGTTTAGTGTTCGCAAGGTATCCGCGTCAATCCCAATTTTTACGGTTATATCGCGATCGTTTTTAGTCGATCCGCTGACAAGGATAGGCAATCTATAGGTTGTTTTTCCCGTTTCGCTATAAGACAGGTTAATTCTAGTTACCCCATTGCTGTTAATCGGTGCTTTGAATGAAATATAGTGCTCAAACTGCTCCTCTTTCCATTCGTCATTACAGGCACTGAACATCACTAATACAATTAGTGAAAATAGTAAAGTATATATTCCTTTCATATTTATTACCATGTTTAAGATTAATCATTGTACGTCCAGCCTGGATTCTGAGTCAGGCGCTTATTACGTTTCAATTCGCCATGTGAAATCGGCCAAAACCACATTTTATCAGAGAACGTAGCAGACAAATTCCAAACAGCAATCGGTGTATGGAACATTTCGCGATCCGATTCTGTCATAAGTGTATTGCAACCGTAAACGGGCATTGCCTCTTCTACCCGTGCATCTTTCCAACGGCGGATATCATAGTAACGCTTTCCTTCCCCCATCAACTCTATTTGTCGTTCGCGTTTCAGATAAATACGAAAAACATCCTTGTCTGCATATATATTGTTATCGAAATCGGGTACACCAGCACGCATACGTACAGGCTTAATTCCTTTTCTCATTTCGGCAACTGAACGATGAATGGAATGAGTCTTAGTTCCATCCCAAGATGGAATATCATATGTACCTTCACTCACTTCATTGATAGCTTCAGCATACATCAACAAAATGTCCGCATAGCGAATTGCCGGCTCCGGCTTATATCGAAGGTTGTCGATACTGTTATTTTGATAGGTGTCATCGGGATGCACATACTTCATCACTCCTATACCCGTGCGCAACCAAAACATACCTGCATTATATCCATCCCTTTTTCCGCGATAATAGAATATTTGTTTATTTCTATCTGCAATTTCTTTTTCATTACCTAAATACCAATAAGCTCCGTTATATGCAACTGAAGCATAGAAGCGTGGTTCTCGGTCGGCATATTGCAAGGAAACTCCGGCAGCAAGTGGTTTATGTTCTTCTGCAGTAGTCGTGAAACCTGTAGCACGCGGACGAGTGTCTAAACGATGATTGTTATTATATTCTGGTACATTCGCATATTCAGAGTTCATACCCGGACAATTGCTTCCGTCGTTCATATAGTAAGCATCCACAATCTTTTGAGTCAGCCCACTTGTATTCCATCCGGTAGCGGTAAGTGGTAACTGGTGAACCACCATATCCCTGATACTTTGCCCTCCAATATTTCTACCCCGGCTAAAAATTAATTCAGGATTACTTAATATATCTATTTGACCATTGAATACAGAACGGTAAGATTCGAACGGGTCAATGTCTTTCCAACCTTCTGGATAATTGGCATTGCTATATACTTCATGATATGGGGGATTGATTGTTGCCGGTTCCGCTGGCGAATCTGTTGTACGTCTATCAGCCGTATATAACTCATATACCCCTAAATCCATGACATCTTTAGCGGCAGCAGCAGCTTTTGCCCATTTTTCTTCGCTATATTCAGGAGAAAGCAAGCGATTGCCTTTGTCATCTACCAATAGTTGGGCGAATTCATCATTGTTACCATTAGCTAGTGGGCTGGCAGCATAAATCAACGCTAGTGCACGAGCAGACAAAGCTGCTCCACGAGTTGGGCGGGCAGCAGAATTCTGACCTCTTGTTAGAGCCAGATCCTTAGCTGCCAAAGCCATTTCCTGACTGATATAATCAGCAATCTCCTCATAAGGTGCACGTGGAGTAGCCAGTTCATCGTAGGATGCGTCATAATCAAGTCCGTTATCTGGCAATAAAGATACCGGACCATATCTACGAAGCAATAACCAATAGTAGTAAGCTCTGACAAAGCGGGCTTGTGCTTTATAGTCAAGCCGTTCGGCTTCACTTTCAAATTTATCGTTCATGTCGACATACTGAATAAAAATAGTAGCTTGTCGGATTCCCTGATAACATCTTTCCCACATACCTTGTTTAGTATTCTCATCATACAATCCTTCTTTAAATTCATTATATGACAATTCACCCTCTTTGGATTCTTGTATGGAACCGTCATCATCACCGTAATACATATCATCCGCAAAACAATGTGGAGTGACTCTTTTGTTACAAACATCAGCACAAGCATCGCTTAGATAACTGAACGCATTTGCTAACCAGGCTTCTGTTTTATCTCTGTCCGTAAAAACTTTTTCGATGGTTTCCCGATCTCTAAAAATATAGTCAGAGTCTAAATAGTCAGAACAGGATTGTATGCTTAACCCTAAAACTGATATCAATAGAATATATAGTTTTTTCTTCATGTTGTTTATTATTTTATAAATTAACACTTATACCCATAGTTATCGATTTTGTTAACGGATATGATTCACCTCTGGGATCGCCCATTTCAGGATCCCAAGTCTTGAAACTAGACCATGTCAAGAGATTTGTTCCTACCAAAAAAATACGGATATTATTAAAGTGCATCTTGTTAACAATTGATTTGGGGAGTGTATAACCAACATCAATTGTTTTTAGTCGAAGGTAACGACCATTTTTCAACCAGAAAGTAGAGTTTCGGTAGTTATTATTGCTGGCATTGTCACCTTGGTAGCTCAAACGTGGATACGAAGCATTAGGATTTTCATTGGCAGGAATACCTAATGTTTCAGCTGTATCAGCATCTACCCATCGGTTGTCCAGCATACCTTTAAAAATATTTCCCCATTCGCCTTCTGTAAAGGCCCATACACACTTGCCATAAGTGAAAAATGTTGATTTACCTGCTCCTTGAAAGTGGACATTCACATCTAAACCTTTCCAAGAGGCAGATGCACCTAAACCATAAATCAGATTTGGGCGGCTAGTTGCACCGATAGCTACCTGGTCTCCATCATTGATCACACCATCACCGTTAACATCTCTATACTTGATATCTCCCGGTTGTACCTTTCCCCAACTTTGTGTCGGGCTATTGCGGATATCATCGTAATCTTTGAATAATCCTTCTGCGATTAATCCCTTGCATTGGTCCACACGATAGCCTCTTTGCATCTGATAGGCATATACATTATTCTCCTCATCTCTTTCCAGTACTTCATTTTTACTATAAGTGATATTGCCACGTACAGTTAAGTTCACGTCATTGATTCTCTGTTTGTATGAGAAGTGTCCATCGAAACCTTTAGAACTTACAGCACCTACATTTGCTGCCGGATTATGCCCGTTCAAACCGACAATCTGAGGTAAGTAGTTACGAACCATATAAATTCCGGTACGTTTTTCATCGAAATAGTCGATCGTTGCAGTAAATTTATCATTAAACAATGCAAGGTCTATACCTAAGTCATTCTTTTCAGCAACCTCCCAAGTGATACCATTGGAGGCTACATCTGCAAATCCTAAACCACCAAACGAATAACTTGAAGGATATTGTGCCCAATCGTATCCTCCATAAATAATCTCATTATCCCCGTTTTTATAACGGTCTGCAATAGTATAAAGATAGGGGAATCGCGTTCCGACATTATCATTACCTACTTTACCATAAGAGAAGCGAACTTTAAACATATTCATCCATTTCAAATGTTTTTTGATAAACGGTTCTTCCGCAATATTCCATGCAAGAGAAAAAGCAGGGAAAAAACCAAAACGGTCGCCTTTGGCAAAGTTTTCACTTCCATTATAGCCAAAATTAAAATCAATAAAATAACGATAATTCCAATTGTAAGCTACACGTCCGGCCAAATCCTGATTACGTTTGTTAATACCAGTCTTCAAATCTTCTCCTAAATTCTGTGTCTGAATGTAAGAGTCTTGTGTATACTTTATAGTAGCGCTAGGGTGATGAGCTCCAAAAGAACGATCCCAGTTTAGCATCATGTCTAGGAATTCCCGACGATTACCGCTAGAACTGCTTTCCTGTTTCATGTTCTGAGAACCACTGATCTTCTTCCATCTTAATTCACCAGTTTCCGGATCTCTGGCACGTTCTGCCAACCATTGTTCTGGCCACTTCAGACGACGGATCGTATTTTGGTTGTTGCTGTCATAGCCAAAACGCCCAACGAACTTTAATCCTTTAGTTATGAAATCAAAATTTTGTTCCAAAGAAATATTTGTTTCAATATTATTTGTCCAATTTTCATTGAATCCAGTTTGGGTTGCAGCTACCCATGGGTTTGTTTTATTGCCGGATCCAATAGCTGGTATATATCCGTTGGAATACATAACAGGGGTCTTAATTGGATTATATCCGAAAAGTTCCCCCCAAACATCACCATCACCTAATCCCGGACTATTACGTTTGGATAAGAATCCTGCTACCCCGACTTTCAATAAGGTTGTTTTTGTAATGTCAATATCGGTATTCAAGCGGTAGTTCCAACGATGGTAAGCTGCATTGGTATTATAATCATCTTTCAAAGATTCATCTGTATTATACATACCATCTTCTTTCACATAGCTAGCAGAAACAAAATAACGGGCTGTTGTTCCACCTCCACTCATATTTAAGTTAATACGGTTACTCCACGCACCGTCTTTGAGTAACATGTCCATCCAATCCACATTCGGATAAAGATCCGTATCCAAGCCTAAACGTAAGATGTCCAACTCTTCTGGTTTATATACAGCCTCGTTGTTACGGGTAATTCGCGATTCGTTCATCAAGCTGGCATAAGTAAATCCGTCTTCGAACTTTGGAGTTACAGTCCTCGTATTATAGGTTGTTTCTACTTTAGCATCAATTTTGATTTTACCGGCTTTTCCGCGTTTAGTAGTAATCAATACTACACCATTAGCACCTTTCGAACCATAAATAGCAGTAGCCGAAGCATCTTTTAATACAGTAAACGTTTCGATGTCTTCGATATTGATTTCATCCATACTGCGTTCGAAACCATCAACTAATACATAAGCAGATGAGTTGGCACCAAACGTAGATATACCGCGAATCCAGAACTCAGATATATTTTTACCTGGCTGTCCAGAAGTCTGACGCGCCATAATACCCGGTACATTACCTGCCAGTGCATTGACAATGCTGGAAGATGGATTACGTTTCAGCTCACCAACATCTACCGTTGTAATAGCACCTGTCTGTGTTAGTTTTCTCTGAACTCCCGTACCAGTAATAACGACTTCATCTACTGCTCTTGTCACGCTTTCTTTCATAACAACGTTTATTGTACGTTGTTCTTTAACCATTACTTCTTTCGATTCATAACCAATATAAGTGAACACTAACTGGCGGTAAGGTTCCATGGTTATGGAGTAATGACCGTTCATGTCTGTGATTGAACCTAAACCGGGCATGTCCTTCACGGTGACATTCACACCGATCAACGGCTCTTTGGCTTCGTCTGTAACAACACCTTTCACAACAACTTTTTCTTGCTGCGCCATAACCGTTGAACAAAGGCACAACAGCATGATACATAATGATAAATATTTTTTCATATTATTCATGTGCGTTTTAATCATTAGTTATTCTTCTCCTTCGTAAGCAATCTTACGGATACGCCGATTGGAACCATCACCGATGTAATACGTATCGGTTGCTTCATCGTAAGCTATACCTTTCGGACGGTCGAAACGGGCCTCTTGACGTAAATCTCCATCTACATATCCCCATGGGTTACCATTCAGACTGGCGCTTCCGCGACCGGCAAATGTTGAGACCTTTCCTTGCGGGGTAATTTTACGGATACATTGCCCCATCTTATCACAAAGAATAAAATCGTATTCATCTTCTTGCCCTGCATACTCTGGGTTCTTTACGAAAACTCCTTGATAAGGAGTATTAAAACGTGCGCTTGTTCCAATTCCGTCTACATAAGCAGCTCTTTCTGCTGTTCCCGCTACAATGAAGGGAGTGACAAATCGTTTACTTGCCCAATCATAATTTGTGCGCTGAATATAGTGTTTGTTAATAGACACAATATAAGCATAATTCCCTGTCGGATGTATACGGATATTATATTCCCATCCATTATCCATTTGAAAAAGTACTTCTTTATCAGCAGGAGTTGTACGTGTACCGTCGAAAATTTCTTGAATTTGTTGCTTCTCTACTTTGAAGAATTGCCCCTTATCCCAACTATTAAAGTACATATCACCATCTACCGGATGAAAAGTTACTGTATTACAAGCTTTGAAATTAACCAACGCTAATCTGTTTCCCCACATTTTATAATTGCGCTCATCGCCCTCAGGGGCTTCTCTATTACGTGTAAAACCATATACAGCTGCTCTCAATTCGTCTCCTTGGTCAACTGCCACAGCCATGTGATTTTCATCAAAAAAGGCAAGTGCACGTCCGCGGTTAGTACCTCCCATGTCACCTTCTGTAAGAGCCGTTCCTACATATTGGTTTTTGAGGTCGAGAATACGCATATTACCGTTTCCTTCATTTTCATCACCTGCACCTCTATCGGCTGCAACGTACACTAAGTGGGGATATTTAGGGTCAAATTCTAACCAGTTGGGGGAACCAAATGCACCACAATCATTAAATGGACCATCTTTTGTATCGTATCCGCCGTCATCTCTACGCGAACCACATAATGTACTCACTAACTGTTTTCGCACATATTCGAACTTGGCCTCTGCGATAGTAGATACTACCGGATTGTCGCCATTGGATATTTGTACTTCGATTTCTCCGGAATAAGCCTGTGAAGGTACCAAACAGTAGATAGAATGATTTTTCACATTGATTACGATAGCTTTTTTTCCACCAACAAAGACATTCACAATAGACGGATCATTACCAAAATTTTCTCCTGATATAACTAATCGCTGCCCGAATCCCCCCGTAGTCGGATTGATACCACTTACTTGAACCGGAATATTCGGATCAAATGCTGCATTGTCTGAATCTCCGTTGCTGTCATTGTCATCACTACAACTTCCGAAGAATAGAGCAACTAGCAGTAATGCCATCCAGCATACCCGCCAGTAGTCTTTCATGATTTTGTTTTTTTTCATACGTAAAAAATTAATGATTAATAAAATATTATATTGTTGGTTCATTACTTATCTCTTGTTGTATTATGCTGAAATGATTCATCCATGCGAAAAAGTATTCTTTCAACTTATTGTCCATATTTTTAATGATTCATCTTATCCATTAACACTTGTATCCAATATCCTCCAATTACGGAACGTGCCTTAAATCCGGTCATTCTGCCAGTTTTGGTATCATGCCAGTCACTGATAGGCACACGTGAAGTAGTTTCATTGATGTATTTATAAAGAGGATCTACAAACTTCTCAAAAATTTCACGGTTTGGAGACATGGCTGCTGTCCACATAATCCAGTCGGATTTTGTGTAATCTCTGCGGGAATCTAATGGCAATCCATATAGATTCTGCTTTGTCAGATAGTAGTTGATTTCTTTACTGATTACATTATTAGGGAATATATTCAAATTCCACATCTTATCCCAGATAATATTATACTTTTGACTCCAGGTATTATTGCGGTCGAAAGCGAGGCGATAATGGTCACCTTCATTTGCCATTTCTTCCCATTTCATCGCCATTTTTTTAGCTATGTCAGCGTATCTTTCTGCTACACTGTTTAATCCGAGTATATGGGCTATTTCACTATATCCGGCTACACCCATAATCGCTTTTATTGAAAGATTGGCATTATGAGCCCAATGGCCTGCAAAATCATCTGTACAAAGTTGATTTTCCGGGTCCTGTCCAAACCGTATAGCAAGGTTGTAAACGGCATATTATCAACGGTTTAATTCGGTAACGTATTGTATTTGTGTTGTTCTAACTCAATCTTTATGCTATTTATCAATAGTACTATGTCAACAAATTTGCATTATCTCCTCTAATCCGATTCATATACCCCCATGTTATAAAAATGTTTGGACATATAGAAAGATATGTTATAACGGAATTAGAAACTTAATCTGCATTACTTAAAGAATTATAATATAGGATGAAACATTCATAATTTGCATGCTAAAATTGATTGTTCTCAATTTATTTTGTATTTTCGCAACAGCGGTTGAGTCAATGGCCGTTGAGAAAACAAATCATCATTATGAAATTCTATAATAGAGAAAAAGAAGTTGCGGAATTGAAGCGTGTGCAAGAGCTTGCATTTACTCAAAATTCCAGAATGATTGTGGTCACAGGACGTAGACGCATTGGTAAAACCAGTCTCATAAAGGAGGCTTTGAAAGGAACGCCTACAGTTTATTTATTCATTGGAAGAAAAGCTGAAAGCATATTAGTTACTGATTTTGTAAAGATAGTACGTGAAACTCTATCCATATTCGTTCCTGAAGGAATACCTACTTTTACCAATTTGATGCAATATCTTTTTGAAGTTGGTAAAACACGTGCTTTTAATATTGTCATAGATGAATTTCAAGAGTTTTATAATATCCGACCTGACGTCTTTAGTGATATGCAGAATCTTTGGGATGAGTATAAACAAGAAACTAAAATAAATTTGGTCATCAGTGGTTCTGTGTACTCCTTAATGCAGAAAATATTCACTGATCATAATGAACCCCTATTTGGGCGTGCTGACAATATTTTATGTCTGCGTGCTTTTAAGATCGGTGTCCTGAAACAAATAATGGAGGATCTTGCTTCCGGATATAGCAATGATGACTTATTAGCTTTATACACGTTGACAGGAGGAATCCCTAAATATGTAGAGTTGTTTTGTGATAACCAAGCGCTTACTATAGATAAGATGTATGACTTTGTCTTTTCGGAAAACTCCTTGTTTATAGATGAAGGACGTAATTTATTGATAACTGAGTTTGGGAAAAACTATGGTACCTATTTTTCCATTTTGTCAGAAATCGCCAACGGGCACTATACGCAAGGCGAGATAGAATCGGCATTGGGCGGTACAGCTATCGGAGGTTATTTAAGCAAACTGGAGAATGTATACAATTTAATAACCCGGGAACGTCCTATTTTTGCAAAACCCGGAACTAAGAAAAATGTACGATATGTTATTGGTGATAATTTCTTGAATTTCTGGTTTAAATATATTGAGCAGAATCGCTCTTATATTGAATTACAGAATTTTGATGATTTGAGACAATTAGCAAAAGCTGATTATCCGACCTATTCAGGTAGGGTGTTAGAGAAATACTTCAAACAGAAACTGGCAGAAACCGGAGGTTTCAAGGAAATAGGCTCTTGGTGGGAAACAAAAAGTTCTATTGGCAAACAACGAATAAATTCTTATGAAATAGATATTGTTGCTCTTAAATCCAGTGGTAAGAAAGCTCTTATTGCTGAAGTTAAACGAGTTCCTGAGAACAACTATAGCCATACTGTTTTCATGGAGAAAGTGGAACATTTAAAACAAAAAGAAATGTCTAAATATGATATTGAGACACAAGTTCTGGGATTGAAAGATATGTAAATATAATAAAGAGGCTGTCTTATAATTGAGTAGTCTCTCGAATTAATAACACATACCCTGCATTTCGGAATGCCTCGGCCCGATTCATTCAGCGTGTTACTTTCCACTCCACAGGTGCTTTACCATAAGGAATCTCGGGTAAACAAGGAGTAATGGTATCATATTTCAGAGCAACCTGATACAAAGATCTCACAATCTGTTCATTTCCATTAGAAGCATTCTTTTTCTCGTAAGGGTCTGTTTGATAGTCTACCAGAAAGTCTTGTGGCAAATTCAATCCCGGCTTACGCCCTTTTCTGATCAATTTATAGTCTTTGTTCACAACAGCTCCACATCCCAAATAGAAATTACGGTCAATACAACTGGTACTACCTATTAACAACGGAAGTATACTGATTCCGTCATACGCACGTTCCGGACGATTCTTATCTCCTACTAACTCTTTCAATGTCGGAACGATATCTACAAATCCAGTCACTTGAGAACTCAGATTCTTATAGTTACTTTCCGCCCTTTTCCAATAAAAGACAGCCGGCACACGCACACCTCCGTCCCATTCGTCAAACTTCCTGCCCCGTAGTTTGCCGGATGACGATCCCGGTACACCGGCGGGACCATTATCACTAAAAAAGATCAAAAATGTATTATCCATTATCCCTTTTTTCTTCAAAGCATCCACAATCGTACCAATTCCTCTATCCATACAGGACACCATTGCCTGATACGTTACTCTCTTCTGCTCTTTCGGTGTCAGACTACCAAAGTCATCACAATAAAGTTCTATATCTTTTTCCTGCGCTTGCAACGGTGTATGAGGGGCATTATAAGCTACATACAACAAGAACGGACCTTCTTTCTCATAAGTATTGATGCATCTGACAGCTTCTTGGGTAATCAATTCAGTAGAATATCCTTTATCATAACAAGTCTCCCAGTCATTGTGCCAATCCAATTCTCCTTCACGCATATGATCGAAATAATCAATTGCACCATTCAGATGCCCGTAAAAGTGGGAAAAGCCTCTATTTATCGGGTAATGTACCTTCCGGGTATGTCCCAAATGCCATTTGCCGATAATGGCTCTGTTACTATATCCGTTACGTGCCAACATATCGGCCAGAGTTTCTTCATTTTCATCCAATCCGTCTTCACGCCAAGGCGGAATAACGGTTGTACGTATGCCAAATCTATTGGGATAACGCCCTGTCATAAGTCCGGCACGAGTGGGCGTACTGATAGGAGCTGTATAGAACCGATCCAGTACAACTCCTTCTGCTGCCAAAGCGTTCAGACAAGGAGTTTTTATCTCGCTGCCATGAAATCCGACATCTCCCCATCCCAAATCGTCAGCAAGTACAATAACGATATTAGGGCGTTCTACCTGCTGTGCAAACGACAATGTAGTTGCACTTACTACCATAGACGCCCCCAAGATCAGTTTATTCATTATCTGTCCTTCTTTTATTTTTTCGGATGTTTCGGTAAAACAAAGTTTGCATGCGCCCAACGCTCCCATTCCGTAACCAATCTTGTCAATACTTCCGGATGCTGTTCTGCCACATTAAAGCGTTCTGTCCGATCTTTTACGACATCATACAGTTCCCATTCCTTGCCTTTTTCATCACGGATAGCCTTCCAATCTCTCCAGCGGATCGCTCTGTTGTTCTGATGCTCCCAATACATATATTCATGCAAGGAGTCCGTTTTCTTATGGACAGCAGGAAAAAGACTGCTGCCGACCAACGGATAAATTTTATTTCCTCCATGATAAGTCTCCGGATATTTAGCTCCGGTTGCTTCTAAAATAGTCGGCATGATGTCCGGCAAATATCCGGGAACACGACACCACTTACCTTTCTTATTCCCTAATGCTCCTTTCCACGACAGAATAAGAGGAGTAGAAATGCCACCTTCATAAGCACGGCATTTATATTTTCGGAAAGGAGTATTAGAAACCTGCGCCCACGCCCTGCCATAAGTCGGCGCAAAACTCGAAGCCGGATTATTCACTTCCTCCACCTTTCCTCCTCCCAGCTCTTCATAAGGTTCGGCACAAGCACCATTGTCGGACATGAACAAAATAAGAGTATTGTCCATTTTATGATTCTTCTTTAAGCAATCAATCAGTTTGCCGATATTGTAATCTACACAATGCACCTGAGCTGCATATACAGCCATCCGATAAGCGACTTGGTCCTTTTCCTGTTCTGTCAGTTCGTCCCATTTCCGGTTTTCCCATTCGGCAAAGTCTGTATTTGAATCAATAATCCCCATCTTTGCCATCCGTTTACGCCGTGCTTCCCGAATTTCATCCCAACCTTTCTTACGATATATCTTTGTAAATTTCTGTATATCTTTCTCTTTCGCATGTAGCGGCCAATGAGGAGCATTGAAAGCCAAATAGAGAAAGAAAGGGCGGTCATCCTTTTGTTCATCCACAAACTGGATAGCATAATCAGCAAAAGCATCCGTCGTATAATAAGGCGCATCCGGAGCCGGAAGTTTGGTGTTATCCAGCGTCAGCCCACGTCCTCCCGATGGACGAAGATAGCTGCATGCCCCCGAAAGAATACCATAGAAACGTTCAAAGCCCCGCTGTAAAGGCCATTTTTCTTCTCCATGCATTCCCAGATGCCATTTACCTGCCATATAAGTATGGTAACCGTCTTCTTTCAGCACTTCGGCTATTGTGACACAGTTCCTGTTCAGATAGCCTTTATACCCTTGTACTCCCCAATCATTAGGACTCTTCTGGTCAGGATTCGCAAAAGGGTCTTCGGACATCTGCCCAATACCTGCCTGGTGCTGGTACAAGCCTGTCATCAGACTTGCACGTGCCGGACAAGAACGGGAAGTATTATAAAACTGAGTAAAACGTACACCTTTAGACGCCAACGCATCAATATTGGGAGTAAGTATTTCGCCACCATAACAACCGATATCGGAATAACCCATATCATCTACCAGAATCAGTACGACATTCGGTTTCTCCTGTGCGGAACAAAATGATGCCATCAATAAAGGGGCAGTCATTAAGAAGTTGGTTCTTACCATAATGCTCTTATTTCTTTTTTTGTCCCGGATAGGGTTCTACCATGCAGCGTTTCGCCCATTCCTCGTACGCTTTCACCATTTCGTTCTTCTTCTCCGGATATTTATCAGCTAGATTATGTTGTTCGCTCCGGTCTTCATTCAAGTTGTAGAGTTCCCATTTGGCATTCTCGCCCGGACGCACGAGTTTCCAACCGTCTTTGGCAAGGAATGCACGCTCATTGAAATGCTCGAAGCCCAGATAATCATGTCCTTCACGATGACCGGTTTTGAAAATAGGAAGCAAACTCTTGCCTGCCATAGGAATGATATCGTTTCCTTTGTATTTAGCAGGATAAGTTGCTCCAGCCATGTCTATACAAGTAGCCATGATGTCCATCACATGACCTATCTCCGGTGTCATACCGCCTACATTCTTTTTAATTCCTTTCGGCCAGTGCGCAATCATCGGTGTGCAGATTCCTCCTTCATAGGATTTGGCTTTCCAAAAGCGGAAAGGTGTGTTTGCCACATTCGCCCAACGGGCACCCAATGAAGCATAGGTCGTTTGCGGTCCCGGTAATACCTCTTTATTATGGGGATATACCATCTTTTCTCCCTTACGGGTCATGTCCGGACGGTCATTCTCTCCCGGAGAGTAATTCTGACAGTTCTCATTACTGCAACCATTGTCTGAGAGGAAAAGAATCAGTGTATTATCCAACTGGCCGGTCTTCTCCAATGCGTCAATAACCTGTCCGATTCCCTGATCCATACGATCGATCATTGCAGCGTGCACAGCCATCGCACGGGCATCCCATTCCGCATGAGCATTGTCCTCCCATCTGTCTTTAAACTGACGTTCGGACAAAAAATCGTCCATTCCCGGAAATATTCCCAGTTGCTTCTGACGCTCGTAACGGGCATTGCGTATAGCTTCCCAACCGACTTTGTACGTATCCTTATACTTTTCAATATCCTCCGGCAAGGCGTGGAGCGGCCAGTGTGGAGCGGTATAAGCCAAATACATGAAGAACGGCTTATCATCCTTGGCATATTCCGTTACTTCTTCTGCGGCACGATCCGAAAGTGCTTGAGTGATATAGTATCCTTCCGGTACTTCTTTTACAGGTACTTCTCCTTCAACTAGGCTGAACGGGTCAAAGTAATCTACTACTCCATAAATAGTTCCGTAATGAGAATCGAAGCCACGGTTTACCGGATAGTGACATAAATCCGAATAGGTGTCATGGTAAACATGATGTGCCAGCCATTCACGCTGATCTTTACGCAATGGAGTTTCAGCAACATGCCATTTTCCGATCATACTGGTAGTGTAACCAGATTCTTTCAGCACTTCGGCTATCGTAACCGCATTACGTGAAAGTGTGCCACGATACCCGGGCAGGTTGTCATCAAAAGTCATTCGTCCGATTCCTGCCTGATGCTGATACAGTCCGGTCAGCAAAGAAGCACGGGTGGGACAACTACGACTCGCATTATAAAAATGGTTGAAGCGTACTCCTTGTTGTGCCAGTTTATCAAGGTTAGGTGTATGGATTTCACTGCCATAACATCCTAAATCAGAATAGCCAAGGTCATCTGCAAGAATCACCAGTATATTGGGTCTTTTATCAGTTTTTTTCCCTTTTGAGTTTGCAACGGAATTGCCGGCTATCATCAGTGCTGCCGGCAAAAGAAAAGCTTTTGAATTCATGTTTTTTTTAATTAGAGGTCTGTTTGCAATCCTTTATCTTTGTTTTGGGCGTACCATTCGCATACTTTCTTGCTTAGTTTTGCAACTAATTCCGGATGTTCGCCAGCTATGTTATTCTTCTCGAATTTATCCAGCTCCATATCATATAGTTGTGCATCGCTTCCGTCTCCGTTCACCAACAGCTTCCACTTGCCGCTACGGATTGCCAGATGCGGACTTCTATCGTAAGGATTGCCGGGAAAACCAAAATGCTTATTTCGACCAAAGTCCCACATTAAATCCGTTTTTCGTTTTGCCTCCGACTTCCCGAGCAAAACTTTTGCATAATTCTGTCCATCACCTTTATAGTTCTTCTCAGTTTTAATCCCGGCCACGGAACATAAAGTAGGATATAAATCCACCGCACATAGCACTGAAGAATTATTCACCCGACCGGGTTTAATCTTCTTAGGATATTTGACAATAAACGGCATACGGATACCTCCTTCGTAAAGGCTATTCTTGGTACCTCTCAAATAAGCGGAGCGAACAGCCTTGAAACTGGGTGCAGGTCCATTATCACTGGTAAAGATGATAATCGTATTTTCGGATAATCCCATATCATCCAGTGCCTTAATAAAACGACCGATTTGTTTGTCCATCTCTCCAAGCACAGGCGAAAACGCCTCTTTTGTCTCCCAGCTTTTTCTTTCTTTTTGCTTAAACTCCGGTACCCATGGTGTATGCATATCATCCGGCCAAAGATTGAGAAAGAATGGACTATCTTTATGACGTTTAATAAAGTCAATACTCTTATCTACAAAATATTCTGTGCGTTTCCAACGTTTTATACTGTCATTATCACACCATATCCACTTAGAAGCTGTTATCGCAGGGTCCGGATCGGGGCTTTCATAAGTAGAAAGATATTCATCAAACCCATAGTTCTTGATAGAAGGGGCATTGTGCACATCACGTCCACCTCCCATGTGCCATTTACCAATGTGTCCGGTAGCATATCCTGCATTCTGAAAAGCACGTGCCATAGAAGGAAGTTTGTCGTCCAGATAATTACGCTGCTCGCACCTCTTATTACTTGCCTTGTCGTTAAGGAAAGTATTAATTCCTACTTCAATAGGGAAAAGTCCTGTTGTTAATCCACAACGGGAGGGTGAACTAACCGGTGCGGAAGAATAATATTGATTAAACAATAATCCGTCCTGTGCCAGTTTATCAATATTGGGCGTCGCTACAAATTTTCCTCCATAACAGCCAATATCACCTATACCCATGTCGTCGATATAAATGATAACTACATTGGGATTCGTATCCGCTTGTGCATTAATAATAGGGAGTAAAGCCCCCAACCAAGGTAAATGTTTTTTTATATTCATAATTATTCCGATTTAATTAACACCATTCTCATTGCTTCCAAACAAAAATAAGGAAGATATCATAGAAAAAAGGCAAAATTCTGACCAATAAAAAGCAATATCTAATAAATAATCGATTTTCTTTCACAAAAGAATAAAGATAGAGAAGAACTCCGGTCATATGTTCTTCTCTATCTCTTATATTTGATAATTTATCCAATATTAATCAATAGACAAAACTATTTAATTCCCAGCCTCCCAGTCAATAGCTTGATCTTCATCTGGTATTTGAGTATTGATCTGACGCTCTAAAGCCAAAGAACCTATTACATGATATTCGGTTTCTACCCCCGGAATTGTAGTATAGTCAACATAAGTGTAATTAATATTTCTAATGATTATAGTCTTACGTTTCAAATAAGGACGAATAGGATCCATTGTTTCAGTTACACTATAGGTAGGGGTTACCTCTTTCCCATAGTCATCTTTACCTATTTGAAATTTCATTTTATTGTCAGAATCTGCAGGAGATAATTCCACATTGCCGATTTCTCCATTATCATTATTTATAAATTTAGCAAGAATCCTATATCCTTTCCTATCGACACGGGTTTCATCAATAATGCCAGCATAGAAAAAAAGGCTTTGATCGTCCACCACATAAGTCATTACATAGTTTTTGACAAATGGGGCCTCACTTTCCGCTCCTTTGATATAACACTTATAATTTACTGCACTATAATTGCCCGAATAATCATTAAAAGGCATAACACGGAGTAATGCTTTGCGATAATGCTTACGATAATTAGGGGTATAGCTACCATCTGAAGATTCTTCAACAGTTAAAGGCAGCACCCATTTCTCTGACAAATCAATATTATTCAACTTAAAATCTATAGGTAAAAGTGCTGTATTCTCCCCTGCTTTTATTTCAACGGTCTCCGGCAATGAATAGAAAGTAGCTGGTAATACCTGATAATAAAGATCTATACGCGTACTATAACGTTCTTTATTAAGAACCACTAAAGTATCTGGGTCCAAACCAATACGTACTGTATAGTTTTTATCATTTAAAGTCGTACCGCTAACTATCAAAGGCACCTGATAAGTAGTTGCTTCGTTCGCCTTATAGCGTACGTTAATTCGTGATACCCCATCACTGTTTATTGGAGCTTTAAAAGAAATATAATGTTCATATTGTTCACCACTCCACTCTTCATTACAGGAGATAATTAATGCGCTAACAGTTAGCATCATCAAATAAGTATATATCTTTTTCATATCTTTTCTTTTTTAATTAATCATTATAAGTCCAACCAGGATTCTGAGTTAAACGTTTGTTGCGTTTCAATTCATCATGTTTTATAGGCCAGAAATACATTTTGGATGAAAAAGTTGCTGAAAGATTAGATATGGGTACCGGTGTATGGAAAAGATCTTTCTGACTTTCAGTCATAAAAGTATAACAACCATAAACAGGCACTGACTCTTCCAATTCTGCATCTTTCCAACGACGAAGATCATAGTAACGTTTCCCTTCAGCAAAGAGCTCAATCTGTCGTTCACGTTTCAGTTTAATACGGAATTTTGCAGGGTTATCATATATAGGAGTATCATAATCCGGTACACCGGCACGCATACGCACAGGTTTTATTCCTTTTCTCATTTCTTCCGGATCACGGTTAATGGTATAAGCTTTAATTCCGTCCCATGAGGAAACCTCATAAGATGTAGTCAATTCGTTTAATGCCTCTGCATACATCAACAGAATATCGGCATAACGAATAGCTGGTTCATCTTTATCAATAATTTTGGCTCCGTCGCTATTTTCATAAGTATCGCTTGGGTTCACGTATTTCATCACTCCAATACCTGTACGCAGCCAAAACATATTATTGGAATAACCATTACCTCCACCTCGATAGTAGAATACTTGTTTATTCTGATTTGCTTGCTGAGATTCATTTCCTAAATACCATCTGGCACCGTTAAAAGCAACAGAAGCATAAAAACGTGGTTCCCGATTTGCATATTGCAAAGAAACATTTGCAGAAAGCGGTTTATAGTCCTGTGCGTTTGAAGTATAGCCGACTGGTCGCGGGCGATTGTCTACACGATCCTTATATGCTTGGTATCCTGCGTACTGAGAATTCATTCCAGGACAATCGTCTCCAGTATTCATATAATAAGCATCTACTTGTTTTTGAGTCATTCCATGGGTATTCCATCCTTTAGCAACGGAAGGCAGTTGGTGAATTACCATATCCTTAATGCGTTCACCACCGATGTTCTGCCCTCTAGTAAAAATCAGTTCAGGATTATCTACTGATGACACAGTTCCATTAAACAATGCACGATATGATTCGTATGGATCAATATTCGCCCATCCATTCGGAAAATCTTCATTTGAATATACATCGTGATGTGGAGGCGCTATAGTTGCCGGAAAAGCACCTGTATTCACGGTATTGATACCTGTGGTATAAAGCTTATATACATTCAATTCCATTACATCTTTGCAGGCAGCAGCTGCTTTTGCCCATTTACTTTCATCATATTCAGGAGAAAGCAAACGATTACCTTTATCATCCAGCAATTGTTGTGCATATTCATCATTATTACCATTCGTTAACGGACTGGCAGCATACAATAGAGCTAATGCACGGGTAGCCAAAGCCGCTCCCCGCGTCGGACGGTTTATACTAAGTTGCTCTCTCGTCAATGGCAAATCTTTAGCTGCTATTACCATTTCACTTGCAATATAATTGGCACAAACATCATAAGAACTGCGTGGTGTAGCGACATCATCATAAGAGTCATTGTAGTTAAAACCATTTTCCGGAACTAGAGGTATCGGCCCATATTTACGAAGAAGAATCCAATAAAAATAAGCTCTAACAAAACGCGCTTGCGCTTTAAGATCAACAATCTCTTCAGGTTTATATTTATCGTTCATATCCACATTCTGCATGAAAATCGTAGCCTGACGAATACCATTATAACAGCGATCCCAAGTATCCTGGAAAGCACCTTCGTCATACCCTCCTTCATGAAACTTATTATATGACATGTTTCCACCTTTGGATGCGTCTATGGTAACATCATCATCACCATAGTACATACAGTCGTCAAACACAAACGGAGTATTGCGTTTACTGCCTACATCGCAGCATTGCCCGGTAAGGAATGAATATGCACGTGCCAACCACTGTTCGGTCTTATCATAATCTGTAAATATCTTCTCCAAAGATTCACGATCTTTAAAAATGTATTCTGAATCCAAATAGTCAGAACATGATGTAGTCCCGAAACCGATTATAATTATCAATAATATATATTTTTTCATTTTATTGTTCTGAATTTTATAAGTTAACGCTTAAACCGAGTGTTATAGACTTAGCTAATGGATATTGCTCACCACGTGAAGCCCCCATTTCAGGATCCCAAAGTTTAAAACTGGACCATGTCAGTAAATTAGTTCCTGTCATGAAAATACGTACATTATTAAAATGTATCTTATTCACGATCTTCTTCGGAAGAGTATAACCGACATCAATCGTTTTCAGACGGACATATGAACCATTACGCAACCAATATGTCGAATTACGGTAATTATTTTTATATTCATAGATCGTTGTATTACCATTACCATTATCCGTATAACTCAAACGAGGGTATGATGCATTCGGATTCTCATTAGCAGGGATGCCAAGCTTTTGTGCAGTCTCCGCATCCACCCAACGATTATCCAGCGTTCCTTTAAGAATATTACCCCATTGTCCTTCTGTAAAAGCCCATATACATTTGCCATAAGTAAAGAACTGAGATTTACCGGCACCTTGGAAATGTAAGCTTACATCCAATCCCTTCCAGGTAGCAGAAAGACCTAAACCATAAATTAGATTTGGTTTACTAGTTGAACCAATAGCTACGATATCGCCATCATTGACAACACCATCACCATTTACATCTTTATATTTAATATCACCGGGCATTACAGGACCATATTTCTGTGTAGGACTGTTACGAATGTCATCATAGTCCTTAAATAATCCTAAAGCTATCAAGCCTCTATTTTGATTAACCCGATACCCTTTTTTCATTTGATAAGCATAAACATTGTTCTCTTCATCGCGTTCTATGATTTCATTCTTACTATATGTGATATTACCACGTACAGTGAACTTAACATCACTAATTTTTTGTTTATAACTAAAGTTTCCATCAAACCCTTTTGAATTTACTTCACCCACATTAGCATAAGGTTTATTGCCATCCAGACCAACCATTCCTGGTAAGAATGCACGCTCCATATAAATACCACTACGACTTTCATCAAAATAGTCGATCGTAGCTGTGAATTTGTCATTAAATAAAGCCATATCTATACCAAGGTCGCTTTTGGTTGCTATTTCCCATGTTATATCATTAGAAGCAAGTTTTGTATAGCGTAAACCATTATAAGATTTATTACTTCCATAAGTGGCCCAGTTGTAACCTGCATAATATTTCGTCTGATCATTTTCTTTATAGTTATCGGCAATTGAATAAAGATATGGGAAACGGGTTCCTACATTATCATTACCGACCTTACCATAAGAATAACGAACCTTAAACATATTCATCCATTTCAGATGCTTTTTTATTATTTTCTCTTCTGCAATATTCCATGCCAGAGAATATGCGGGAAAAAAGCCAAAACGATGTCCTTTCGCAAAATTTTCCGAACCGTTGTAACCAAAATTGAAGTCAACAAAATATCGATAGTTATAATTATAAGCAAAGCGCCCTGCCAAAGCCTGATTTCGTCTACTCACTCCCTCTTTTAAATCATCTCCCAAAGCAACCGTTTTAACAAAAGCATCTTGGGTATATTTCAATGTCGCGCTAGGATGATGTGCTTTAAACGCTCTGTTCCAATTTAACGTCAAATCTAAGAATTCACGACGATTTCCACTTGAACTACTCTCCTGTGCCATATTTCCTGCACCGGAAATCTTTTTAAATACTAATTCACCCTCTTCATTGCGAGCTCGTTCCGCAAGCCATTGTTCCGGCCATTTATGACGTTTGATAGTATTATCATTATATGTGTCATATCCAAAACGTCCTACAAATTTCAGATTTTTAGTAATGAAGTCTAGTTTCTGCTCCAATGTTACATTAGTTTGAATAGTATTTTTCCAATTCTCATTAAAACCTGTTTGGGTAGCCGCTACCCATGGGTTAGTCTTATTACCCGTACCGACGGCAGGTACATAGCCATTAGAATATAATACCGGAGTTCTTATTGGAGTATATCCAAAAAGTTCTCCCCATACATCAGAATCTCCCAATCCCGGACTATTTCTTTTGGATAAATAACCGGAAACTCCTAACTTGAGAAGTGTACTTTTTGTAATATCAATATCTGTGTTCATGCGATAATTATAACGGCGATAATCAGCGTTCGTGTTATAATCTCCTTTTAACGAGCTATCCGTGTTATACATACCCTGTTCGTCCAAATAACTGAAAGATACAAAATAGCGTGCAGTATTTCCACCACCATTCATATTCAGATTTACCCGATGTTGCCACGCTCCCTCCTTTAATAGTAAATCCATCCAGTCCACATTCGGATAGAGGTCTGGATCTAACCCAAGACGGATAATATCCAACTCTTCAGGCTGGTAAACGGGTTCATAGTTACGAGTAATACGTGCTTCATTTAAAAAATTTGCATAATTTACCCCATTCTCAAATTCAGGAGTGATCGTACGCATATTATAAGTCGTTTCTGCTTTTGCGGTAATATTAATTTTACCGGCTTTACCGTGTTTAGTTGTAATCAATACTACCCCATTCGCGCCTTTTGATCCATAAATAGCAGTGGCAGAAGCATCTTTTAAAACTGAAAAGGATTCAATATCTTCTATATTGATTTCATCCATACTGCGTTCGAAGCCATCAACCAAGACATACGCGCTAGTACTTGCACCAAAAGTCGAAATTCCACGAATCCAAAACTCAGATACATTTTTACCAGGTTGTCCGGAAGTCTGCATTGCCAAAACACCAGCGACATTACCGGCTAATGTATTTACGATACTAGAAGACGGATTAGCTTTCAGATGATCTACATTTACTGTTGTAATAGCCCCTGTCTGAGTCAATTTTGTCTGAGCTCCAGTACCAGTAATAACCACTTCGTCAATAGCATTGGTAACATCTTCTTTTAGTACTATATTTACTTTTGACTGATTTTTTATTAGAACTTCTTGTGACTGATAACCAATATAAGAAAATACCAAGCGATTGTAAGGTTCCACTTTAATTACATATCGTCCGTTGAGATCTGTGATTGTTCCTAGCCCTGGGACATCTTTTACACTAACATTAGCACCAATGACCGGTTCTTTATTCTCATCTGTGACAATACCAGAGACACTAATCTTTTGCTGTGCCAAGGCGTTTATAGCCACCCATAGCAACATAGTACATAAGACAAATAATTTTTTCATATTTTAGTGTGTTAATCATTAAATTCTTCTAAAGCTATTTTACGGATACGGTGATTATAAGCATCACCTACATAAACTATTCCTGTCTTTTCATCATATGCAATAGCTTTAGGACGTTCGAAACGAGCTTCTTTTCTCAAATCCCCATTAACATACCCCCAAGGATTAGAATTTAAACTAGCGCTTCCTCGACCTGCAAATGTTGAGACTTGTCCCAGTGGAGTTAAAATTCGGATAGCATGGTTATGTTTATCTGCAATATAAAAGTCATATTCATCTATCTCACCTTTATAATTATCATTCTTTACAAATACACCTTGGTATGCCGAATCGAACTTAGCTAAATTCCCAACAGCATCTACATATCCATTTTGATTAGCGCTTCCTGCTACCACGTAAGGAGTAGTAAAAGACTCCCCATTATAATCAGAACGAAGAATATAGTGCTTGTTAATAACCATAAGGTAAGCATAATTTCCTGTTGGATGAATAATTATATTAAATTCCCATTCTTTATCTTGGACGGTAAACATATAGTCCGCCCCTGTCCCAGGTGAAACAGCTGTAGTACGGGTTCCGTCAACAAATTCTTGAAGAATATCTTTTTTTACTCTATAAAGGTGACCTTTCTGAAAATGAGTAAAATATAAATCACCGTTTTGGGGATGGATTGCTGCACATGCGCAACCATTGTAATTCACAATTGTTCTTCTATTTGACCATTTAAAACCACATGGTTTAGTTGTATCTGAAACACGATCAAACATATAGACCGCAGGATTAGTTGCATTAGCTTGTGATGTAGCCACAACCATATGATACACTCCGTCCTTATCTTTAAAAAAATCAATAGAACGCCCACGCTCATACCCTCCATACTCACTCCTAGGAAGAATAGTATATAATTGTTGCCGTCCGAAATCAATACAGCGTATACCAGAACCTGTAACACCTTCAGGGTCAACAGATGTATCCTCAGCAAAATATAACAACTCAGGGTACTCAGGATCCCATTTCATAAAACAAGGATTAGCAACACCGCCACAATTATCAAAAGGCCCGTCTTTTATTTCAAAATTTTTCTTTTTATCGGAAATTTGTGGATTAACCTCACCAAGTAAAGTACTTACTACTTTTAATCGTTGATATTCAAATCTCACATCAGATTTTTCAGAAGTATATGTTTTTTCTCCATCTTTTATCGTAACCTGTATATCACCTTCATAGGCTTTTGATGGCATAAGACAATACATATATGTAGACTTTACATTTACAACCGAGCTTTTCTGACCACCAATATAAACTTCCAATTGGGAAGGATTATTTCCAAAATTCTCTCCATAAATAAGTACTCTTTGCCCTGCAGAGCCTGCTTTAGGGTAAATACTATCAATACGAATAGGAAAAGCAGGATTGAATGGAGTTCCTCCACTACCTGTAATAGGAGATACTTCTTTTCCATCATCACAGCTTCCTAAAAAAAAGGCTAATAATGTAAGCATGACGTATGGTATACACCAAAACTTACTTTTCTTGTTACTTTTTAAATTCATAATAAATTAGATTTAAATTACTGATTATTCATGACTTTGTTCATCAATACCTGCATCCAATAACCTCCTATTACCGAGCGAGCTCTAAAACCAACCCATTTCCCACTATCTGTGTGATGCCAGTCGCTGATGGGTACCCGTGAAGTCGTTTCATTGATATATTTATAGAGAGGATTTATGAACTGTTCGAAAGTATCTTGGTCTGGAGACATAGCTGCAATCCACATAATCCAGTCAGACTTTGTATACTCTTTGCGAGAGTCCAATGGCAATCCATAAGGATTCTGTTTCGTCAAATAGTAACTTACTTCCTTGTCGATTACATTATTGGGGAACAAATTCAGAT
>ERZ827490.1437-NODE-1437-length-30803-cov-7.325192_pt1 | contig 30803 bp, 23 predicted proteins | sample MGYA00519770_ERZ827490 | MGnify/ENA primary metagenome ERZ827490 (study PRJEB31778, sample SAMEA3449324) | human gut metagenome | biome: human gut; feature: human-associated habitat; material: faeces | place: United Kingdom | collected 2010/2012 ...
GCAGCTTCTTCTTGCGGGTGATGTCGCCGCCGTAGCACTTGGCCAGCACGTCCTTCCGCATGGCCTTGACGGTCTCACGGGCGATGATGCGGCCGCCGATGGCCGCCTGGATCGGCACCTCGAACAGCTGGCGGGGAATATTCTCCTTCAGCTTTTCGCACAGCCGCCGGGCGCGGGGATACGCCTTGTCACGGTGGGCGATGAAGCTCAGGGCGTCCACGCCGTCGCCATTGAGCAGCAGGTCCACCTTCACCAGATCACTGGTGCGGTAGCCGGACAGCTCATAGTCCAGACTGGCGTAGCCCTTGGTGTTGGCCTTCAGCGTGTCGAAAAAGTCGTAGATGATCTCGTTCAGCGGCATCTGATAGTGCAGCTCCACCAGGTGGGTGTCCAGATACTGCATATCCTTGAACTCGCCCCGGCGCTCCTGGCACATGGGCATGATGTTGCCCACATAGTCCTGGGGACTGATGATGGACACCTTGACATACGGCTCCTCGGCGTGCTCGATGGTGCCGGGGTCGGGGTAGTTGTGGGGGTTGTCCACCTTTACCATGGTGCCATCGGATTTGTAGACGTGGTAGATGACGCTGGGCAGCGTGGTCACCAGGTCCAGGTTGAACTCCCGCTCCAGACGCTCCTGGATGATCTCCATGTGGAGCATACCCAAAAAGCCGCACCGGAAGCCGAAGCCCAGGGCTACGGAGCTCTCCGGCTCGAAGGTCAGGCTGGCGTCGTTCAGCTGCAGCTTTTCCAGCGCGTCCCGCAGATCCGGGTACTTGCTGCCATCCTCGGTGTAGATGCCGCAGTATACCATGGACTGCGCCGGGCGGTAGCCGGGCAGCGCCTCGGCGGCGGGGTTCGCCGCGTCGGTGACGGTATCGCCCACCTGGGTGTCCTTCACGTTTTTGATGCTGGCGGTGAAATAGCCCACCTCGCCGGCCTGTAAGGCGTCCGTCGGCTCGTTGCCGATGGGCTTGAGGTAGCCGCACTCCAGAATGGTGTACTCCGCACCGGTGGCCATCATGCGAATGGTCTGCCCTTTTCGCATGGTGCCCTGCTTGATACGGAAATACACCACCACGCCCACGTAGGGGTCGTACTGACTGTCGAACACCAGCGCCTGCAGGGGCGCCTTGGGGTCGCCCTTGGGCGCGGGCACGTTCTTCACCACGTCCTCCAGCACGGCCTCGATGTTGGTGCCCAGCTTGGCGGAGATCTCCGGGGCCTCCAGTGCCGGCAGGCCGATGATGTCCTCCACCTCCTGCTTGGCCTTCAGGGGGTCGGCGGCAGGGAGGTCGATCTTGTTGAAAACCGGGAGGATCTCCAGGTCGTGGTCCAGGGCCAGGTAGGTATTGGCCAGGGTCTGGGCCTCTACGCCCTGGGTGGCATCCACCACCAGCACCGCACCCTCGCAGGCGGCCAGGGAGCGGGAGACCTCATAATTGAAGTCCACATGGCCCGGGGTGTCGATGAGGTTCAGGGCATAGGTCTCGCCGTTTTTCGCTTTATAATAAAGGTGGACGGCCCGGGATTTGATGGTGATGCCCCGCTCGCGCTCCAGGTCCATGTTGTCCAGGAGCTGGTTCTCCATCTCCCGCTCGGGCACGGCGTCACACAGCTCCAGCAGGCGGTCTGCCAGGGTGGATTTGCCGTGGTCAATGTGAGCGATGATAGAAAAGTTGCGGATGTGGGATTGATCGTACATACACTATGACCTCCGATGATGGAAATTTGTTTTTAGTATTACGGATTGCCACGGGCGCGGCGCGCCCTCGCAATGACATGGTTTTTGCATGAGGTGCGGTGCAAGCCCGGTTTCAAGTCGTCCGGGAGGCCGACCCCCGTGCGCCGTTTGCCGATAGACCTCCGTAGGGCGGCGTGCCCTCACGCCGCCCCACGGCAGACGCAGAGGTTTCCCCCGTCCCGCCAGGCCAGCACAAGCGCAGAGCGCGTCGCGGATGGAGACGCAGAGACGATGCGAAAGCAAGGTGCGAATTTTGCAGTGCTAAGTTCGCGTGGTTGGAGAGTTCCGGATCTTGCTGTATCCTGTCCGCGAAAAGGATTCCAAAACCATTGGTTTTGGCGGCGTTCTTTCCTCCCTTTCTTTCGCCGCAGAAAGAAAGGGAGCCGCCGGAGGCAAGACCGTAGTCGGGAAGCGCGGATTGCCACAGCCAGTGTGCGCACTGGCTTCGCAATGACATGGTTTTTGCATGAGGTGCGGTGCAAGCCTGGTTTCAGGTCGTCCGGGAGGCCAACCCCTGTGCGCCGTTTACCGGTAGATTATCGTGGGGAAATTTGCACAAGCCCGGTTTGGGCGGACAGGGCCGTCCGCCCCTGTAAATTCATAATGACACCTTACGCTATATCTCCGACAGCTTTTTGCAGCGCTCATCGGTGTTATGCACTACCTGGGCCACACTCTGTCCCAGGCCCGGACAGGCGGTGAGGGACTCAGCCGTCAGGCTGGGACACTGGCCGTCCGCCCCGTGCAGGGCCAGCTGATAGTGCATGCGGCTGGCAGCCATATCCGCCTCCACCGCGCCGGCATCGAAGGCATCGGCAGCCACGCCGAACAGCTCCTCATTGCCCCCGCCTCGGCGGTACAGGTGCCGCAGCAGCAGGTAAAGCCCCCCACTGAGATAGTCGCCTGCGGCGGTGATGGCGCTGCGGTTGCCCGTTTTGCCCAGCAGGTCAAAGAGCAGGTTGGTGGTGTTTACCACCAGCTTTTTCTGCAGGGTGGCCATGATGCTGCCCCGAAGGTTGCCCTTTTCGTCCGTGGAATCATACAGGTCGTCCGCCACGATAATGGCGCCGTCCCGGCTCAAGGTGCGGCCCAGCAGATAGTCCGCCGACACACGGTAATAGTCACATGCCTTCACCACAAACGCAAGGCCCGGCTCGCGGATGCCGTTTTCATAGTGGCTCAGCAGCGCCTGGGATATGCCCAGCTGCGAGGCCGCCTTGCGCTGGGATATGCCCCGCTCTTGCCGCAGCAGACTCAAGGTCCGGGAAAAATCAGTTACCATCAGGTTGTCCCTTCCTCTCCTTTTCTTATACAAGGAGTAAATTATACCGCATTTTATACGAATTGTAAACGGGTATTTTTTACTTTTACCGCAAAAAAAGCAGATCTTCCGATCTTTTTGCCTTGACGCGGGGCGCAAAATGCGGTATAGTTATTTTGTAACTATTTTGTAACCTTTAGGATGGTTTTTTTATATGAGAATTTTGGAGCGGCTTTTGGAAGGGCCGAAAAAAATATTATGGTATTTGGGCGAGCACCCGGACCTGCTGCAGCGCTATACGGATCTGCAGGGTCTGGCCCGCCGGACGGTGCAACTGCTGCGGCGGAAATGGGAACAGCTGCGGCAGGCCCTGCGCTTTATGGTGCGGGAGCGGAGAGCCCGGCGCTTTCCGGAGTCGGACCACAAGCTGGCCCAGGCCATACTCTTCATTTGGGGCAATATCCCCCGGTTTGCCAGCCGCTTCCGGGAACGGCTGTACCGTATTCGCCGCTTCCGCATCCGGACCGGAAACCGCTGGCGGGTGCTGTTTGAGCGGATCAAGCTGCACCCGGCCTGGTTTTTAGGTTCCGCTGTGGCCGTGGCCGCCATCGCCGTGACCCTGAGTCTATACACCATCGGCGTAACGGTAAGCTATGACGGCATGAATCTGGGCACCGTGGCCTCCGGCCGGGTCGTGCGCCAGGCGGCAGCGGATATTGAGGACGTTACCTGCCAGACCCTTGGCTACGACAGCTACACCGTAGACACCTCCCTGCTGACCCGAAAGACCCGCATCGTGCCCCGCAGCACCGTGCAGACCAAACAGGAGTTTGAGGCAAAGCTCTCCCGGCAGCTGGGAGAGGTGGCCTACGGCTATGTGCTGTATGTGGATGACGAGCCTGTGGCAGCCACGGAGTATGAGGGCGCCATGGAGGAACTGCTGGAGCAGCTGAAAACCGGCTACATCACCGACCAGACCGTGGAGTGCTATTTCGTGGAGAATGTGGACATTCGTCAGGAGTATGTGTCCGCCGACCTGATGATGAACCTGGGCTACATTGCCGAAAAGCTTAACGCCACCAAGGAGGGCGCTGTGACCTACACCGTGCAGAGCGGGGACACGTTCTTTGACATCGCCCTGGAGCATGAGATGAGCGTGGAACGGCTCCTGAGTCTGAATCCCGGCTACCAATCCGACCTGATCCACGCCGGCGATACGCTGACCATCAGCAACGCTGTTCCCTACCTGACAGTGGTGGATGTGGAGCGGCAGAGCTATCTGCAGGATGTGGCCTACAGCGTAGAATACCAGGATGACCCGTCCATCTATGAGGGTGACTACGAGGTGCTGGAGCCCGGCGTATACGGCAAGGAGGACGTTACCGCCAACGTCACCTATATCAACGGCGCCGAGGTGAACCGGGATGTGGTGGCAGCGGTCACCCTGAGCCAGCCCACTCCGGAGCTGCAGGCCCGGGGCACCAAGGAGCGGCCCTCCTGGGCGGCTACGGGCAGCCTGCGCTGGCCCTGCAGCGGCATTATTACCTCCTATTTCGGCTACCGGGATATCGGCGTGGCCGGGGCCTCCTCCAACCACGGCGCCCTGGACATCGCAGCCAGGTACGGCACGCCCATCTACGCCGCCGACGGCGGCACCGTGGTTGCCTCCGGATGGGATGGCGGCTACGGCTACCGGATCCGCATTGACCACGGCAATGGCATGGTGACCCTGTACGCCCACTGCAGCAGCCTGCTGGTTGGCTCCGGTGAGCATGTGTTCAAGGGTCAGCTCATCGCCTACATGGGCTCCACCGGCATCAGCACCGGCAGCCACTGCCACTTTGGCGTATATGTCAACGGCACCGCCGTGGATCCGCTGAACTATCTGTAAAAACCGCGCGCTGTGCGGCAAAAAGCGTCCGGGACCCTCAGGTCCCGGACGCTTTTTCATGAGGACGGAGTGCGGCAGGAGCTCGGTGCCTGCCGCATGTCTTTTGTTACTCAAACAGGCTGGCCTGATAGGGCAGGTCGCCCCGCCCGGTCTGCCGGAGCTGGCGGGCATTCTCCTCGGTCAGGGCGTCCACGATGGCCATTTTGCGGATGATGTTTTGCACGGTGCTCTCCAGGGCCGTGCCCGCCCGATAGTCCGCAGGGAAAATGAAATCCACCCGACCCTTGCTCAGCAGATCCTCCACCCCCTGGCGGTTCTCCTCCTGATACACGGCGATGGCCTCACCGCCGTAGGACCGCATCATCTTCATGCAGGGTACGTCGGATAGGCCGTCGCCAATGTAGATCATGTTGGTAAAGGGGATACGCTTGCTGTCATCGGGCATGGAGGCGTTCAGGGTGCGGTCGTCGGACACGTCCAGCACGCCCTTATTGATGCGGTAGACAAACTGGGTCTTATTGGTGAAATTAACATCCAGCTTGGGCCAGGAGGCCAGACCTTCCTCATTATAGAAAAACTCGCAGGCGTAAATCTCCTTAAACTCGTGGCTGATGCCGCTGCCCTCGATGATCTCCCGCAGGCCGGAGGAGATGACATAGTGCTCCACATCCACACCCAGGCTCCGGCCGAAGGCGTTGATGCGGCCAAACCAATCCTTCACCCCGGGGAACAGCTCTATGCCGTGGCCGCAGCGCACCAGGAAATCCCGATCCAGACGAATATTTTGCGCCCGGCACTCCTCGATCATGGTATACATATAGGCCAGCAGGCCGTCCATACGGTTGGTGAAGCCAAAGGTATTGGCCTTTTTCCAGAACTCGGCGGGCTGATAGCCCAGGGCAGGAATAAAGGTATAGTCCTCCATGTCGGTGGTGCAGAGGGTTTTATCAAAGTCGTACAGCAGGGCAATGATGGGTTTTTCCATGGGGGGATCTCCTTTTGGTTGTGATAGGGGGTGCGGCGCGCACAGTACAGAGGGTATTGCGGATCGCCGCACCAGTGACGCCGGCCACCGGCTCGCAATGACATCGTTTGCAAAATGTGCGGCATATGTCCGGGGGTGGGGCAGGACCCCACCTCTACGCAAAGTCGGGGCGTACTATAAAAATCCGGGGCAGCAGGACACGAAGGCGGAATGAACCATGCAGAGGCTTGCGCTGCGAGCCTCTGCATGGCGTGGTTTCCCGTTTATTTATCAGGCTCGTAGTTGCGGCCGAACTTCAGCTCGTCTAAATCCAGCTTGAACTCGGAGCGAAAATCCGTGTCCGCCGGCAGCGGCTGGGCGGGCTTTTCCTCGTCGTAGGCCGCCAGAATATCCTTTTCGATCAACTGGGCGGTATCCTGGCTGGGGACCGGCTCCTGGGCGGGTTTTTCCTCCGGGGCAGTCTCCTGGAGCACCTCGCCCTCGGCAGGTTGCTCCGGGGCCGGGGCCGCCTCTGCCGCCGGCTCCTGGTCGGCAGGCTCCTGAGCAGGGGCCTGGGCCGCAGGCAGCTCACTATGGGGCAGCTTTTCCAGGTAATCCACCTGGTCCAGGCACATGGCAAGGCTCTTAGCAATGTAATCCTTCATGGCCGTTTCGGCATCGCTTAGCTTCTGCCGGGCCGCTTCCGTCTTGCGGGCCAGATCCCGGTTGATCTCGTCGGCGGCGTTTCGTGCATCGGTCAGGAGCCTCTCGCTCTCCTGCCGGGCGTCTGCCAGGGTCTTTTCGCCCTTTTCCTTGGCCTCCTCGGTCATAGAGGCTGCCATCTTCTGAGCGGCCAGCAGCATGGAGCGCATGGTGTCCTCAGTGGCGCGATATTCCTCCACCTTCTCCGCCAGGATCTTCAGCTTGGTTTTCAGCGCCGCGTTTTCCTTATACAGGGCGGTATAGTCCTCGGTCAGTGTGTCTAAAAACTCATCCACAGCGGCCAAGTCATATCCGCTGGAAAAGGATGGGGATTTGGGGAAGGTTTTCTCGGAAACTTCCTGTGGTGTGAACATAGCTATCCCTCCGTACTATCTTATCTGTCCGGCAGCCCTTACAGGTACAGGCCAGAAACTGTCGAAAAATCCTTTGGATTTTTCCGACAAAAGGCTTGCAGTCTGCTGCGCGCATAATTTTGCCGACTTGCGGCAAAATTCCACACTGGCAGCCTGAGCGGTATTTTCTCTCACGCACATGTCGCGTGAGAGAAAATGATTTGAATTTTTTGCCGCCTGCGGGCGGCAAACTCTGCGAGGCTTTTGAACCGCTGCGTGTCCTTACAGGTACAGGCCGCTGCTCTCCAGCTCATCGATGAGGTCTCCCATGAGGTCCACAGAGTAGGGCGTGATGATGTAGGTGTTGGCGGAGACCTTTTTGATCTTGCCGTCCCCGGCGTAGGCCACACCGGAGAGAAAGTCAATGAGGCGGCGTGCGATATCCTTATTAGTGGACTCCAAATTCAGCACCACTGTGCGCTTTTCCCGCAGGTGGTCTGCAATCTCAGAGGCGTTTTCAAAGCGCTCCGGCTTCACCAGCACTACCTTCAGCTGGGTGGTGGCGTGGATGTTTACTACCTTGTTGCGGCGATCGTCGCCCCGGCGGTCCTCCTTCCGGTCATCAAAATAGGAGTCCTTACCGGGCCGCTGGGTGGGAAACTGCTGTTCCTCCTCGTAATCATAATCCTCATCATCGTAAGGGTGAATAATCTTCTTAAATTCGTCCATCAAGCTCATGGCTATATAACCTCCCGCATTTACTTGCTGTAATTTCTGGCACCGAAAATGGCCGTTCCCACACGGACCATATTGCTGCCGGCCTCAATGGCCTCGGCATAATCCCCGCTCATGCCCATGGAAAGATACTTTAATTTATTATCGTATATATTTTTGTTTATGTCAACATAAAGTGCCTTCATCCGTGCAAAAAAGGGCATATTTCCATGGGGCTCCGTCTCCACCGGGGGAATGGTCATGAGGCCCAGCACCCGCACATGGGGGAGCGTTTTGGCATAACAGGCAGCCTCATTCAGGGCGCCGGGGGCAAAGCCGCTCTTGGCCTCCTCGCCGCCGATATTCACCTCCAGCAGAATGTCCTGGACGATGCCAAGCTTTTCAGCGTTCTTTTCGATCTCGTCCAGCAGAGCCATAGAGCTGACGGATTGGATCAGCGCTGCCTTACCCACCACCTGCTTGACCTTGTTGCGCTGGAGATGGCCGATGAAGTGCAGCGGCACGCCGTCATAAGCGTTTTCAGCCAGCTTTTGGGTCATCTCCTGGACCCGATTTTCCCCCAGCACGTCGATGCCGGCAGCGATGGCCTCTCGGCAAGCAGCGGCGTCATTCATTTTGCTGGCACCCACCAGGGTTATATCCGCCCCGGTGCGGCCGGTCTTGGCGGCAGCCAGGTGAATCTCCCGCCGGATGGCGGCAATATTTTCGGAAATAGACATGGAAACTCCTCCTTTATTCAGCTGTAGAAGGTCCCCCCGGGGGATCCTCCGGCAGAAAATTAACCACCTTAGGCAGCAGGGCCGCCCTATTTTTCTCTGTCTGCGCTCGGGTCAGCTGTCCGGCAGTATCATTCCGTCCGTAAGCTGCTGGGCCGTGGAGATCACCAGATCCCCCTGCCGCAGGGCCCGCTCTCCCGATGCGCCTTCGGCGCGCTGCACCAGGCAGAAGCCGCTGCCCTTATAAATCAGGTCCACGGGCTTTAAGTACACATAGGCGCCGATCTGACAGTAGACGCCCAGCTGCCCGGATTCGTCCATGCGCAGGGCGGCGGTGGGGACCCGGATGCCGCTGTACTCCCGCAGAATGATCTCCGCCTGCTGGCGGCGCAGAAGCGTTACCTGAGAGATATAACGGGTGCAGGCAAACACAACGGCCACCTGGCCGTCCTCCTGGTTGCTGATGGATTGAACATGGGCCGGGGCGTCCTGCTTGAGGCCCTTGCTCAGCCGCAGGGTGACCTCCTGGCCCACCTCCAGTCCCTCGGCCTCCGCCGCAGGCAGGACGGCGGCATAGTACCAGATGCTGCTGGTGATGATCTTGCCCGCGCTCTTCACGGCGGCAGAGGCGGAGAGGCCATTCAGCTGAGATGGGGTGACCCCCTCTAAAAACGCCGGGGTCAGCGTTCCCTCGCAGCCATCGGTGGAGCCGCTGAAATAGCCCGCAGCGGCGGTCTGCACCGCCGTTGCGCCGGAGAGCCGGTCCTGGAGCGAGGAGATGGAGGAGCGGGTGCTCTCGATCTCCGCGTCGATCTGATCCAGGGATTCATAGCTGTAGCTGCGCTTTAACACGGCGGTCTTTACCCCGGCCATGGCCTCGGCAGCCACAGAGTAATCTCCCCCGGCCACAACGGTGCGCAGCCCCAGAATACTGTCGGACACATCGCTGTCCACCCTCAGGGCAGCGTCACTATCCAAAAAGGAGCTGCGGGAAAACTGAAGCTGCTGCAGCTTCAGTTCCGTATCCTCCAGCTCCTTCACGGTCTCCAAGGCGCTCTTACTGGCGTAGGACACAGCCACGGTTTGGCCCGCATGGACCTTTTCCCCCTCCTTCACCTGGCGCAGCAGCGTGCCGGAAACCTCCGGCAGAGCCGTCTCCTGCCGGACCACCCAGCCTGTGACGGAGATGGAATCCGACACCTGGCTGGTATAGGCCGCGGACACGGACAGGGGCCGGTGGAAATACCGGTACGTCTGAACACCCAGCAGCACCACCACGGCGGCCAGCACCGCAGCGGATAATATTTTGAAAATGGGGGTGGATCTCATGGCTGCTCCTTTGCTCAGGGTGCGGAAAGGGCCGTTTCAGCATCCTGCCTAAGTTTTTGATACTTTACCGTTGGTGTTGTATTTTCACTTTTTCGGCAGTCCCGCTGTTCATTGTCCCCGGCCTCCTCCTGCAGAGAGATGGGGCGCAGGGGGACAATAGTGGAGATGGCATGCTTGTAGATGAACTGCTGGCGGCCGTCGCTGTCCAGCACCAGGGAAAAGCTGTCGAAGCCGGTGATGGTGCCCCGCAGCTGGAAGCCGTTCATCAGAAATACCGTGACGGAAAGGGCCTGCTTGCGCACCTTGGTGAGGAAAATTTCCTGTAAATTCGCCTTTTGCATATCGTCTGCTCCTTTTTCTATGTTTTGGTGCGGACGATACCATTCATGGTAGGTTTCTATGCTTGTCCGCCCGGGTCTATCCTAAGCCCTGGGCGAGGAGATATTCTGTCGCATTTTGGAGGCCCGCCGGGAAATCAGGGGTTTTCTCCCAAAGAATCCAGTGGATGTCCTCCTTGCGGCGCAGCCAGGTAAGCTGACGCTTGGCGTACTGCCGGGAACGGAGCTTCACCTCTGCCACGGCATCCCGGGCTGGGGTGTCGCCCCGGTAGACGGACAAAAACTGCTTATAGCCGATGGCTTGGAGGGCTGTGGCGGTTTCAGGCAGGCCACTTTTAAGCAGGGCTTCCACCTCCTGCAAAAGTCCCTGCCCCACCATGGTATCTACCCGACAGTCGATGCGCTCATAGAGATCGGCCCGGTCCCGGAAGGTAAGGCCGATGGTATAGGCCCGGTACTTGGGGGGACGGAGGCGGGTGCGCGCATCGTGGGCGGTGATGGTCTCGCCGGTCTCCCGAAAGACCTCCAGGGCCCGGAGGATGCGCTTTTCATCGCTCAGGTGCAGGCGGGCGGCAGCTGTGGGGTCAATAGTCTGTAATTGGCGGTAAAGAGGCTCGATGCCGCCCTGTGCCAGCTCCGTTTGGAGGGCCCTTCGCACCTCGCCGCCGCTGTGCCCGGCGGCAAAGGTCCGGCCGGAGAGGATGGAGTCCAGATAAAGGCCCGTGCCGCCCACTAAGACAGGGCGCCTTCCCCGGCAGAGGATATCCTGGATGCAGCGGTCGGCCCGCTCCGTGAATCGGGCCACAGACCAGCTCTCGGCCGGGTCGGCCACTGCCACCATGTGGTGGGGGATGCCCTCTGTTTCCTCCGCCGTGGGAGCGGCGGTGCCGATGGTCATGCCCCGGTAGATCTGCATGGAGTCCACGGACACTACCTCGCCGCCGAAGCGCTTTGCCAGGGCCACACCCATTTTGGTTTTGCCAGTGGCGGTGGGGCCGACGACGCAGATAACACGGTTGTCCATGGGGAAGCTCCTTTCGTGGAAAATGGGGGTGGGGTACGGATTGCCACAGCCAGTTTGCGAACTGGTCTTGCAATGACGGGTCTTGCAGCGAGTACGGTGGGCGGCGGGACACATAGGTCCCGCCCTACAAAACAGCTTGTATGGGGCGATGCCCACGGTAGATGCTGGCTTTACCCCTGCCAGGCCAAGCCAGCACAAGCGCGGAGCGCGTTGCGGCATTAGACGCAGAGACGATACGAAAGCAAGACGCGAAATTTGCTTATTCCAATTCGCGTGGCAGAAAGGGCCGACTTGAACGGCACCTCAGCCGCGGAAAGGATTTCAAAACCTTGGTTTTGACGGCGTTCTTTCCTCCCTTTCTTTCGCCGCAGAAAGAAAGGGAGCCGCCGGAGGCATAGGCGGGCGCAGGGGTATTACGGATTGCCACAGCCAGTGTGCGCACTGGCTTCGCAATGACACGTTTTTTTGCAAGGGGCACAGTGGGCAGCGGGCGGCAGGATGAGGGCCCCCCGCCCTATGGAAACGTTTCAAGGAGTGCAGTAAGCGGGGCATCGGGGAAATCGGCGAAGCGCTGCCAGTGGCAGATGAAGCGAGCCGGTTTCGAGGAAGTGCCCCGATTGGCGGCCACGACAGTGGCCGGGAATCGGTTGGCACGACGGTGGGCAACCGCCGCCCCCTACAGATGCGTAATAAGAAGTGCAGCGGGCAGGTGACCGCCAGGGTCGCCCCTGCGGCAGGGCGGTCACTGCAGCTTTTGCTTTAATTCGTAGAGCAGATTCAATGCTTCCAGCGGGGAGAGGGTGTCCACCTGCTCCCGGCGGAGGCGGTCAATTACCTCGCTCTCAGCCAAATTGGAGAGGGAAACCTGGTCTGTCTCCTCCCGCGTAGGGGACGGAGCTTTGCCGGCCTCAGTCTCCAACTCCCGAAGAATGGTCTTAGCCCGGGCGATGACCCCCTCCGGCAGGCCCGCCAAGCGGGCCACCTCGATACCGTAGCTGCGGTCGGCGCCGCCGGGGACGATCTTGCGCAGGAAGATGATCTCCTCCCCCCGGGCCCGGACGGCGATGTTGTAATTCTGCACACCGGGGAGGCTGTGCTCCATGTCGGTGAGCTCGTGGTAATGGGTGGCAAAAAGGGTCTTGGCCCCCAGCTTTTTGGGGTCGGCACAGTATTCCAGCACCGCCCGGGCAATGCTCATGCCGTCAAAGGTGCTGGTACCCCGGCCAATCTCATCCAGGATCAGCAGGCTGCTTTTGGTGGCAGAGCGGAGAATATCGCTGACCTCGGTCATCTCCACCATGAAGGTGGATTGGCCGGCGGAGAGATCATCGGAGGCGCCGATGCGGGTGAAGATACGGTCCACCACGCCCAGGCGGGCGCTTTTGGCCGGGACGAAGGAGCCGATCTGGGCCAGAAGCACGATGAGGGCCACCTGGCGCATATAGGTGGATTTACCGGCCATATTGGGGCCGGTGATGATGGCGGCCCGGCCCTCTTTTTCGCCCATGTAGGTGTCATTGGGGACAAACAGGGCGTCCGGCCGCATTTTTTCCACCACCGGGTGGCGGCCGTCGTGAATCTCCAGGACGCCGGAGTCGTCCACCGTGGGGCGGCAGTAGCCGTTGCTGACGGCCACAGCGGCCAAGGAACAGAGGCTATCCAGCTCCGCCACCGCCGAGGCGCTGGCCTGGATCCGGGACACCTGGCCGGCAAGCTCCGTACGCAGATCGGTGAACAGCTCATATTCCAGGGCGGAGACCCGGTCGCTGGCGGTGAGAATATCGCTCTCCAGGTTTTTCAGCTCCTGGGTGATATAGCGCTCGCCGTTAACCAGGGTCTGCTTTCTGATATAGGTGTCGGGGACCTGATCCTTGAAGGAGTTGGACACCTCGATATAGTAGCCGAACACCTTGTTATAGCCGATTTTCAGGGTGCGGATACCGGTTTTCTCTTTCTCCTGGGCCTCCATAGAGGTCATGAGGCCCTTGCCCCCGTGGAGGATGCCCCGGAGCCGGTCCACCTCCGGGTGGAAGCCGTCCCGGATGAACTCGCCCTCCCGGACGGAGAAGGGGGGCTCGTCCCGGAGGGTATCGGCAATGCGCTTTGCCAGGTCATCCAGGGTGTCCAGGGTGCTGTAGAGCTCGTGGAGGCGGCCCTTGGGGAAGGCCGCCAGCAGTGCCTTGATAGCGGGAAGCTTTTCCATGGCGGTCCGCAGGGCCACCACATCCCGGCCCCCGGCGCTGCCGTAGACGATGCGGCTCATGAGCCGCTCCATATCACTGATACCGGAGAGTGCCAGAACCAGCTCCTCCCGGGTGACGGTGTCATTTACCAGGCGCTCCACGCAATCCGCACGGCGGTCAATATCCCGGACGCTGAGAAGCGGCCTTTCCAGCCAGCTGCGCAGCATCCGTGCGCCCATGGCGGTCTTGGTCTTATCCAGCACCCACAGGAGGCTGCCCTTTTTTTCCTTGCTGCGGAGGGTCTCCGTCAGCTCTAAGTTCCGCCGGGCAGAGATGTCCAGCTCCATGAACTGGCCCTGACGGTAAAAGTCCAGGGTGTCAATGTGGTGTAGATCTCCCCTTTGAGTCTCGTGGAGATAATTCAGAAGATTGCCCAGGGCCAGGAGAGGAGCGTAATTATCGGCAGGGAGGTCCGAAAGGGCCTGTTCCCCGAATTGGGCGGCGATGCGGGTCCGGGCGGCGGGGCCATCGGTCTCGCGAATCTCCCGGTGGCAGGAGAGCTTATCCTCCGTGAGCACCTGCAGGGCGGCATCCCGGGCAGCGGCATCATTGAGGATGATCTCCGCCGGGGAGAACCGGGCCACCTCATTGAGCAGGTGGACACCGGCGTCGGGGCCGGAAAAGGCCGTGGCATGGGTCTGGCCGGTGGAGATATCACAGGCGGCAAAGCTGGCCTTATCCTCCCCCAGCCAGGCGGCGGCGCAGAAGTTGCTGCGGCCGGCCTCCAGGGAGGTGTCGTCCAGGACGGTGCCGGGGGTGACCACCCGGATAATGTCCCGCTTTACAAGGCCCTTGGCCGTGGCCGGGTCCTCGGTCTGCTCGCAGATGGCCACCTTATAGCCCTTGGCAATGAGCCGGGCAATGTACCCATCAGAGGAGTGGTAGGGGACGCCGCACATAGGCACCTTCTCGTCAAAGGACTTATTCTTATCCTTATCTCGGGTGGTGAGGGTCAGGTCCAGCTCCCGGGAAGCCGTCCGGGCGTCGGCGCCGAACATCTCGTAGAAATCGCCCAAGCGGAAGAACAGGATGGAGTCCTTGTTCTGCTCCTTGATTTCCAGGTATTGCTTCATCATGGGGGTCAGTTCAGCCATAATCGGTCACATCTTTCTGCCGCCGGGGCGGCGGGTCTCGCTGGGAAAAGGTGGAAAACTTTGTGGAAAAGTGCAAAATTATCTTATTTAGGAGCAAAAAAGCCGTTCTAAGCCCGCTTGAACATCTTCTCGATCTCGTAGCGGGTGAGCTTCACCGCCACGGGGCGGCCATGGGGGCAGTACTGAATTTCGCCGGATTGCACCCGGTCCACCAGAGCACGCAGCTCCGCAGGGGAGGTGTGCATCCCCGCCTTGATAGCGGACTTGCAGGCCATGGTCTGCAGGAGGTGGTCCCGGGCAGCGGCGGGGTCAGCCCGGCCCAGACGCAGGCCCTCAGCCAGCTCCTCTATGGTGGCGGCGGCATCCTCCGGGCAGATATCTGCCGGAACTTCACGCACCAGCAGCGTCCCGGCGCCGAAATCCTCACAGGAGAAGCCAAGCTCCTCCAAAAGGGATAGGCTTGCCAGGGCGGCGGCGTAGGCATCCGCCTCCAAATCCACCGCCAGGGGCTGGAGCAGCAGCTGGCTCATGGGCGGCTCCTGCCGCTCCTTCAGGGCGTTAAAGCGCAGGCGCTCATGGGCGGCGTGCTTATCAATGAGCCAGAGATTCTCGCTTTCATCCTGGCATATGATATAGGTATCCAGTGCCTCACCTACCATCCGCCAGGGGGCGGGCTTTTCCGTGAGAGTCTGCTGGATGGGCAGGTCAATGGTATTGCGCCGGGGGGCAGAGACGGGGACCTCCGCGGGAGCGGGCCTTTCCTCCGCCGGGACAAGGGCCGGGGTGGACGGCTCCGTCCGGGCAATCGTTTCCGCCGGAACGGGGGCTTTCACCGGGGCCGGACGCGCCTGTGCAGGCTGGGGGTCCCGGGTCGGGAGCGGGGCGGGCCGGTGGACGCTGTCCCGGATGGGAAGCTTGGCATCGGGGTCTACCGCCGGGCGGGCAGAGTAGCTGCCCAGGGGACGCTTTTCCGCCGGGGGCGGAGTCTGCCGCTCCCTGTACTCCCGGACGGTCATGGATTGGTAAAAGGTCTGCTGGGCGGGCTTGGGGGTTTCTCCGGCGGTGAGCAGGTCCTTGACGGTGTAGTGTACCGCGTCAAAGACGGCCCGCTCATTTTGAAATTTCACCACGGTCTTAGCCGGGTGGACATTCACGTCCACGGTATTTTTCGGCAGGGTGATGTGCAGCACACAGCCGGGGAACTTGCCCTTGAGCAGCCGGTTGCGGTATGCCTCCTCCAGGGCGGCAGTGAGGAGCTGGCTCTTCACAAACCGGCCGTTTACGAAAAACAGCTGCCGGCCACGGGTGCCGCCGCCGTTTAGGGGCTTGGTGACAAAGCCCTCCACGGAAATATCGCCGCCGCAGCCGCTGATAGGCAGCAGGCCCAGGGCAAAATCCCGGCCCAGGGCGGCGTAGACAGCAGAGCGCAGCTGGCCGTCGCCGGGGGTGTGGAGCACCTCTGCCCCGTCCCGGATCAGCTTCACGGACACCTCCGGATGGCTCAGGGCCAGGTGGGTGACAACGCCGGTGACGGCGGCAGCCTCGGCGGTATCCTTCTTCATAAACTTCATGCGGGCGGGGGTGTTATAAAATAAATCCCGGACGCAAATGGTAGTTCCCTCGGGGCAGCCGGTCTCGGTGACTTCCCCGGGTACGCCGCCCTCTAAGTGGAGAGATGCGCCCCGATCCGCCCCCTGTTCCCGGGAGAAGATGTCCACTCGGGACACGGCGGCAATGGCAGCCAGTGCCTCGCCCCGGAACCCAAGGGTGCCAATGGCGGCCAGATCCTCCGCCCGGCGGAGCTTGCTGGTGGCATGGCGCAGAAAGGCCGTGGGAAGCTGCGATGGCGCGATGCCGCAGCCGTTATCGGTGATGCGCAGATAGGTGAGACCCCCGTGCTGTATCTCCACAGAAATGGCGGAGGCCCCGGCGTCCAGGGCGTTTTCCAGCAGCTCCTTGGCCACGCTGGCCGGGCGCTCCACCACCTCGCCGGCGGCAATGAGGTCGGCTACGTGAGAGTCTAAGCATTGAATGATGGGCATGGAGACGGCCTCCTTTTTTTGAGAAATGTGGGGATTACGGATTGCCACGACCAGCATGTGCGCTGGTCTCGTAATGACATTGTTGTTCACAAGAGGTGAGGTGCAAGGCCGGGCGCGGGCCGTCGGGGACGCCGGCCCCTACGCTCCGTTTACCGATAGAATTTCGTAGAGGGCGATGCCCACATCGCCACGCGCGGTAGATGCAGAATGTGCCCCCGTTTGGACAGCCAGCACAAGCACAGAGTGCGTCGCGGAGGTAGGCGCAGAGGCGATACGAAAGCACGGCATGAATTTTGCACAGACCGATTCGCGGGGCAAGAGGGGACCGACACAATCAGCACCTCAGCCGCGGAAAGGATCCCAAAACCTTGGTTTTGGCGGCGTTCTTTTCTCCCTTTCTTTCGCCGCAGAAAGAAAGGGAGCCGCCGGAGGCATGACGCAGGGGATTACGGATTGCCACGGGCGCAAAGCGCCCTCGCAATGACATATCAAAACGCCAAAATACCCGTTACACCATCTCGCCGAACAGGGCCCAGGTATTGCTGTCGGTGATTTTTATGTCGCGGTACTGGCCCAGGGCGGATTTGTCGCCTACAAGATGCACCAGGCGGCCTCCGGCAGTGCGGGCAGACAGGGGCCAGCGGGCATCGTCCGTTTCGCCGTCCACCAGGCATCGGAGAGTCTTGCCCACATAGCAGGCGTGGAGGCGAGCGGAAATTTCATTTTGGACGGCACAGAGGGTATCAAACCACTTCTGCTTCTCCGCCCGGGGCACGGGGTCGTCCATCTTGGCCGCCGGGGTGCCGGGGCGGGGAGAGAAAATAAAGGTAAACAGGGCGTCAAACTCTACCTGACGCACCAGGTCCACCGTCTCCATAGCCTCCGCCTCCGTCTCGCCGGGAAAGCCGATGATGACATCGGAGGTGAGCACCAGGTCGGGCATGACCTGGCGGGCATAGGTGATGAGCTCCAGATACCGGGCCCGGTCGTAGGGCCGGTTCATGGCCCGGAGCACCCGGTCGCAGCCGGACTGCACCGGCAGGTGCAGCTGGTGGGCCACATGGCGGCTGCCGGCCATGACATCAAAGAGCTTGAAGGAGGCGTCCTTCGGCTGAGAGGACATAAACCGCAGGAGAAAGTCCCCGTCGATCTTGTCCAGCTCCTGCAGCAGGTCGGCGAAGTCGCGCCGGGGCTCTAAGTCCTTGCCGTAGGAGTTTACGTTCTGGCCCAGGAGGGTGATCTCCTTATAGCCCTGGGCGGCCAGCTCCTTCACCTCGGCCACGATCTTATCCATGTCGCGGCTGCGCTCCCGGCCCCGGACATAGGGGACAATGCAGTAGGAGCAGAAATTGTTGCACCCGTACATGATGGAGACCCACGCCCGGGTGCGGCCCTCCCGCACAACGGGCATCCCCTCGGCGATGGTGCCGTGCTCCTCCTCCACGGAGAATACCCGGCCCCGCCGGGTATAGACCCGGTATAAAAGCTCCGGGAATTTCCACATGGCCTGGGGGCCGAACACCAGATCCACATGGCGATAGCTTGTGCGGACCTTCTCGGCGATCTCGGGCCGCTGGGCCATGCAGCCGCACAGGCAGATGATCTGCTCGGGATTTTTCTTCTTGGTATGGGTCAGGGCACCCAGGTTGCCGAAAACCCGCTTCTCCGCATGGTCCCGTATGGCGCAGGTGTTCAGCACAATGATGTCGGCCCGGTCTGCCTCGTCCGTAAACTCACAGCCCATAGCCTGAAGCATGCCCATAATGTGCTGGCTGTCGGCCACGTTCTGCTGGCAGCCGAAGGTATCCACCAGGGCCAGAGGTGCGCGGCTGCGCTGGCGGTGGATATCCGCCAGCTTCCTCTCAAAATCCCGCTGGCGCAGGGTCTCCTCCGCCGATAAAACCACTTGTTTTCTGTCCAAAATAACCCTCCGTAAGCGCCCATTTGCAAAATGGCGCTATGATTCGACTTTAATTAAAAGATTATACCACATTCACCGGTGCAAAACAAGCCGTTTAGCGTTGCAAATTTCTGTCATTGCGTGTATGATAGGAACAGCGAAAAACGGAGAAGGAGTTTTTTCTATGGCATGGAGCATTGCGCTGCTGGCGGTCCTCATAGGGCTTGACCAGGCGCTGAAATACTGGACAGTATCCCATTTGGCCCTGGGGGAGTCGACACAGCTAATCCCGGGGGTACTGCAGCTGACGCGGCTGCACAACTACGGCGCAGCCTGGTCGAGCCTCTCAGGAAAAACGGCTGTACTGCTGGGTATCACGGCGGCGCTGATGATCGCCGTGGCATGGCTGCTGATTAAAAAAATCGTGCGGCATCCCCTGGGTGTCACGGCGGGACTTTTCATCCTGGGCGGTGGCCTGGGCAACATGATCGACCGGGTGTGGCATGGATATGTGGTGGATATGCTGGACATTTCACCGCTGCTCGAGTACCCTGTTTTCAATTTGGCGGATTGCTTTGTGGTGGTGGGCGCCGTGCTGGGCGCGGTGTACTACCTGTGGTTCTACGATAAATACGACAAAAAGGAGCGCGGCCATGGACGCAAGGACCCTGACAGCCACAACTGAATCCGCCGGGACCCGGCTGGATGCCTTCCTGGCCGCCCAGCTGCCGGGCCTCACCCGCTCAGCGGCAGCCCGACTCATTGAGGGGGGCTTTGTCACCGTAGACGGCAGGCCCGCCGGGAAAAGTGTCCGGCTTGTGGGCGGCGAAACGGTTTCCGTCACTCTGCCGGAGGCAGAGGAGCCGGAGGCCCGGCCGGAGGCCATCCCTCTGGATGTGGTGTACGAGGACGGAGACGTGATCGTGGTGAATAAGCCCGCGGGCATGGTGGTCCACCCGGCTCCGGGGCACCCGGACGGCACACTGGTCAACGCCCTGCTGCACCACTGCGCCGGGAGTCTGTCAGGCATCGGCGGTCAAATGCGGCCAGGCATCGTCCACCGCATCGACCGGGACACCAGCGGGCTCATCATCGCCGCCAAAAACGACGCCGCCCACGCCTTCCTGGCCGCTCAGCTGGCAGACCACACCCTGGCCCGGACCTACGAGTGCCTGGCTGTGGGCAATTTCAAGGAGGACAGCGGCACCGTGGATGCACCCATCGGCCGCCGCCGGACGGACCGGAAAAAGATGGCCGTGGTCCCCGATGGACGCCGGGCCGTGACCCATTGGGAGGTCATCGCCCGCTATCGGGGCGTCACCCATCTGCGCTGCCGCCTGGAAACGGGCCGCACCCACCAAATCCGAGTACACCTGGCCTATATCGGCCACCCCATCCTGGGGGACACGGTGTACGGGGCCAAAAAGCCTGTGCCGGGGCTGACGGGCCAGTGCCTCCACGCCACGGCCCTGGAGTTCATTCACCCGGCCACAGGGAAAAAGATCTCCCTCACCTGTCCGCTGCCGGAGGAATTCACCCGGATGCTGGAAAAGCTGCAGCGGCAAGACTAACAGGCTAATATGAATGCAGCCGCGGGGCAAAGCCCCGCGGCTGCATTTTTTGTTTTTTATCCCTGGTGCTCCCGGGCGTGGCGGCAGATGGCCGCAAAGGTCTGTGGGCTGATGTCATGCTCGATCTTGCAGGCATCGGCCTCCGCCGTCTCCTGATCCACCCCCAGGCGGACAAGGAAATTGGTGAGGGTATGGTGGCGGTCCAGCATTTCCCGGGCAATAGCCAGCCCCTTGGGCTCCAGAGTGATGAGGCCCGTTTTGTCCATGGTGATATAGCCGCTCTCCCGCAGACGCTTGGTGGCATAGCTGACACTGGGCTTGGTGACGCCCAAATGCTCCGCCACGTCGATGGAGCGGATATAGCCGTGCTTCTTTTGCATCATCAGCATGGTCTCCAGGTAATCCTCCGAAGATTTTTGAATTTCCATAATTGGTACACTCCATCGTTTATTTTATCCAGCGTAGCACACCGAGGCCAAAAAAACAAGGGAAAGTTAAAAATATTTTACTAAAACCTATTGACAAAGTATGCTTTTAGGAGTATTGTAAACATACCTAATAAGTAGGCTTTAGTTTTTCATACCAGGAGGACCAGCGTATGACCATTTATACCGACAATGCAGCCACTACCAAAATGAGCGACACCGCCGTGGCCGCCATGCTCCCCTGTCTGCAGGACAATTACGGCAATCCCTCCAGCCTGCACTCCGTGGGCCAGCGGGCCGCCGAAGCCCTGCAGGGCGCCCGGGAGACCGTGGCCCGGTGCCTGGGCTGTGACCCCAAGGAGATCATATTCACCTCCGGCGGCAGCGAGGCCGACAACCAGGCCATTATCTCCGCCGCCCGATGGGGTGCGCTGAAGGGCAAAAAGCACATCATCTCCACCGCCTTTGAGCATCACGCCGTGCTCCACACCCTGAAGAAGCTGGAAAAAGAGGGCTTTGAGGTGGAGCTGCTGCCTGTGGGCACCACCGGCACCATTACCCCGGAGCAGGTAGCTGCGGCCATCCGGCCCGACACCGCCCTGGTGACCATCATGTACGCTAACAACGAGATCGGCTCCATTCTCCCCATTGCCGAGATCGGCGCGGTGTGCAGGGAAAAGGGCGTTATCTTCCACACGGATGCCGTACAGGCGGCAGGCCACCTGCACATTGACGTAAAGGCTCAGAACATCGACATGCTCTCCCTTTCCGGCCACAAGTTCCACGGGCCCAAGGGCTCCGGCGTGCTGTACGCCCGCAAGGGTATCTCGCTGGTGAATGTCATCGAGGGCGGCGCCCAGGAGCGGGGCAAGCGGGCCGGCACGGAAAATCTCCCGGCCATCGTGGGCATGGCGGCGGCTCTGCAGGAGGCCTGCGACCATATCGGCGAGAACGCCGTCAAGATCTCCGCCCTCCGGGACAAGCTCATCGCGGGCCTGTCCGAGATTCCCCATTCCGCCCTCAACGGCGACCCGGTACACCGTCTGCCCGGCAATGTAAACTTCTGCTTTGAGGGCATTGAGGGGGAGAGTCTGCTGCTTCTGCTGGATGCCAAGGGCATTTGCGCCAGCTCCGGCAGCGCCTGCACCTCCGGGTCCCTGGACCCCAGCCATGTGCTGCTGGCCATCGGCCGCCCTCACGAGGTGGCCCACGGGTCCCTGCGCCTGAGCCTGTGCGAATGGAACACGGAGGAGGAAGTGGACATCATTTTGCAGGAGGTCCCGAGGATCGTGGAGTACCTGCGCAATATGAGCCCCATGTGGAAGGACCTGGTCAGCGGCAAGAAGCCGTTCATGCTGTAATAAGGAGGCAGATATCATGGCACTGTATACCGACACTGTAATGGACCATTTCATGCACCCGAGGAATGTGGGCGAGATCAAAGACCCCAGCGGCGTGGGTGAAGTGGGCAACGCCAAGTGCGGCGATATTATGAAGATGTATTTGGACATTGAAAACGATGTGATCAAGGATGTGAAGTTTGAGACCTTTGGCTGCGGCAGCGCCATCGCCTCATCCTCCATGGCAACGGAGATGATCAAGGGTAAGACCGTGGAGGAGGCCCTGGCCATCAGCAACAAGGACGTGGTGGACGCTCTGGGCGGTCTGCCCGCCCACAAGCTGCACTGCAGCGTCCTGGCGGAGGAGGCTATCAAGTCCGCCGTGAAGGACTACTACGACCACAATGGCATCCCCTACGACCACAGCCAGTTCCCCGATTGCGAAAGCTGCGAGAGCTGCCGCATGGTGTGAAGCCCTTGCGAAGGGGATAAAATTGTGGTATCCTAAGCCTATAAAGGCGGCGCGAGAAAACGCCTCGCAGAGTTTGCCGCCCGCAGGCGGCAAAATTGTAAAATCATTTTTTCACCGCGACATGCACGTGGGGAAAAATATCTCTCAGGCTGCCGATGTGAAATTCTGAGCCAAAGGTTCAAAATTACGCGCGCAGCAGACTGCAATCTTTTTGGCAGAAAATTCCGCAGGAATTTTCGTCAGGTGCTTGAGGAGGGAGCGGCATGAAAATTTCCACCCGGGGCCGGTACGCCCTGCGGATGATGCTTGACCTGGCGGAAAACCAGGGCAGCGGTGTGGTGGCTCTGAAGGATATCGCCGCCCGGCAGGATATCTCCAAAAAATACCTGGAGCAGATCATCCCGGTGCTGAACCGGGCCGGCCTGCTGCAGACCTCACGGGGCTTCCAGGGGGGATATCGGCTGGCGAAGGTGCCCCAGGACTACACCGTGGGTGAAATTCTCCGGGCCGCAGAGGGAGGGCTATCTCCCGTGGCCTGTTTGGAGCAGTCGCCCAATGCCTGTCCTCGCTGCCACAAGTGCGAAACGCTGCCCATTTGGGCGGGTTTGGAGCAGGTGGTGAACGAATACCTGGACGGCATCAGCCTGCAGGACGTGCTGGATGGGCTGAAAAAGTAAATCATCCCCACAAAATCCAAATCCCACGCCGGCACTTCACCCGACATACGCCTGCAAAATGAAAGCAGGCACTCATAAAAGGGAACTACACCTCACTTATTAGACATGTATTTTATCGTACATGTCTAATAAGTGAGGTGTAGTTTATTCACGCATCGTATGGAATCTGTTCTCTTAGAAATGCTTCACCTGACCCGCCAGCAGCAGCCCCGGCAGCAGCCACAGAAGCTGGAACAGCACCAGCCGCAGGGGCGTCAGTGAGGCATAGCCGCCAATGCCCGTGAGGTAGTAGCACAGCAGCAATCCCGCCACCGACGCCAGCAGCGCCAAGGCGATCGTCCACCGGGCCGCCAGCAGCAGCTTGCGGCTGCCCAACACCGTTTCGGCGTAGGGCATGAGCCCGTCCCGGTATACCACGGCATAGGCGGGTCCGGTCAATCGGGCCTGCTCCAGCAGGGAAAGGCGGGTCTGCACGTCCGGATAGATGGGCTTTGCATCCACCTTGAAGCTGCGGCGCAGGAACTCCGGGGTGATATTGCACCCCCGCACCGCCAGCACCGGGGTGACCCGGTTGCGCCGCAGGGCCCGCAGGGCCCAATCCACATTCCGGGAGGGCTGGTACCGCAGGGCGAAGATGGCTGTCAGCTGGCCGTCCACAGCCAGGAAAAGGCCTGAGGGAACCTTTAGCTCCTTGGGCAGGCGCACGTTCTGCCTGCGCATAAAGTAGGCGCTGCCCAGCAGCACCGTCTCGCCGTGGATGGTACCCCCGGCGCCGCCCTCCTCGTACCAGCGAAAATCATCCAGGGCTTCGGCCTGTCCCCCTTGGTCAGAGAGCATCTGCTCCAGCAGGGGCAGGGCCTGGCTGTCTGCCGCCCGGGCCATGGCCACAGAGTAGCTGAGCACCCGGCCCAGCTCCTCACCGTAAATTTTCATGCCGTTGAGGGAAAGTGTCCCGGCGGGGTACAGGTCCTCGTCAGTGATGACCATGCGCTTGGCACCGCTGACGGCCTTGGCACCGCTGTAGCCCGCCACGGCGCAGCCGCTGTGGCTGAGCCGGTGGCTCAAAAAGTAGGTGGGCAGCGTCCCGGCCAGGGGCCAGGACAGGGGTGTGGCCGCCGCCAAAAGAGCCGACCACACCCACAGGGGCTGTGTGGGCTTGCTCTCGGACAGGCACACCACCCCCGTTAGCACGCAGGCAGTAGCCAGCAGCAGCGGCAGCACCGCGTTGTACCATTTTTGGGGCATGTCCGGCTCCACGGCGTGGGTATAGAATCCCTCCAGACGGCCCTGGCACTTGATGGCGCCGGCCTTAGTCTTCTGCACGCTCCAGGGCGGATGCCCCCCCAGATCCGCCAGGCGGAAGCTCTCTCTCCGGGCCGCGCACCGCAGGTACACGCCCCACTCACAGCAGAGGGTCACCAGGGCCGCCGCTCCAGCCAGGGGCAGATGCTCGCCCCCCTTGACCATGCACCAGACGCAATCGCCCAGGCAGGCCACGGTCAGCAGCAATGCGCCCCAGGCGCAGGAAACTCGCTTTTGGCGGATCCCCTCCAGCATGTCCCGCCACAGGGGCAGGGCCAAGGCGGCCTGGGCCAGCAGCAGCGCAGCCACCGCGCCGAAGCGCAGGGGCGGGGTATCTGTCCAGACGGCGGGCAGGGTCACCAGGGTCTCCGCCGCCGTGATGCCCACCAATAAAACCGCCGGCAGGAGGCAGCGCAGGGTGGCGCCCCGGTGCAGACGGCATAGCCGCTTCTGCTCAAATTCCGCCTGGGCCATGTCCGGCTCCGGGGGGATGGCTTCTTCCCCCTCCGGTTCCGGCTCGGGCCGGGTCTTGGGAGCCGCCAACGCCCGGAGAAATCTGCCCACCGCCGCTAATCTCGCCCGGCAAAGGGCGGCCCGGCGGGCCCGGCGGGCCTGACGCTCCTGCTCCTCCCGCTCCAGCTGCCGCTGGGCCGACTCCTCCTCCATCACGGCGGAGACCGTCCGGTCCATCATATCCTCCAGCGACACCAGGTGCTCCCGGGGCGCAGCTTTTTCCTCTATCTCCGGGGAATCCTTCTCCGGGGTCCGGGTGTCCTCTTTCGGCTGCTCCGCCGGAGCTTCCTCCTCGGCGGGTTTCTCCGCTATAGACTCAGGCTTCGGGGCAGGCTCCGCAGCCGGATCTTCCGGCTCCGGCTGCTGTGGCTGGGAAACCGGCTCCGGGACGGGCTGCTGTGGCTTCACCGCACCGGTACCAAACTCCGCCAGAATGTCGTCCAGATCATACTCCCGGGTGAGGGGTACGTCCTGCAGGAGCCTGCCGGTGTCCTCCAGGGCCTGATTCAGTTCTTCCTCTGTGTACTTGCTCATAGTCCTCACTTACATCCGGCGGCGCACCGCCTCATATAGCAGAATGGCCGCTGCGGCGGATGCGTTCAGGGACGAGATATGCCCCTTCATGGGGATGCTCACCAAAAAGTCGCATTTCTCCCGCACCAGGCGGCCCATGCCGCTGCCCTCAGACCCGATGACGATGGCCGCCGGGCCCTTGAGATCAGCCTCATACAGGGAGGTAGCCCCCTCGGCGGCCGTGCCATAGACCCATATACCCTTTTTCTTCAGCTCCTCCAGTGTAGCCGGGAGGTTAGAGACCCTTGCCACGGGCATATAGCTCACCGCCCCCGCCGATGTCTTGCCCACAATGGCCGTGAGCCCGGCGGAGCGGCGCTTGGGGATGATGACCCCGTGGGCCCCGGCGCACTCGGCGGTGCGGAGGATAGCACCCAGGTTGTGGGGGTCGGAAATTTCGTCGCACACCACCAGCAGCGGCGCCTCCCCCTTTTCTTCGGCGGTATCCAGCAGGGATTGCACGGTCACATATTCCCGCATAGCCGCCAGGGCGATGACCCCCTGGTGGGCGTGGGTACGGCTCATGCCATCCAGCTTGCGCCGGTCGGCCTCCACCACCACGATGCCCTTTTCCCGGGCCCGGGAGGCAATATGGCCCAGGGTCTTGTCTGTCTCGCCCTTGGCCAGGTAGATTTTGTCGATGTTCTCCCCGGAGCGCAGAGCCTCGATCACGGCGTTGCGGCCCTCAATGATGCCGTCCGCCTCCGCCTGGGGCAGGGGCCTCTGTCTATCGTTTTCTCTCATAGCTCGTCCTCACAGAATAAAAATAAAAAAGCCTTGCATCAGGCTGCCGTTGTAACGCTTTAACGCCGCGCACGAAAAGTGATGCGCGCGGCAGGCTGCAAGCTCTTGGCCGGAAAAATACGGATGGGTTTTTTCGCAGCTTTTAGTATAGCACATACGGGGCATAATAGAAAGGTCAATTCATAGAAATTTTACACAGCAGGGGTTTTTCCGCCCTTGTTTGCTTTTATTTTATATGGTATACTGCCATTAATTGCAAGGTCTGTCTACGCGGAAGGAGGCCAACTATGGACTCAAAAAACAACAAGAACAACAAAAACAGCAAGAACAACCGAAACCTTCGGGGTGTGCTGGTGCTGCTGGCCTGGGCGGTGGTGCTGACCATCGGCTTTAACTATTTTGCCGCCTATACCGGAAACGCAGCCAACAAGGCCACCAGCTTTGAGGTGGATTTCAGCGCTCTGGCTGACCTGGTTCGGGAGGATAAAATCGCCCGGGTGGAGTTTGAAAACGGCCAGATCCTCGCCACCCCTATTGACGGCTATGTCTATACCGACGAGAGCGGCAAGGAACCCAAAACCTACACCAACTCCGAAAAAACCAAGGTCATTCTTTACACCACACAGATCAACAGCAACAATTTCTACGACCTGCTGGACGAGCATCATGTGGCCTACACCGCCCCGGTAGTGGAGCAGATGAGCCCCATTTTGCAGTTTATGATCTCTTATATCCTGCCCACGATTCTGATGCTGGGGGCGTTTTTACTGGTGATGCGTCTGCTGAGCAAGAGCAGCGGCGGCATCGGCGGCATCGGCAGCGTTGGCAAATCCAATGCCAAGGTGTATATGGAAAAATCCACCGGCATCACCTTTAAGGACGTGGCCGGCCAGGACGAGGCCAAGGAATCCCTGGAGGAGATCATTGACTTCCTCCACAACCCCGGCAAGTACACCGCCATCGGCGCAAAGCTGCCCAAGGGCGCGCTGCTGGTGGGCTCCCCCGGCACCGGCAAGACATTGCTTGCCAAGGCCGTGGCGGGCGAGGCCAACGTGCCGTTCTTCTCCATCTCCGGCTCCGACTTTGTGGAAATGTTCGTGGGCGTGGGCGCCAGCCGTGTGCGTGACCTGTTTAAGGAGGCGGCCAAGGTAGCCCCCTGCATCATCTTCATTGACGAGATCGACACCATCGGCAAGTCCCGGGATGCCAGCCGCTTCGGCGGCAACGATGAGCGGGAGCAAACCCTGAATCAGCTTCTGGCGGAGCTGGACGGCTTTGACCCCAGCAAGGGCGTTATCGTTCTGGGCGCTACCAACCGCCCGGAGGTGCTGGACAAGGCCCTGCTGCGTCCCGGCCGCTTCGACCGGCGCATCACTGTGGACCGGCCCAACCTGGCGGGCCGCCTGGCTACCCTGCAGGTCCACACCCGGAATATCCATCTGGCCGAGGATGTGAACCTGGAGAAGATTGCCCAGGCCACCGCCGGCTGCGTGGGTGCAGACCTGGCAAACCTGGTGAACGAGGCCGCCCTGCGTGCCGTGCGCAAGGGCCGCAAGGCTGTGAATCAGAACGACCTGCTGGTGGCCTTTGAGGTGGTCATCGCCGGCTCGGAGAAGAAGGGCACCGTCATCACCGACGAGGAAAAGAAGATCATCGCCTATCACGAGGTGGGCCATGCATTGGTTGCCGCCAAGCAGAAAAACGCCCAGCCCGTCAGCAAGATCACCATCGTACCCCACACCCAGGGAGCCCTGGGCTACACCCTGCACCTGCCGGAGGAGGAGAAATTCCTCATGTCCAAGGAGGACATATTGGCAGAGATCCGCACCCTGCTTGCCGGCCGCTCCAGTGAGGAGATCGTCTGCAACACCATGACCTCCGGCGCCGCCAACGACATCGAGCGCGCCACGGAGATGGCCCGGAACCTGGTGGCCCGGTTCGGCATGTGCGATGAGTTTGATATGATGGCCCTGGGCACCGTACAGAGCCAGTACCTGGACGGCAGCTACTCCATGTCCTGCGCCCAGGAGACCTATGCCGCGGCGGATCGGGAGACCATCAAGATCATCCGCCAGTGCCACCAGGAGGCCAAGCAAATTCTGCGGGACAACCGGGAGCTGCTGGACAAGATTGCCGCCTACCTGCTGAAGAAGGAGACTATTACCGGCCAGGAGATGATGGCCATTATCGAGGGCCGGGATCCGGAGACCGTGGACAACTACGGCGCCACCCGGGAGGACGATGCGCCCCGAAAGGCCTTCCGCCCCTCCACCCCCAACAGCATCGAGGCTCCGGCCAAGCACATCAATATCGTCTCCCAGCCCATCCCCATGCCGGACTTTGACGAGCCCAAGGAGGAAAAGCCGACGGCCAGCTCCCCGGAGGAGAATGCCCCGGAGGGTAAATCCCCGAAGGAGCCTCCCGCCGATAACGGGAAGCCCGAATAATAACCCCCAGGCCCCCGGAACGTGTTTGCGTCCCGGGGGCTTTTGCGCCGAGGGGAAAGAAGCCGCCTTTTGCCGTACCCTGGCCGTTTTTATGTAGACAAGAAAAATTATGCAACTTTTTCGCGGATTTTATGTTTACATAACGATGTGGAAAACTCTGTGGATAATGTGCATAACCCCTTTTATAAGGCTGATTTTATAAGGATGCTGTCTTGCTATAAGAATGGGAGCTGTCTAACATTTTTAAATCTTATTGCAATTTTTGTCAGAGAAAGTCCAGGCACTTGCCAGAACAGAGGAAATGCGGTAAAATAATAAAATATGGCCGGAATCGCCGGCAGGAGGTCTCTATGGCAGCAAAGAAAACCTATAACAACGAAAGCATTTCCAGCCTCAAGGGTGCGGATCGGGTGCGCAAGCGTCCGGGCGTCATCTTCGGGTCCGACGGCCTGGAGGGCTGCGAGCATGCCGTATTTGAAATACTGTCCAACGCCATCGACGAGGCCCGGGAGGGGCATGGGCGGCTCATCACCGTCACGCGGTTTTCCGACCTCTCCATCCAGGTGGAGGACATGGGCCGGGGCTGCCCGGTGGATTGGAACGAGAAGGAAGGCCGCTACAACTGGGAGCTGGTATTCTGCGAGCTCTACGCCGGCGGCAAATATGACAACGAAAACAGCGAAAACTATGAGTTTTCCCTGGGTCTCAACGGCCTGGGCTCCTGCGCCACCCAATACGCCAGCCGCTACATGGATGTAACCGTGTGGCGGGAGGGCAAGGAGTATTCCCTGCACTTTGAACGGGGCGAAATTGTGGGCCAGATGCAGACCCGCCCCCTGCCCGACAGCCAAAAGCGCAAGACCGGCACCCGCATCCACTGGCTGCCGGACCTGGACGTGTTTACGGACATCAGCATCCCCCCGGACTACTACCGGGATGTGATGAAGCGCCAGGCCGTGGTAAACGCCGGGGTCACCTTCCGGCTGCGCAACCAAAACGGCGCGGCCTTTGACACGGAGGATTTCCTCTATGAAAACGGCATCGCCGACTATATTCGGGAGCTGGCGGGGCTGGATGCCTTCACCGAGCCGGTGTGCTGGGAGTGCGAGCGCCGGGGCCGGGACAGGGCAGACAAGCCCGAGTACAAGGTGAAGCTGAACATCGCCTGCTGCTTTTCCAACAAGCACCCCGTGGTGGAGCACTACCACAACTCCAGCTTCTTAGAGCATGGCGGCTCCCCGGAAAAGGCCACCCGCCTTGCCTTTGTGTACGCCATTGACAAGTACCTCCGGGACCACGGCAAGTACACCAAGGACGAGAGCAAGATCACCTATCCCGATGTGCAGGACTGTCTGATTTTGGTCAGCAACAACTTCTCCACCCAGACCAGCTATGAAAACCAGACCAAAAAGTCCATTACCAATAAGTTCATCCAGGACGCTATGAACGACTTCCTGCGGGAGCAGCTGCAGGTATACTTCATTGAAAATCCCGACGCGGCGGAGAAGATCGCCAGCCAAGTGCTTATCAACAAGCGCAGCCGGGAGACGGCAGAAAAGACCCGCATCAATCAGAAAAAAAAGCTGACGGAGAAGATCGACATCGCCAACCGGGTGCAGAAGTTCGTGGACTGCCGCACCAAGGATGTGAGCAAGCGGGAGATTTATATTGTAGAGGGCGACTCCGCCCTGGGCGCCTGCAAGCAGAGCCGGGACGCGGAGTTTCAGGGCCTCATGCCCGTGCGGGGCAAGATACTCAACTGCCTGAAGGCCGATTATCCGCGCATTTTTAAGAGCGACATTATTACCGACCTCATGAAGGTCCTGGGCTGCGGCGTGGAGGTAAGCGGCCGGGCTGTGAAGGACCTGAATCAGTTTGACCTGAATAACCTCCGCTGGAGCAAGGTCATCCTCTGCACCGATGGCGATGTGGACGGGTTCCAAATCCGCACCCTGATCCTCACCATGCTCTACCGCCTGTGCCCCACGCTGATCCGGGAGGGCTATGTGTATATCGCGGAGACGCCGCTGTTTGAGATCACCTGCAAGGAAAAGACCTGGTTTGCCTACTCGGAGAAGGAGAAGGCGGACATTCTCAAGTCTCTGGAGGGAAAAAAGGTGAAGGTGGACCGCAGCAAGGGTCTGGGCGAGAACGACCCGGAGATGATGTGGCTGACCACTATGAACCCGGAGACAAGGCGGCTGGTAAAGGTCCTACCGGACGAGGCCGCGGAGACCGAGCGCATTTTTGACCTCCTGCTGGGGGACAACCTGGCGGGGCGGAAGGAGTATATCGCCGAGAACGGGTATAAGTATCTGGATATGATCGATGTGAGCTGAGGGGAAATGGACAGATTTGATAAAGATATTTCATTTTTGGAAAGTGTTGACCGCGACCCGA
>ERZ827490.1451-NODE-1451-length-30519-cov-4.247308_pt1 | contig 30519 bp, 27 predicted proteins | sample MGYA00519770_ERZ827490 | MGnify/ENA primary metagenome ERZ827490 (study PRJEB31778, sample SAMEA3449324) | human gut metagenome | biome: human gut; feature: human-associated habitat; material: faeces | place: United Kingdom | collected 2010/2012 ...
ATTGGTGGTTACATGATCTATGACACTTCCCAAACCCGGAATCTCATTCTTATCCTCCGCTATCATCTTTGAGTCTGCCAGAGGCTTTAACTGCCTGTCTGAAAAATGCCCGCTTATCCTGGTAAGCTTTTCTACCAGCGGAAGGACCTTTGCCATCTTAAGGATTGCATTCTCTCCCTTATAATTCCCAAGACTTCCGTGGGCCGCCTTGCCATGGGCCCGGATTGTCAGCAGCATTCCCCCCTTCTGGCCAATCTCAATGGTAGCCATGGAGGTGGGTTCCGCCACCAGGCATCCGTTTGCTCCCTTGGCGTATCCGTGCTCACACAGCCACGCAGAGCCGTACTCCCCGCCGCTCTCCTCGTCGGAAACAATGTGAAGCCGTATATTTCCCTTAAGGCAGACATTGGACTCTTTTAACAGAGCCATGGCAAAAAGGACTCCGGCCACCCCGGCCTTCATGTCGGAGGTTCCCCTACCCAATATCTGGCTGTCAGTGACCGTACCGCAGAAAGGATCAAAATCCCATAACCCTCGGTCTCCCGCCGGGACTACATCCACATGTCCGTTAAAAATCAGGCTGTAGCCGTCATCGCTGCCCATCCTGGCCACCACGCAGGGATAATCCGGGTTTTCCCCGGTTTCCTCATAGGCAATGCCGGCCTTCTCCAGATATTTCTCAACAAAATCCACCACTTCCCTCTGGGTTCCTGTGGGATTCTCACTGTTAATCCTGATAAGCCGGGAAACCAGGTCAATCAGTTCATCTTTCCGATCTTCCACCATGCTGATTAAATTTTCTTTTCTCATTTTTTCCTCCGTCAGTCGCGTTCGTTCTGATATAGAAAACAGGCTACCATGTGGTCCGTGTCCCCGTGGGGCAGCAGTTTCGGCAGTTCCTCCCTGCACCGCTTCATACACCGTGGACAGCGGTTTGCAAGAGGGCATCCCTTCTGTTCCCCAATTGGGCTGGGTACCTCACCGGTCAGCACAATGCGTTCCTTTTCCTCCTCCGGGGATTCCGGCGGAATGGCGGACAAAAGTGCCTGGGTATACGGATGCAGGGGATTGTGGTAGATAGAGTCACTGTCACACAGTTCCACCAGCCGTCCCAGATACATGATGGCGATGCGGTCGCTGATATATTTCACCACGCTCAGGTCATGGGATATGAAAATATATGTAAGGTTAAAATGCTTTTGCAGCTTCTTAAACAGGTTAATGACCTGGGCCTGTATGGACACGTCAAGAGCCGATACCGGTTCATCGCAGATGACCACTCTGGGATTACTGGCAATGGCCCTGGCAATGTTCAGCCTTTGGCGCTGTCCCCCAGAAAACTCATGGGGATATCGGTTTAAATGCTGCATATCAAGTCCCACTTCCTTGAACAGGCCTATGGTCCTTTCTTGGCGTTCCCTGGCAGTGGCAGGCGTCTTGTGGACAATCATGGGTTCCTCCACGGAATCCGCGGCCGTATGGCGGGGGTCCAGGGAAGAATAGGGATCCTGAAATACCATCTGTATCTCCCGGCTCAGGGCCTGGCGCTCTTTCTTCCTGAGACGGTTCAGCTCTTTTCCGTCATAAACCAGCTTTCCTGATGTGATGGGATGGAGGTTGACCAGGCAGCGTCCCAGAGTGGACTTGCCGCAGCCTGACTCACCGATGATACCCAGGGTCTCACCCTCGTAGATATCCAGGCTGATGTCGGAAAGGGCGTGCAGCTTTAAGGCCTTGCCGGTAAAAGACTTTGCTTTTATGTCAAAATCCTTGCACAGATGTTCAATCTTCAATATCACTTTCCTATCTTCCACTTTCCGTCACCTCATTTCTGACAAGCCTGTTTCCGCCTGTCTGCCGGTGGCAGGCAACACGGTGGCCTGGCGATACTTCTGTCAGCTCCGGCACCTCCGTCCTGCACCGCTCCTGCGCGTAAGGGCATCTGTTGGCAAAGTTGCAGCCTACCCCGGTAAGCCTCAAATCAGGCGGTGTGCCTGCGATTGTGGACAGTTCCTCCTTAGAATTGCTGCTCAGTCTGGGCATACAGTCCAAAAGCCCCCATGTATAAGGATGAAGGGGATGATTGTATAAATCAATACAGGGAGCATACTCCACTGTCTTGCCCGCGTACATAACAATCACGCTGTCACACATATCCCATACAACTCCCAGATTATGGGTAATCAGCAGGATGGCTGTGCCGTATTTGTCGCGCAGTTCCTTTAATAAATCCAGTACCTGTGCCTGGACCGTCACATCCAGGGCCGTGGTGGGTTCATCCGCAATGATCATCTGCGGTTTGCTGCACACGGACATGGCTATGATAACCCTCTGGCACATGCCTCCCGATAGCTCGTACGGATACGCCTCCATCCGCCGTCTGGCATCGGGAATCCCAACCCGTTTCAGCGCCTCCTCTGCCATGTTCCTGGCCTCTGCCTTGGTGACCTTCTGGTGGGCGCATATCATCTCCACCATCTGGCTCCCCACCTTAAAGACCGGCGACAGGGATGTCATAGGGTTCTGGAAGATCATGGATATGTCCTTCCCCCTGAATTCCAGCAGTTCCTTCTGGCTCAGCTTAAGGACATCCGTACCATTAAAATCAATGGACCCGCCCACGATTTTTCCTGTCTTGGCCGGCAGGAGATGGATGATGGAGCTGGACGTAACGCTCTTGCCTGAACCTGACTCGCCCACAATGCCCAGGATTTCTCCCTTTTCCACCTCAAAGCTGACTCCGTCCACGGCTTTGCTGACTCCGCCGGAGGTATAGAAGTACGTCTTCAAGTCTTTTACTGTCAATAATTTCTGTCCTTCCATATCCTCACCTCTCATTCATACTGCTTCTTCATATCCTGAAAGGCCCTGTCCACCTGTTCCATAAGGCTGTCGTCGGATAAAAGCTCCACCGCAGTCATGGCAAGTGCCTTGGCGCCAGTCAGGGCCGCCCTGTGTCCGTCCGGACTTTTGCAGGCATCTTCGAATTCCTTTGTGTGTCCCCGGAGCAGGGGAACCACCTGGACATAGGATTGGAGGGCCGGAAAGGCATGGGTCAGATTACCCACATCCGTACATCCGATTCCCAGTTCCTTTCTTCTTGGCATTACCGTTTCTCCCAGCCGGGTAAATTGCTCTGCCAGAACGTCCTCTATAACCGGATTGTTGCGTATGTCCTCATATGTGTAGCCGTCTTCCTTCCACTGCCAGGTAGTACCGGTCATCCTGGCTGCGGCCTCGCAGGCCTCCAGAAAATCTCCCAGGAGCTTCTTCTTGGTCTTCATGCTGAACGAGCGCACTGTAAACTTCCCCTGGCAGTGTTCCGGAATGTGGATGGGGTCCTCTCCGCCTTCGGATATGATACCTAAAATAGTTCCCTGCCCATTCCAGCGAAGCCTCATCTGGCTGATATGCTGGAACAGCAGAAGAAGGGGATCCAGGGCGCTGACGCCCTCCTCAGGCCAGGTAGCGGCATGGGCTCCCTTTCCGAAAAAGTCCACGATGATGTCTGTCCTGGAGTATGAGATATCATTCACCACTGTCTCATTGGCGGAATGGATTATCATAGCCGCGTCCACCCCGTTAAATGCCCCATTTTCAAGCATGATGACCTTTCCTCCGCCGCCCTCCTCGGCCGGTGTCCCGAATACGGAAATACTGCCCTTAAGCTGAGGCAGCACGGACTTCACGGCAATCCCTGCTCCGGCCGACATGGCCGCCATCAGGTTATGGCCGCACGCGTGGCCCATTCCGGGCACAGCGTCGTACTCCGCCAGGAACGCAATATGAGGTCCCGGCTTTCCGGAATCACAAAATGCATGAAATGCTGTCTCAATCCCGCCGGTTCCCCGCTCCACCTCAAAACCGTGCTTCTCAAGCAGTCCGGTAATGGACCGGCATGCCTTATACTCTTTAAAATTATATTCCGGATTGTTCCAGATGGTATCTGCCAGCTCCGTAAGCTCCCCGGAACATCGGTCTATACACGTCCCGACCTGTCTTTTCAATTCTTCTCTCATGGCTACCTCCTCATCTTGGGATCCAGTACATCGCGTATACCGTCTCCCAGCAGATTAAAGCCGATAACTGTCAGCAAAATAAAGCAGCCTGAGATACCTGCGATATGGGGCGCCGTGTTCAGGCAGTCCCTTCCCGACCTCAGAATACTTCCCCAGGAAGCTGTGGGCAGCTTGATGCCCAGTCCAAGGAAGCTTAAGGATGCCTCTGATATGATTGCGCTGGCAGTGTTAAGGGTAGCATACACAATGACCTCACTCACTGTATTGGGCAGTATATGGTGAAGCAGCATCCTGGTATTGGAAATGCCGATGACCCTGCCTGCATTGCAGTACTCCTCCTTTTTCACTATGAGCACCTGGCCTCTGACCACCCTGGAAAAGCGCGGTACAACCGCAATTCCGATTGCCAGGATCACATTGAATATACCATCCCCCAGTACCGTCATAAGGATAATGGACAGCAGGATAAAAGGAAATGCCATGACGCCGTCCATGCAGCGCATAATGACCGCATCCACCACGCCGCCGGCGTAACCCGATATAAGTCCCAGGGCCACCCCGATGACACCTCCCAGTACCGTGGCTCCCACTGCAACCAGAAGAGAGACCCTGGCCCCGTAGCATATTCTTGTAAACAAATCCCTTCCGGCTTCATCCGTGCCGAACAGGTGCCCCTTCTCAAAGAAGCCCAGATATGCGTCAATGGGATGTATCTCATTGGGCTTTCCCCCTGTGATGAACGGGGCAAATACAGCAATGGCGGTCATAATCACAATGATGAACAGTCCAATCATAGCTGTCTTATTCCGTCTCAGCTTATTCCAGGCGCTGTTGGCCCTCCGTTCCTTCCTGAGGATCTCCTCGTAAGACGGTTGGGATGCGGCTATATCTGTCTTTTTCATTTAGCTACCCCCTTCGTAGCTGACTCTTGGATTGATCAGCATGTATACAATATCTACCGCCAGATTTACCAGGACAAATGCCAGCGCGATTACAAGAACAGCGCCCTGAATCAGCATATAATCACGGTTGTCAATGGCGCCCACCATCAGTGATCCCATGCCGGGCCAGGAAAACACGTTTTCCGTCAGGATGGCGCCTGCAAAACAGGATGCCAGCTGAAGGCCAAGGACTGTGACGATGGGAGGAAGGGCGCTCTTTAAAGCGTACTTCCATATAACAATGGCGTCCCTGATTCCTCTGGCTCTGATGGCCCGTATGGAATCGCTTGAAATGGATTCCAGGATACTGGAACGGGTGATTCTGGCAAAGGTTGCCATTGGTATGGTGGACAGACAGAAACAGGGAAGGACCATGTGGCGTATCACATCCCCCAGGCCGTTTTCAAAGGTTCCCATGCCCAGGGCCGGAAGCCACCCAAGCCGGACGCTGAAGGTCAGTACCAGCATAAGGCCCATCCAGAAAATAGGCATGGAAACCCCAATCAGTGCAAGTATCATAAATATGTAATCAAACAGAGAACCCTGCTTTACCGCGCTGACCACACCAATCACCATGCCTATCAAAAGCGCAACCGCTATGGAGGGAATTGCCAGCAGAAGTGTATTGGGTATCCTCTCCGCCACAAGCTTTAAGACCGGCTGGTTGTAGGAATAGGATGTCCCGAAGTCCCCCTGCAAAACGCCGAGGACATAGTCTTTGTACTGAACCAGCATTGGTTCGTTAAGCCCCATGCTTTCCCGCAGCTTTTCCACGTCCTGCACGGAAGCCTGGGGACCTGCCACGGCCCGGGCCGGGTCACCCGGAATCATCCTCGTAAGTACGAAGGTCAGGGTCACCACCACAAACAGGGCCGGTATGATCTGCAGGCATCGGTTAATTAAAGTCTTTAACATAGATGTCACCAAACTCCTTTTGAGACAGGAATGCCGCCATAAGACGGCATCCCCGGTGCCGGTTCCATCAAGCCGGTACTGATATAATACCGTTGCTTGCGAACCTTACTTTGAAAGCCATACGTTAATATCGGTTGTACAGATCTTTACCTTGCCGTCAGCCCTCTGGACCAGTCCCTGGACATTGGGCGTCACACCCCACTCCACATTCTCATTGGCATAGAATATACCGGGCATATCCTTCACGATCAGGGCTAACGCCTTCTTGTACAGGTCTGCGCGCTCATTCTGGTCTGTTGTCAGCAGGGCGTTCTCCAGGCATTTATCAACCTCAGGATTATTGTAACCCTGGCCGTTGCCCAGGGAACCGATTTCTCCGCTGTAGAACAGCTTGTTTAAGAAGAAGTAGGGATCCGGATACCATGTCCATGACATACCAAACACATCTGCCTGTCCGGAAGCGCCAATCTCGCTGAAGGTTCCCCACTCACTGGTATTAATGTTTACATTCACGTTCAGGTTCTGCTGCAGGTATGCCTGGAACAGGGTTGCCATCTTAACCCTGGTAGGCGTATTGGAAATATACAGGTTCAAATCAAATCCGTCCGGATAACCTGCCTCTGCCAGAAGCGCCTTGGCTGCTTCCGGATCATAGGTTGGAACCTCTGCCTTTACAGCCTCGTCGTATCCCCAGGAGCCCGGAGGCAGCGGAAGGGATGCAGGCACAGCCTCGCCATACTGGTACACGCCGCCTGTCAGTTCCTCCACGTTTACAGCCTTGATCAGGGCTTCGCGGACCTTCGGATCCTTGGTAGGCCCATTTACCATGTTAAAGTACAGGTAGGATACATGAAGCCCCGGCATCTCCAAAAGCTTGACGGTGTCATCATCCCTTGCCACCTGCACGGCCTCTCCCGTAAGGCTGGTAGCCACATTGACCTCTCCGGTCCTCAGGGCATTCACTGCCTGGTTTCCGTCGCTGACAGGACGGAATACCACCCCGTCCAGGTGAGGCTTCTGTGCCCAGTACTTTTCATTTCTCACCAGGGTGGCCTGCTGGTCCAGCTTGAATTCCTTCAGCGCAAATGGACCGCTTCCTACCAGATGGGTTCCGAAATCATCTCCCCATCCCTCCACTTCCTCTTTGGGGACAATTACATTGCCCGCATCGGTAAGGGCAGTAAGGAAAACCGCGTTGGGATTTTCCAGGACACATTTCACTTCCGTATCGCTTATCACTTCACAGTGATCCAACATGTCCAGCCTGTTCATAGCAGACAGCTCATGAGAACGCTCCAGGGAATACTTGATATCCTCTGCCGTTACCTGCCTGCCGTCCTGATACTGTCCCGGCTGGAAATACACATCATCCCTCAGCTTGAAGGTATACTCTTTTCCATCATCGCTGACCTCCCAGGAAGCCGCGATAGAGGGCATGATCTCAGTCAGGCTGCTGTTATACTCCACCAGTGTGTCACATACGCTTCCGATAATCTGTGATTCATATGTACCTGTATATTTCACAGGATCCAGATTTTTAGGCGATGAGGAAAGTGATATTGTCAGTACCCCGCCGTCCACCGGCTCACCGGCATCAGCGGTCTGTGTCTCCCCGCTGGCCCCCGCTTCCGCTGCCGTGGTCCCTGCGGGCGCGCTGCTGCCTGCATTTTCTGTGCCGCCCCCCGAACTTTTGCCGCACGCTGCCATGGATACGGCCATTGCCACTGCCATCAGGCTTACCATCCATCTTTTTTTCATAAGTTATTACTCCTCTCTTTTTTTGTTTTTGCTGCCCTTTTGTAAAATTTTATAAAAAAAACGATAGTCAAAGCAAAACATAGTCCCCTTTAACTATCGTTTTATATCTTCAATTCGGATGATTATTTAACCAGCATATGGCAACCTCTGCATAGATGGCCGACATTACCGGTATCATGTCCTCGCTGAATGTGACTTTGGGATTGTGCACCCCGTAAGGATATCCTTCCTCCTGCGAACCGGTTCCGACCCAGAAAAGCACACTGGGCACAAGCTGTGACAGTACCGAAAAGTCCTCCGAACCAGTCATCCTTGGCAGTTCATAACAGGTTCCCGGTCCCAGCAGGCGGTCAATATATCCCGCTGCCTCTTCCAGAAGCTCCTGGTCATTTACCATAGGCGGGACACCGGAATAGAGATATTCCACCCGGGCAGATGCCCCAAAAGCGGATGCCACTGTTGACGATATTTCCTCCAGACGTCTCCTGGCATATTCCCGCACCTTCTGGTTCCTGGTGCGGATGGTGCCGCGCATAACTGCCGTATCGGAAAATACATTGGCTGCGGCTCCTGAATGGAATTCGCAGATTGTCAGTACCAGCATTTCATCGGGATGGGTTTCCCGGCTGTTTAAGGCCTGCAGGGCCATATGGATATGTACGGCTGCGTTGATAGGGTCAATGCAGCTGTCCGGAACAGCCCCATGTCCGCCCTCCCCGTGTATGGTGATTGTGAACACATCACTGGACGCACAAGCCGCTCCGGTACTGTATCCCACACTACCCATACTGTGATGGACCACATGCAGGGCCATGGCGCCGTCCACGGAAGGATTTTCAAGAACGCCTGCCTCAACCATGTCGGCAGCTCCGCCCACATCTTCCTCGCAGGGCTGGAACATCAGCTTGACCCTTCCTCTCAGCTCGCCTTCCCGCTCTTTTAATATCCTGGCAGCTCCCAGAAGGGCACTGGTATGAATGTCATGACCGCAGGCATGCATACAGCCGTTATTGGAGGCAAACGTGAGACCGGTCAATTCCTCAAAGGGAAGGGCGTCCATATCAGCTCTCAGAAGAAATGTTTTCCCGCCCGCTTCAGCGTTACCAAGAACCGCGCTGATTCCCGCTTTTCCTACTTTCTTGAATTCAATTCCATATGCCTTTAATTTCTCTGCCACAAGGGCAGTTGTTTCCGGAAGGTCAAATCCAATTTCAGGGTTTTGATGAATTTTCCTTCGTATGGCGATCAGCTCATCGCTTAATTCTCCGGCCCTTGTAAGGGTATACCTGTTATCCATGATATTCATGTGTCCTCATCCAGAATCTAAATTATTTATTTTAATCATCATATCAAAACTGCACTATCCTTACAATTGCATCATGCATGATATTTAAGTTTTTTAATATGCATTATGCATGATTCTTTCTGTTTTTGTCGTCTTTGTATACACTTATGTCCTTGGTGTGCATACATTTTTGTCTTTTTGCCTTTTCTCAGCTCACAGTCCGGTCTCAGATATCTGACAATTCCGATATCACCCGGGCCGCCATGGTGCGGGAAAGAACCACTGTCTTCCCTGTTTTTTCTGCAACCTCCCGCTTCATGGCAAAGGAATATCCGATGCAGTCCATGACAACCAGAGGCCCCTGAAGTGCGCTGATCTTTCTGCATGCCTGTTCTATTTCCTCCCATCCCCCGTACGGGGAAGCCGCCACCGTCACCACGTCGTTTACATATTTCCTCCATTTTTCCTGGGACTGTTGTACCTGTCTCTGGGTGGGTGTCACCACAATCAGCTGTCTGTCCCCGCAGAGAACAGGAATCAGCCGGCTTATAAGGTCGCAGGGGAATATAAGAGGAACCCGGGATTTGAATTTATAGTCAAACTCACCCGTACAAAAGAACAGAATCATCTTGACTCCCTCTGCCTCCAGCTGTTCGATACACTCCTGGATACGAGGCAGGATCTTCTGCTCGGAAAACGAAACCTGGCTGCCGTCCCGCATCCGGGAGACCAGGACATACTCCCCCGCATCCGGGGCCAGTTTGTCTATATCCTCCACCGTCAGGCCATCCAAAGCCCCCCGTTCCAGAATTTCAACCTTCCCCTGGAATATCCCCATAATGTCATCTGTCACGTCTGTCCTTGGAGACTGCCCCACTGTAATTGCGCCTAATTTAAACATCTCTTTTCTCCTTTCCGACTGCTGTATAATGTTGATTCTAAAAGTATAGCATACTACTGTCAAATAAAATATACGGCCTGAAAATGGTACTAACAAAATAACCACCTGTTCCTGAGGCCATAAGCCCGGCATTGAAAAAAGGCATCCCTGCCATGTTGTCATGGTCCTGGATGCCTTTTATCATATCTGGCTGAGTATACCATTTTGTTTAAAACTAATTCAGCAAAGCCCCATACCGCCCCAAAAAGCTCTGGGTCCTCTCATTATCCGAAGCAAACACCTGCTCCGGGGTGCCCTCCTCCACAATGACACCGCCCGCCATGAATACCACGCGGTCCGATATATCCCTTGCAAAGGCCATCTCATGAGTGACAATCACCATGGCGATGTCAAGGTCTGCCAGGGACTTAATCACCTTGAGAACCTCACCGGTGAGCTCCGGGTCCAGGGCTGAGGTGGGTTCGTCAAAAAACAGTATCTTGGGATTCAGCGCCAATGCCCTGGCAATGGCCACGCGCTGGCACTGGCCGCCGGACAGCTGGCACGGATACGCATTTTCCTTGTCCTCCAGCCCCATCTTTTTAAGCAGTGCCCTGGCTTCCTCATAGACCTGCGCCTTATCCCTTTTCTGCACATGGATGGGAGCATCCGTGATGTTCTTCATAACAGAGTAATGGGGGAACAGGTTGAAATTCTGGAACACCAGGCCGTACTGGCTCTGGATTTCCTTTAAATCCTTTTTTGAGGCGTACACAGCCCTTCCGTCCTCTGTCCAGGCCGCCCGCTTTCCCAGGTATATCACTTCCCCGCTGTCCATGGTCTCCAGCATGGTGGCGCACCGCAGCAGGGTGGATTTTCCCGAACCCGAGGGACCGATGACAGAAACGATTTCCCCCTCCTCCACACTGAGGGATATATCCTTTATGACGCCCAGGCCGTCAAATGACTTTTCCACATGATTTAATTCCAGCAGCTTCATAATCCACAATCCTCCTGTTCCTAACGGTAATAATCCATCTTCTTCTCAACCCACTCCATCCCAACTGCCACTACCAGGTTGAAAATGTAGTAGAACAGACCGGCCGCCACAAAGGGAATCATATTGGTCTGGGACGCCGCAAGGGCCTTGGCTATGGAAAACATCTCCGCCACGCTGAGGGTAAAGGCCAGGGAGGTGTCCTTGACCAGGGTGATGACCTCGTTGGTCACAGACGGAAGAATCCGTTTGATGACCTGGGGCAGTATGATTTTGAAGAAGGTCTGGAACCGGCTGTAGCCCAGAATCTGAGCCGCCTCGTACTGGCCCACAGGCATGGACTGGATGCCGCTTCTGTAGATTTCAGCAAAATAGGCAGCATAATTGATCACAAATCCAATGAAGGTAGCCCACAGCCGGTAGCCGCTGCCCACCTTGATGCGGAACAGGTAATAGGGTCCGAAATACACCACCATAAGCTGCAGCATCAGGGGCGTGCCTCTCATGATGGATATGTATACCTTGACAACGGCCTGGAGCAGCCGGTTTTTGGACATACGACCAAAGGCCACCAAAAGGCCCAGAGGGAGGGAAAAGATAAGCGTCACCAGGAATATCTGGATACTGGTTCCCATACCTCCTGCCAACTGAATCAACATCTGCTGGATTGTCATTTTACCCATAACTTCTTACCTGCCTTTAACATTTATGCCGTATAAAGCCGCTGTTAAACAAGCTGCCGCCGGATTATCCGGCAGGACAGCAGGTCCAGACAGCGGCCTTTATTACTTGCCAATCGTAGTTACGTCCTCGCCAAACCACTTCTCGGATACGGACTTAAGCGTGCCGTCCGCAGCCATCTCTTCCAGGGTGGCCTGTACCTTGTCGCGAAGTTCCGTGTTGCCCTTCTTGAATCCAACTCCGTACTCCTCTGCGGACAGGCTGTCCTCCAGGATAATGAAGTCAGCGTTTCTCTGCTGAATCTGATATCCGGCCACGATTACGTCCATGGCAATGGCGTCCACCGCGCCCTGCTCCAAATCCATGAAAGCCGAGTTATAATCAGCCGTGGTAAGCAGCTGCTTGAAGGTAGCCGTCAGGTCCGGGACCTCCTTTAACGCTGCCTCTGCAGAGGAATCCACCTGGCACTCCACAATCTTGCCTGCCAGGTCTGCCTGGCTGGCTATACCGGAATCCTTAGCCACAACAAATACCTGGGTGTTGGCCATGTACGGCTCTGACCATGTATAGTCGTCCTCACGCCCTGTCATGGTAAATCCGTTCCAGATACAGTCGATATTGCCTGCCTCCAGCTCCATGTCCTTGGAATCCCAGGCAATGGGCTGTGCCGTATATTCCAGTCCCAGACGCTCTGCCACTTCCTTAGCCAGCTCCAGGTCAAATCCTGTATATTCACCGTTGTCCCCCATGAATCCCATGGGCGGGAAATCCTGGTCAAATCCTACTATCAATGTTCCTCCGGCGCTTTCTGAAACAGCCTCTGACGCGGCTTCGCTCTCTGCTTTTGTCTCCTCCTGCGCGGTGGTATCCTCAGCCTTGACAGAAGTGTCTGCTGCTGTCTGCTCTGTTTCTGCCTTTGTCTCTGCCTCTGTGGCTGCTTCCTTTGAACCGCCGCATCCTGCCAGGGATAATGCCATCACAGATGCAAGGGCCAGGCTAAAAAGTCTCTTTTTCATAATAAACGTCCTCCTCTTATTCCGCTGTTTCAAGTCCAGCGGCTCCTCACGGTCTTTTGACACGCTATCATATTAGCACACTAAAGCGTTTGTGTAAAGGACATTTTATATGGCAAAACTGACAAAGATCCGCGCCGCTGTCCCCCTCCCCAAAATTCAGGGCAGAACAGGTGCCTGCAAAAGATTCATAAGCTCCTTAAGGCTCCCCACTTCATAATCCGCCCGTATGCCCTCAGGCAGCGTCTGTCCGCCGGGGTTATACCAGCACGTATACGTGCCTGCGGCCATTCCGCCTTTGATATCGGACGCAGGTGAATCACCAATGAGCAGCATACGCCGCGGATTGGCATCCGGTATCCTGGAAAAGCAGTAATCAAAATATTCCTTCTGCGGTTTCTGGCTCCCCGCGTCCTCGGACACAAAAATATCCTTCATAAAGCCGTCCAGGCCGGAGGCAGCCAGCCGCTTGTACTGGGTGGACGATGTCCCGTTGGTAACCACATATAAATCATACCTGTCCTTCAGATAGGCGCACAGCTCCAGGGCCCCGTCAATCAAAAATGCGGATGCGTCCAGCTGCCTGCGGTACAGTTCCTCCGCCTCACGGCCGTCCACCGCCCTGCCCAGACGGCCAAAAAACGTCTCAAACCTCTGCCGTACCAAGTCTTCCTTGGTCACTTCTCCCCGCTCAAAGGCGGACCAGAATCCCTCATTGATTTCATGGTACAGCAAAAGCCGTTCCTCTGTGGGCTCAAATCCATACTGCTCAAGGACCACCTTCATGCCCTGCTTCTCAGACATGCCAAAATCCAAAAGCGTTCCGTCCACATCCAGAAGAATCACATCAAACTTCCGTTCCCTGATCTCCATAGACAATCCTTCCTTTGCAAACCGTATACATTACCTTGCCCGTCAATGTGGCGCCCAGGAAGGGGCTGTTGGATGACTTGGATTCAAAGCCTTCCACCGTCCACTGCCTGTCCGCATCGAAAAGCACCAGATCCGCAGGCGCTCCTGCTTCCATGCGTCCGCAGTCCAGCTTATAGAGCCTGGCGGGATTATAGCTCATCTTTTCCATAAGCTCCAAAAGCGTGAGATGTCCCGGCTTCACCAGATTGGTGATTCCCAGGGCCAGGGCAGTCTCCAGTCCCAGTATGCCGCTGGGCGCCTGGGTCAGGGGCCGATCCTTTTCCTCCCGGCTGTGGGGAGCATGGTCTGTGGCAATCATGTCAATGGTCCCATCCTTAAGCCCCTCAATCAGCATCTGCCGATCCTTCTCTGTCCTTAACGGCGGGTTCATCTTAGCCAGGGTTCCGTGCTTTAACACGGCTTCCTCTGTCAGGGTAAAATGGTGGGGCGTCACCTCGGCCCATACCTTTGCCCCCAACTCCTTGGCCAGGCGCACCATCTCCACGGAGTGCCCTGAACTGATATGCTGGATGTCCACGGTTGCCCCTGTATCCAGGGCTATCATGCAGTCCCTGGCCACCAGGGAATCCTCTGCCAGGGCTGGTGAGCCGTAGATTCCCAGTTCATCGGAAATCCTGCCGTGGTTGATTCCATTTTCCCTGATAAAATGCTTGTCCTCCTCATGGAAGCTGAGAACCGTATCCAATCTGGCCGCTTCCTCCATGGCCTCCCTGACAAACGTCCCCTCCATCAGCGGAATCCCGTCATCTGTAAATCCGGCTGCCCCGGCTGCCAGAAGTCCCTCCATGTCGGTCAGCTCCCTGCCTGCAAATCCCTTTGACACAGCGGCGCAGCTTAACACATGGATGCCTGTCTTTTTTCCCTCCTCCAGCACATAGCGCAGGGTCTCCTCGTTATCCACAATGGGGTTGGTATTGGCCATGCACACGACCGTGGTGAAGCCGCCCTTTGCTGCAGCCCTTGCCCCTGTATGGATGTCCTCCTTGTACGTGGGCCCCGGATCGCGAAAATGCACATGGACATCCACCAGTCCCGGCGCTGCCGCCAGTCCCTCTGCCTCGATTATCTGCTCATACTGCCTCTCCCGGGTGCTAAAGCCGGGTGCTCCCTCTGCTCCCCCCTGGTCCGCCGGAAATATCCCGGCAATCCTGTCTCCGTCCAAAACCACATCCGCCTTTATATCCAGCCCTTCTGCGGGTCCCAGTACCCGTCCTGCGCGAATCAAAATCATAATCTGTTCCTTTCTTTAATCCCATCTGTTTCACAAATCCATGTCCGGTGCAGACCGAAAAGCCCGGCTCCCGCCGTCCGCCTGTCACACCAGGAATTCCTCTCCCCGTCTGTGTATCTCCTGTATCCTGTCCTTGTACCCGTCGGCGCAGGCCAGGGCCTTAAATCTGGCAGCCGCCTGAAAGTCCTCCCAGAAATGCATGGGAAACACCACGTCCGCCCCCACCATTCTCATAAAGTCATCCATTCCCAGGTAAAAATCCTTCTCCTGCCTGGGGTCAATGAGCATAAAGGCCACATCAATATGGCGTCCTGCCAGCTTGTCCATTTCCCGGTGGAAATTCTCACTCATCCTGCGGTTGTCGGTCTCCGGCTCCCCTTCCCATACCCAATTGTTTAAATCCCCTGCATGGTAAATGGTCCTGCCCTCCAGGCTGGCCAAAAAGGCCACACCCTGGTCTGTGGACTTAAATGCCCGGATGTCCACCGGATTCCCGGCTCCGTCCTTCAGGCTCACTTCCTCCCCTGGTCCCAGGAATATGGTTCTGCCCAGAAGGTCCTCCGGCACCTGCCTTGTCCAGATATCGTCGGACAGCACATAGGTCACATTCCCGCGGCTTTCCTCCAAATCAAATATGGAACGGGAAAAATGGTCTCCATGGCGGTGGCTGGCAAACACAAACAAAGGCTTCTCCCTGTCTGTTTCCGGAATGTTTCCTTCAAAATAGTCAAACAGAAGTACGGCATGGTCAAGCTCCGCCATAAAACTGCTGTGATGGATATACGTTATCTTCATATCGGTCATCTCCCATCCGTTCTTATATGTCTAATAGTAACATAAACCTCAATTCCCGTATAGTTATTTTATCCCGTTTTCCATTTATATACAGAAACAGGCGGCGCCCTCCGGTTTCACCAAACCGGTCCGGCGCTGCCCAAAAGACAATACATTCTTATTTTTCCCAAAATTACAGGGCATGATAAAAGGTTTTCCATTTCCCGCTGGCAAACCGCCATCCAAAGAAGGCGGATCGGACACTCCAGTCCGCAATCATGGCCCACCACACGCCCACGGCTCCCATGCCCAGTCCCACTGCCAGCACATAGCTGAAACCTATGCGGAACAGGAGCATGGACAGGATGGATACGCACATGGGGAACTTCACATCGCTGGCAGCCCTCAGCACATTGGCCAGACAGAAGGAGGACGGCCATAAAAACACTGCGCACCCATCATGAATCAGCACCAGTACGGCTCCCAGTTCCAATGCTTCTTTTGACAGTCCATATAGACTGAGAGAAAGCGGCATAGTCAATATAACGGCTATACAGCAAAGCCCGTTGACTAAGTATGTAATTTTCATCATTTTCTTTGCATAATATCCGGCCTGGTCAAAATCACCTGCCCCCACGCAGCGCCCTACCACGGTAATCATAGCCAGGTTCATGGCCTGCCCGGGCAGTACGCCCATCCCGTCCAGATTATTGGCAATGGCGTTGGCAGCTATCTGGGTCGTGCCGAACATGGCTATGATCCCCACCACCAGAACCCGGCCCAGCTGGAAGATGCTGTTCTCAATCCCATTGGGAATGCCTATGCCCAGTATCTGCTTCACCATTCTGAAATTAAGATTCCATTTTCCCCCAATAAAGATGTCCAGATTCTTATTTTTCAGCCGGAAGAGAAGGATAAAACAGGCAGTCATACGTGAAATCAGGGAAGCCGCAGCAGCACCCGCCACACCCCAATGGAATACAAAGATGAACAGGGAGTCCCCTATAACATTGATAATGTTCATGATGATGGACGCCTGCATGGATATCTTGGAATTTCCTATGGAGCGGAACAGGGCGGCGCAGGAATTATACACGGCCAGGAAGGGGTAGGACAGTGCGGATATGGTCAGGTAAACCAGGGCATTGGCCATCACATCCCCGGCCACGCCGCCGTAGAGCAGATGCAGCACCCCCCGGCGAAACAGGATGCAGAGCACCATTATAATAAGTGAAATACATGCAGTTATCAAAATCAGCTGGTTGGCTGACTGGCAGGCCCTGTCCCTTCTCCTCTGTCCCAGATACTGGGAGGACACCACCGCGCCTCCGGTTGCCACCGCCGCAAAAATATTGATGAACAGGGTGTTGACCATATCCACCAGGGAAACCCCGGAGGTAGCTGCCTCCCCTGCGTTTGATACCATCATGGTATCCACCATTCCCACGGACACAGCCAGTATCTGCTCCACAATAAGGGGCAGTATAAGGCGCTTCAAATCCTGGTTGGTAAACATACGGACTCCGGCTCCATTTTGTTCCATCTTACATATACCATCCTTTGTATCCCGCTCACCTTCATACGGCACGATGGGGGATGTTTTCTTAGAAAAAGCCTACTCCCCCCGCCATTCCCCGTCAATCCGTAATTTACCCAAAAATATCAGACAATCAAACAGTCTCCCCTGCCGCTTTCCACAAATCCCCAGGCTTCCTGAAACTACAGCCCGTAAAACAGGGGCGATCCCGGCCCCAGGGGCAGACCTGTCAGATACCAGACAGTGAACATCACAATCCATCCCAGCAAAAAAGCTCCTGAATACGGAAGCATGGTGGAGATTACGCTCCCGATTCCGGCGTCCCTATCGTATTTCTGGAAAAACGCCACCGTCAATACGAAAAAGGGCATCAGGGGAGCAATGATATTGGTACTGGAATCCCCAATCCTGTACGCTGCCTGGGTCAGCTCCGGTGAAAGACCCAGACGCATGAACATGGGGACAAAAATCGGCGCCATGATGGCCCATTTAGCGGAATCCACCGCTATGAAGATATTGATACCTGCTGTCAGCAGGATAAAGCAGACGATTAAAGGAAGTCCCGTAAGCCCCACGGATTGGAGGAAATCCGCCCCTTTGACGGAAATAATGGTGCCCAGGTTGGAATAGTTAAAACAGGCTGTGAACTGGGCCGCAAAGAAAATCAGCACCATAAAGCCTGCCAGGCCGCTTATGGACTTATTCACAAGAGCCACCGCGTCCCTGCTGTTCTTCAGGGTGCCCGCTCCGATACCGTAGGCCAGACCGGGGAGCAGGAACAGGAGCATCATAAAGAAGATGATGCCGTCCATAAATGGGGAATTGAGGAGTGAATGGGTTTGGGGATCCCGCAGCAGTCCTCCGGGCAAAACCGTCAAAAGAGCCATAACCGCCGCATATACCAACACCGTGATGCCGGCCCAGCCCATTCCTCTCCTTTCATTTTCCCCGATATCCTCAATGGTCCCTGTCTCCACAGGCCCCCAAGGCCCCAGGCGGGGCTCCACCAGCCTGTCCGTGACAAGGGTGCCTATGACTGTGATAAGCACCGTGGATGCCACCATGAAATACCAGTTGCAGACGGGAAGCACTGTATATTCCGGGTCAATCATGCGGGCTGCCTGGGTGGACATGCCTGCGAACATGGGGTCATTGGTGCCGATTAAAAGATTGGCGCTCCAGCCTCCGGATACACCTGCAAAGGCTGCCGCCAGCCCGGCCGCCGGGTGACGTCCAAAGGCCGTGAACAGGACCGCGCCCAGCGGGACCAGGACCACATAGCCTGTGGATGAGGCAATGTTGGACATGATTCCAAGAAACACCACCACGGCGGTGGCTAATGACTTTGGCGTGGAGGAAGCCACCCTGCGCAGCAGGGCAGACATGAAGCCCGTACCGTCCGCCACCCCTACGCCTATCATAATGGTAAAAACAGTTCCCAGCGCAAAAAATCCCGTGAAATTAGGCACCACCGCGGTGACCATATACCGGATGCTGTCCGGCGCCAGAAGGCTTACGGCCTCCACTGTCATTTTAGTAATCTCACCGCTTGTGCGGTCCAGAAAATCATATGTGACAGACAATCCCAGGAATCCGCACAGGGCGGACACAAGGATGACAATTCCCGTCAGAATCAGGAAAATCACTGCCGGGTCAGGCAGCCTGTTCCCCACCCGCTCCACGGTATCCAAGGCTTTTAGGACCATGCTTTTTTTCTGCCCATCATTTGCCAAAACAATTCCTCCCATCATGTGTATTCTATGTCCGGCCAAATTCTTTCTGCGGCCATATTCTATATCCGGTTTATCATTCCCTTCTTTACCGGCTTATATTACATTCTCATATTAACTATGGAGCTTCGGCTAAAAAACAGCGGCTGAAGCCTTTGTCATTTTGACAGTCACTTTTTGCCAGTCTATTATATTTATTGGTTTATAGCACAACAAAATCAACTGTGTTTTTGCGTCCCATTATACACTTTAGATAAAAAAATTAAAAAATCTTTCCAAGTTGCCGTCATTGTTTCAAACAGCTTTGTGCCTTAAAATATAAGCATACAGGACATGGGAACGTGAAACGAAATGTTAGTACAGGAATCAGCACAAGAAAGAAAAAGAAGGGAAAAGAAAAGGGGGAAACAATGGAGGGAAAGAAAAAAGGGTTGTCTCTGACAACACAAATTCTAATCGCTACAGCAGGCGGTATTGTCTTTGGATCTCTGATTGGGCCATGGGCCTCAAATTTAAAATTTATCGGTGATATTTTTATCCGGTTAATCCAGATGTCGGTTGTACTGCTGGTAATGACTGCAGTGGCAGGCGCGGTGGGAAGCGGAGACGGCCAGGATGTAGGAAAGATGGGGTTCCACACATTTAAGTGGATTATCTTTTTCACTTTAATATCAGCAGGACTGGGGGTTGTTCTGTCCATGCTCATACAGCCCGGCATCGGTATCGAAATCGCCAACGCAGAGGCCATTGCCAATGCCTCCGCTGAAACAGCATCGCTTCAGGACACGCTGTTAGGCTTTGTATCCACAAATATCATCGGCTCCATGGCTGACAGCGCTATGGTTCCATGTATTGTTTTCGCATTGTTTTTTGGCACAGCCATGGGTACATATACACGCCAGAGCGGCAACAGGAACATGGTTGAATGGGTAACCGGTTTTAACACCATTATTACCAACATCATAAAGGCTGTCATGCATGTTGCACCAATCGGAATTTTCTGTCTGTTGGCAAACGTTGCAGGCTCCACCGGTTTCAAGGTTATTATTCCTATGATTAAATTCCTGGGAGTATTGCTGCTGGGAGATGCAATCCAGTTCCTTATTTATGGTCCGCTGACAGCTGCTCTCTGTAAAGTAAACCCTGCAAAGATGCCTAAGAAATTTGCTAAAATGTCCATGATGGCCGTTACCACCACCTCAGGCGCAATCTGCCTTCCAACCAAGATGGAAGATGCGGTTGTAAAGTTCGGCGTAAGCCGTAAGGTTGCAGATTTTACCGGACCCATTACCATGTCCATGAACAGCTGCGGCGCAGCCCTGTGTTATGTGGCTGCAATCTTCTTTATGGCACAGTCCACCGGAATCCAGCTGACCACCTATCAAATGGGAATGGCCATCCTGCTTTCATGTCTGATGTGCATGGGAACTATCGTTGTGCCGGGCGGTTCCGTAATCGTGTATACCTTCCTTGCCTCCTCACTGGGGCTGCCGTTGGAAAGTATTGCTATTCTTATTGGTATTGACTGGTTCTCAGGAATGTTCAGAACACTTATGAACGTTGACGTTGATGTCATGGTAGGCATGCTTGTATCCAGCAAGCTGGGCGACCTGGACCGGGACGTGTATAATGAGACGAAGGTAGTAAAATATTGATTTTCAGTTAAAGATTGTCAGCAGTTAAAATAAAAAACAGGAGCGTGTCTGACGCTCAATCCTCCCACGGTTAAACCAACCATGGAAAGAATGAGCCGCAGACGCGCTCTTTTGTATTTCACTGCACATTTCATCAAAGCTTCTGTCTATTTCATCACAGCTTCTGCCTTATGGCCTGCTCCTGTTCATCAAAAAGCAGGTCCTTATTGTACTGGTAATAGCGTTCACACTCATATTCATCCAGGAACCGCACACACGCCTCGCTGGTATTCAGCTCCGTGACAAATATGACCATTTCCTGGCCGGTTCCAAAGGCAGCTTCCATGAAGTCAAAGGCATGTTCCAGGCGGCTGCCGCAATCCTCCTTCATGGCCTCATAGCAGTCGCTGTGCTCCATGAATTTTCTGCGCACCCATTCCCAGGCCTGCTCACTGTCCTCAACAGCTTCCTTTCTCATCTGCTGGGCATATTCCTCCAGCATGATTCCCACACGCAGCCACAGGCGGTCCTCCCGCCTTCCTGACAGTCCGCTTTTCTTCCTGTGAAGGCGCTCCTTCTCCAGCTCCTGAGCCAGGCAGGACAAAGCCATGGCAGGCGATTGGGATTGCGCCGCCGCGCTGTTTGCAGAGGTCTTGGCCCTGCCGTCCATCTCCTGGCGGTATCTCTTAAGCTGCTCCATCAGAAGTTCCATGAAAGCATTTTTATCCCACAGTTTCTTAAATCCTTCAGTCAGCCTGGACAAAATCAGACCTGTAACGCTGAGACGCTCATCAAAGGGCGCCCTGGCTACCCGGTCGCACAGCGCCTCACGTATGGTGCCCTGCAAAATCTCATCCACCTGATACTCATTCTGATATTTATAATACAGCTCCAGATAATTGGCAAAATCCTTTGCAATTCTGGGGTGCTGGATATACTGGCTGATCACATCCCTGTCAGCTCTTTTTTCCAGACTCTCATAGACCAGGATCAGTTGGGATAAATCTTCCCATCCCCTTGGGGTGGCGAACAGCTTTCCGTCCACGGTTGTCTCTATCCGGCAGAAATTCTGTCCCTTGATGCTGAGATAGGATATAATGGCCGGATGGATATTCTCAGCATATGCATATTCCTTCCACACTGCCAAATCCGGTTCCACGTCAATCCGCTTAATCCGGTCCAGGGTGACCACATCGAATTCCCTTACCGACTTGTTATACTCCGGCGGATTGCCGGCAGCTGCTATAATCCATCCCTCAGGTATCTTATGGCTTCCAAAGGTCTTGCACTGGAGAAATTGCAGCATAGTCGGAGCCAGGGTTTCGGATACGCAGTTGATTTCATCTATAAAGAGAATTCCTTCCTTAAGTCCTGTTTCCTCCATCCGGTTATAGATGGAGGCCACAATCTCGCTCATGGTATACTCCGTCACCGCATACTCACTGTCCCCATACATTTTTTTCTCGATGAAGGGAAGGCCCACCGCGCTCTGTCTGGTGTGATGGGTGATGGTATAGGATATCAGCCCGACCCTGCATTCCCTGGATATCTGCTCCATTATCTGGGTCTTTCCCACTCCAGGGGGACCGATAAGCAGCACCGGCCTCTGCCGGATGGATGGTATGACATACTCCCCATTCTCATCCTTTAAAAGGTATGCTTCAATGGTATCCTTTATTTCTTCCTTAGCCCGCTTTATATTCATGTCCTGTTCTCCTGCTCTGTGGGATAGGCAATCCATCCCTGTTTCTATTGTCCATGTCTGTTCCTGCTGTCCTGGTCTGCCGGCATTTCCCCGTTCCTGCGGTTCTGGTCCGCCTCCGTATCTCTGTTCCTGCTGCCCGGCCTGTACTCCATGAGCTGTTCCTCCTCCAGCACCACTTTCATAGCCCAGGGAGGCACGGATTCATCGGAAAACATATTCTCAATGAACACAAAGGCCGTGTCGTAGGAAGGGGCCTGAACCGGATAGATTCCCTTGCCGTCCGTGAAATAAATAAGCCCCTTGAGAGAGGCTGCCTGACGGCTTTTCTTAAGCCCGTTCACATATTCAAATGCCGGTCTGAAATCCGTTCCCCCGCTTCCTCTAATCTGGAAATCATCCATATAAGCCTTCAGTTCCTCCTGGCTTGTGACCAGCACGTCTGACTGCACCGCGTCATCACACTGTATAATGTGTAAATGGACCTTCTTAAAATAACTCTCAGTCTCAGACAGCACGTCGTAAGTCTCTTCCAGGAACCGCCTCACCAGCTCCCCGGAGCAGGACATGGACGTGTCGATGACAATGGCAAAATCCTCTACCCGGTAAACCTCTCTGGACTCCAGCGGCTCAATGAGGGGCATATTGCCGTACAGGGACAGTCCGTAGGTATAAAACGCATAGTCAAATGAATCCGGATCCACCTGCATTTCTTCCTTCAGAACCGCAAACTTTTGAAGGAACCGGCTGTAATCGTACCTCTCCCGGTTTTCCACCTGAACCTCCTCCAGCAGGCTCCGGTTATCCTCAGACGCATCCTTTGAACCGGTTTCCAGCTCCGTCTGCATCTTCTCCCAGTTATCATTCCACTTGTTCTGCCTGGACCGGGCGATTTTAGGACTGTCCTCCTGCTCCCACAGATCATGGCTGTCCACAAAGAATTCCGCCTTCAGCATGTCCAGGCGGCGGTCCGGAAGCTCCATCTCCAAAAGGGCCCTGTAAACCCGCTCAGCCGTCAGGACAGGACCTTTTTCCGACAGAGCCTTCTCAAGTCTGAGATATATTTCTCTCCTAAGGGCACTCCTCGGCACATGGACACATTTTTGGTATAATCCGTCAATGACGTACTCCATGGCTATGTCGCAGGACAGGTCCCAATACCCCTTGTCCCTGTCCTTTCGTGTATACATATGGCAGAACAGGCAGTGGAACAGCATATGGAGATACCCGCGGTTTACCAGCGTCCTGCCTCTTTTATAAAGGCCCAGCAGATAATCCGGCCCATAGTAAATCAGATGCCCGTCCGTCCCCAGTCCCTCTCTTGCCCAGTCAGCCTCAAAGCCCAGACTGCTGAGAGACACATCCAGAAACTTCATGTTCACATACAGCTCACTTCTGGCCTGTAAGAGAATCCTGGCGCACAATGTCACCTGGTCCAGTTCCTCCAGCTGCCTTTTCCTGGTAGGGTCTGTCATGGCTGCTGCCCTGCCGTCATGGTCTCATGTTCTTCCTTTAATTCCTGGTACAGATGGTAGAAGGTCCAGTCACTGTTATGTTCTGTCAGAACTGCCTTCAGGGCAATCCTGGGCACACCGGCCCTGCGCAGTCCTGCCAGCAGCATGTCCAGTCTCTGGCTTGAAAACTGTTTTAATACCATGACTTCCTCCGGTATAACCGGAAGCTCACCCGGTCCGGCTCCGGTTCCATCAGCTCCGTCTGCCCCGGCGCTGCCTCCCGCAGCCTCATAGCCTTCCATTCCGGCAAGATATCCAACCTTCTCCAGGACTTGTTCCGGTCCTATGTTCCTTATGCGCACGCCCATGCGGACCAGCACGCTTTTCATCATAGCCACATGCTTCATTGTCTCCGGTCTGCCCGGATTATAGTACAGTACAGTCTCCATCATCTTAGCCATGTCCTGCCATCTCCTTTCAACAGGGCCTGTTTACAGCCCCTTACCGCACCATGTTGCGCGCCGCTTTCCCGCCGCCGGTTCTTCCGTTTCCTACTCTCCAAACAGCTCCTGGCTGTCAAGCATCAGGGTAAAGGGTCCGTCATTGAGAAGCTCCACCTTCATGTCTGCTCCAAACCGTCCCTTCTCCACCACATCCACATGGGTCCTGCACCTCTCCATAAAATGTTTGTACAGGGACTCCGCCATCTGGGGAGCGCCTGCCTTTATAAAGCTGGGCCTGTTTCCCTTGCGGCAGTCCGCGTACAGGGTAAACTGGCTGACCACCAGAAGTTCACCCTCCACATCCTCCAGTGATAGGTTAGTTTTTCCATTTTCGTCCTCAAATATCCGCAGACGGCAAATCTTATCCGCCATCTTCTCAGCCATCTGCCGGGTGTCTCCGTCCGCCACTCCCAATAGTATCAGAAACCCCTTACCAATTCTTCCCAATAATTCTCCATCCACAGTGACGCTGGCCTGCGTCACCCGCTGTACCACTGCTCTCATATGCTATTATCTCCTTTTATCTCAGCATCATTTTCAGATATTCCATAAGCGTCTCGGTGGTTTCCTCCCTGTAGAGTATCTCCCTGGCCCGCACCGGATAATCTGTGATGATATTGTCCACGCCTAACAGTTTCATTTGTTCTATCTCAGTTTTGCTGTTCACAGTCCACACATGGACCGCCTTGCCCTTTTCATGGGCTGCTTCCACCAGTTTCCTTCCCACAAAGCTGGAACGGATGCTGATAAAATCAATATACTCATTGTCATAATATGTTCCGTAGGCAGCCGCCAGAATGTATCCTGTCCTCAGCTCAGGAGCCATCTCCTTTACCCGCTCCAGATATCCCAGCTTAACCGACGTGATGACACACTGGTCCTCCATACCGTATTCCCGTACCAGGGCAGCCACCTGCTCCGGCAGACTGGAACTATTTCCTATATTCTTAAGCTCAATGTTCAGCTTCATACGGCCTTTGCAGGCTTCCAGCACTTCTTCCAGGGTGGGTATCCGCTCCCCGGCAAACCTGGGGCTGAAATGGCTTCCCACATCCAGCCGGCTTACCTGGTCATAGGTCATGGTACCCAGCCTGCGGTCCACCCCTGCCACCCGCTTAAGGTTCAGGTCGTGGCACACCACCACAATTCCGTCCGCAGTTGTCTGTACATCAATCTCACTGTAATCCGCCATTTCTTCCATGGCCGCCTCAATGGCTGCCATGGTATTCTCCGGAGCCATCCGGGAGCTTCCCCTGTGGGCCGTCACCTCTGTCTGCCCCAGCACATCCCAGTCAGGGGATGTGCCGTTGTATACCATATCGAATATAAGAAACAGGCTGGCTCCCGCCAGCGCCCCTGTTATGGTCAGTATCCATTTTCTCTTAAAATGCAGCTCATAAGGCATGGTAAAATCCCAGGGCGCTGCATGCGCGCTTTTCATTCCATACTGGTAATATATCACGGTCAGAGCCCCAAAGTCCACCAGGGGAGCCAATATCCCTCCAATGAACAGCACTACCACTTCCAGTTTAGTACATACAGCTGCCAGCACAGCCATGGCCGCATAGCTGTCCACAAACAGGGTGACAATCACGGCAGATACCACCACAATGACCACGTACATGAGAACCAGCCCCACAGCCAGCCCAAAATTCACAACCAGCAGCAGGACTACTGCCCTGAGGCTGCGTCCCTTTAAAAGCTCCATGCTCCTTCTGAAACCGTCGCGAAACTGCTTCTGCTCAATCATACAGGCAAAAAACACCAGCATAGTAGGTATCCCTATGAGCACCAGGGCTGCCGCCAGCATCACCAGGCCCAGCCGTGCCGCCGGCGCATGCATGATTTCATACATGACAAAATTCAGGGGCTTTATCTTTGTGAGAATCCTGAGCAGCAGATAGCTGTTCATCATCACATAATCAGCCAGAGCCAGCGGGAGAAGCTTCCAGTTCCTCCCCTTACACGCATCCCATGCCTTGCCCAGCGCCCCTTTTAAAATGTACACGGAATCCACCCGCATGGAATAGGCCGCAGCCTGGTAGGCAGTGATAAGGCCCCCTATTTCCACCACCATAAGCACCATCCCCAGCACCGCTGCCAGCAGGGCGCAGACAATGGTTGCCGGGCGCAGAAGAAAGGCCCCCATATTACTCATGGTCAGATAACTGTATCCTGCCATGCGCAACGAGAACCTTAAGAGCTGGTTTACCAGCCTGATATAGAATGTACCTGCAACCAGCCGGAACAATACTTCAAAAATCACCAGCTGGCGCAGGTTCAGTTTAATTACCTGGTCTGTCTCTTTTATCAATCGGTTCACTTAAGATTCTTCCGACCTTTCTTTCTGCTCCCTGGCAAATGCCGTGATAGCCTCGTTAAGTGAAAACATTTTGGCATCCAGTATATCCACCATATCGGCGCAGGCCTTTAGTTCCTTCAGCAGGTTCTCCGGGGCATTGCCCTCGAACTTATACGCAATCTTGTGTTCCAGACTGGCCCAGAAATCCATGGCAACGGAACGAATTTGAATCTCCACCTTGGTCTCCACCGGTCCATCTGTGAGATAGACCGGCACAGTTACTACCATATGATAACTCTTGTATCCGTTGGGCTTGGGGTTTTTGATATAGTCCTTTACATGAAGGACAGTCACATCCCCCTGAGCCGCTATCATGCCGGCTATCTGGTAGATATCCGACGTGAACGAACATATAATCCTGATACCCGCAATATCGCTGAGGCATTCCATCATATTCTCAATGGTTACCTCGTATCCGTCCTTCTTAAGCTTCATGACAATGCTTTCAGCTGATTTCAGTCTGGATTTGATATGCTCGATAGGGTTATAGTCATAACGGTTCGCAAACTCGTTGTTTAATATTTCAATCTTTGTATTGACCTTTTTTAGTGCTGAATCATAGAGAAACATCACTGAACGCCATTGGTCAACCTGGTCGTCCGCTTTGGGGATATTGGTCATTCCTATCCCTCCTTACCTTAAGCCTAGAGTTTAAGCCCTTTTAACAGGTCGCCTAACCCTGTGGATACCGAACCGGTCTCCTTGTAGTCAAATGTCTCATGCTCTTCTTTGTCTGCCTGCTGTTCTGCCAGAACCTTCATACTCAGGCTCAGCTTGCCCTCCTGTGCTGAGAGAATCTTAACCTTTACGGTCTGTCCCTCGGTCAGGACTGCGCTGGGATGCTTGATTCTCTGGGTGCTGATCTGGGATATATGAAGCAGTCCGTCCACGCCGTCGTCCAGCTTAATGAACGCGCCGTAAGGCTTAATGCTGTCCACAGTGCCTTCCACCACATCACCGGCCTTGAACTGAGCCATGCGCTCCTTTTTCTGCGCTTCCTTTTTCTCCTTCTCCACCTCGCGTCCGGAAAGCACCAGTCTCTTCTTCTCCGGATCAACCGTGATGATGACGGCCTCCACATACTTGCCCTGCCAGTCTTCCAGTTTCTCCACATACTCTGTAGACAGCTGGGATGCCGGAATGAATGCACGCACTTCCTCCAGGGATGTGACCACGCCGCCCTTTACTGCCTCGGCAATCTTAACCTTGACAACGGTTCTGTCCTCCATCATCTGAGCGAACTGGGCCCATTTCGCCCCCGCGCCGCTCTCCTCCTCGGTAATCTCGATGTGCCTCTGGTTCAGTGTCTTATAGGAAGCCTCCAGTTCAGCCGCGTAATCCTCCATGGTCTCCATGGGTGCAGCCTCCTTTACCTCTTCCGTCACTTCATTCTCCAGCTCTTTGTTCAGTTCTTCACTCATAATTACTCTCCTCGCCTTCTGTACATTTTACCAAAATATATTCCTTACCATTATAACAACAACCCACCTAATATTTCTATAGTTTTATGACGAAAATTATACCTTTTTTATTTTTTATCCTCTTTTTACGCCTTTTCACTGTCCTGAAAATATGATATGATGCATTCAGCGGCTAAAATGTCTCAATGTACGCTAGAAAGGACCTGCATTCCATGATAGATTTACTGGACCTGCACACACATACAACAGCCAGCGGCCATGCCTATAATTCCCTTTACGAGATGGTTCACTCGGCTTCGGTCAAAGGATTATCCCTGTTTGGATGCTCCGACCATGCCCCTGCCATGCCCGGCAGCTGCCATTCCTTCCATTTCATCAATTTCAAAGTCCTGCCAAGGACCCTTTACGGCGTCAGGCTGATGATGGGCGTGGAACTGAATATTATGGATTATGACGGAACCGTGGACCTGGAACAGAGCGTCCTGGAACCCCTGGACTATGCCATAGCCAGCCTGCACCAGCCCTGTATCCACAGCGGCACGGCGCTTCAGAATACCAGCGCTTACCTGGGGGCGCTTAAAAATCCCCTGATTCATATTATCGGTCATCCGGATGACAGCCGTTTCCCCATAGACTATGACACACTGGTGGCTGCAGCCGGGGAACACCATAAACTTCTGGAGGTAAACAACAGCTCCTTAAACCCATTAAGCTTCCGCGTGGGAGCCAGGGATAATTATATAAAAATGCTGGAACTGTGCAGACACTACGGCACCAGCATTATCATAAACAGCGATGCCCACTGCGAAGCAGACGCAGGCAATCACGGCTTTGCCCACGCGCTTCTGGAGGAAGTGGACTTTCCGCAGGAGCTGATAGTCAACACGTCCCTTGACCGTCTGTGCGGCTTTCTTCCCAAAGCAGCCGCCATCCTGGCCCAGCAGGAAGATGAACGCTGCGGGCACCTGTACCGGTCAGGAACCATACAGGAGGAAACCGTACAGGAGGGAAACGCTTCGGGGGGAAATGAGTCATGATTAATTTCCTGAACCTGGAATATTTCCTGGTAGCTGCCGAGGAGCTCAACTTTACCCGTGCAGCCAGGAAGCTCTACATCTCCCAGCAGTCCCTGAGCAACCATATATCCAACCTGGAAAAGGAATTTGACGTAATTCTCTTCAACCGCACCTCCCCTCTGACCCTTACCTATGCGGGAAGGGCCCTAAAGACCAGGGCCAGGGAGCTTTTGGACCTGCGGGATGAGACCTACAAGGAAATCTCCGATATAAAAGATTTCTCCACAGGACAGCTTTCCATCGGAGTATCCCATACGCGCGGCAGGGTCATTCTGCCGGAAATCCTGCCCACCTACCAGTCCCAGTTTCCGGGCATCGAGCTTCATCTGGCGGAGGGAAATTCCAGCCAGCTGGCCTCAGACCTGCTCCATGGAAACATCGACCTGATGATTGACCTGCTGCCCTTTACAGCGGAAAATGTGGAAACAGTTCCCATTTGTAATGAAGAGATTCTTATGGTGGTCCCGGACGAGACACTGAAAAAAGCATATCCCGGCCAGATGGAGGAGATAAAAGAAAAACTCCGAGCCGCCTCTGATATCCGCCTTCTGGAACACTGCCCCTTTGTACTGCTTAAAAAGGGGAACCGTGTGCGCACCATAGCGGATGAGATTTTCGAGGACGCCCAGATGAGTCCCCGCATCGTGCTGGAGACAGAAAATATCGAAACCGTGCTGGCTCTCAGCGGCAAGGGTATGGGAATCACCTTTTATCCCAGGATGTTCATGTCCCCGGACCCTGCCTCCCATTCCTACCGCAGCGCGGTCCTGGAGCAGAACCACCTGAACCTGTATTCCTTAAACTACACCCGGGCTCACGGCGTCCTGGGAATCGGCTACCACAAGGGACGCTACATGTCCCGGGCCGCCCACGAATTCATCCGCATTGCAAAGGAACGGCTGGACTATGCCCCCTAAAAAAATAATGCTTTATACCTGATATATGTATTAGATACCCTGCTTCCCTCATAAGATGGATGCAGGGTATTTTTCGGCCCTTGACAGTGTATCCATCTTCTGCTAAAATATAAACAGTAACTATTATTATTATCTTTATATAGAGAAGGAGATGCGATGAAAGCTCTAAAGTATAGCCGTCAGAGGGAATCCATCAAAGCCTGTCTGATGAATCGTCACGACCATCCTACGGCAGACGCCCTATACGCCAGCATCCGTGAAGAATTTCCCAATATCAGTCTGGGAACGGTTTACCGTAACCTGAATCTGCTGGCTGAGACCGGCGAGATACGAAAGCTGACCTGCGGGGACGGTGCTGTTCACTTTGATGGAGATACCCGTCAGCATTACCATTTTGTGTGCAGCGAGTGTAATCAGGTTTATGACATGGAATTAGGCGCCATGGAGGACCTGAATAAGGAAGCCCAGGAACATGCGCCGGGCATCATCGACAGCCACTACGTACTGTTCTACGGGCGGTGCAACAGCTGTTTACAAAAAAAAGTTGATAAAGCTATTGACAAACCAGCCTAAATGATTTATATTGATATCAGTAATAATTACTATTATTGATTATCAACAACTCGTCAGGATGCCCGGACATCTGTTGTCCGGCTCCTGGCCATCATTATAAAAAGGAAAAGGAGAATATTGATTATGAGGAAATGGGTATGTACAGTTTGCGGTTATGTTTACGAGGGAGAGAATGCACCTGAG
>ERZ827490.1457-NODE-1457-length-30471-cov-4.779754_pt1 | contig 30471 bp, 18 predicted proteins | sample MGYA00519770_ERZ827490 | MGnify/ENA primary metagenome ERZ827490 (study PRJEB31778, sample SAMEA3449324) | human gut metagenome | biome: human gut; feature: human-associated habitat; material: faeces | place: United Kingdom | collected 2010/2012 ...
AGAAGTAGTACAGGAAGCGGAAGAACCGCTTATCCATGTTCCTTGCCACGGCGTACGCGACGAACGTGTTCGTCAGCAGCGTCAGCACCACAGCGCACACGGTGATGATCGCGGAATTGAGCGCGGCCTTCGGATAGTTCACCTTGTTCCACGCGTCCGCGAAATTATGCCATTCCCACGTGGTCGGCAGGCTGAACGTGCCCGCTTCGCCCGGCGTCTTCAGCGCGGTGACGACGGCGAAGTACAGCGGCACGAGCACCGTCAGGCTCAGCACGGCGACGGCCGCCGTCAGCCACCAGTTGATGCTGTGGTCCTTGCGGATCTTCTCCGGCTTCGCTTGCGATTGTCCGCTTTGCGCGGCGGCCGGCTTGGTTGCAACAGTTGCGCTAGTCATGATTTCTTCCCCTTACTCTCAGACCTTTTCCTTGCCGCTGAAGAACTTCAGCTGCACGAATGCGAGGATTGCCAGCACGATGAAGAACGTGACCGCGTTCGCCATCTGGTAGGAGTATTCGCCGTTGCCCAGGCCGTTCTGGAAGATCAGGTAGGAGACGGTTTCGGTCTTGGAATCCGGACCGCCCTTGGTCAATGCCATGACCTGGTCGAACGCGCCGAGCGAGTTCTTGAGGCTCAGCACCATGTTGATGGTGAAGAACGGGCCAATCAGCGGGAACGTGATCTGCCAGAAGTTCTGCCAGGCGTTCACGCCGTCGATGGACGCGGCCTCATAGATTTCGTTGTCGATGGTCTGCAGACCCGCCAAGTACAGCAGCGTGGAGTAGGCCACACCCTGCCAGATGGACAGGAACACGATCGGGAACCATGCCAGATCCGGATTGGAGATCATGGACGTGGACAGCCAATCGATGTGCAGCGCCTGGCCGAGGGCCGGCAGCGGGGTCATGAAGATGTACTTGAACACGTAGCCGATGACCAGCACCGACAGGGTGTACGGAATGAAGAAGATGGCTCGGAAGCCGTTCTTGAAGGCGATTTTGGAGTTCAGCAGCACCGCCAGGAACATGCCGAGGATGTTCGTGCCGAGCGTGATCAGAATCGCGATGAAAATCGTGAACAGATACGCGTGGCCGACGCGTGCGTCCTGGAACATCGCGATGTAGTTCTTGAAGCCGATGAACTTGTAATCGCCGTAACCCTGCGAATTGGTGAACGAGTACATCGCGCCCTGCAGGAACGGCAGGTACAGGAAGATGCACACGAGAATCATCGCGGGAATGGTCATCCAGTAGAACGCCGGATCGACCTTGCGCTTGGAGTATTTCGAAACCTTCTTCGGCTTCTTTGCGGCGGCCTTGTCGGCCTTGGCCGAGATATTGCCAGTCATTGTCGCTCCTCCCCTCACCTGAAGTTCCTGGCTTCGATCTTGTCGTATTCCGACTGCATGCTGTTCAGGAATCGTTTAGTATTGCCCGACTGCACCAACGTCTGCAGGAAACCGGCGAGGTTGATGCTTGCCGGCACGTAGTGGTCACAGAAATCAGCCAGCTTGCCGGCCTTGTAGAAGTCGAGCACGCCATTCAACGCTTCATCGCCGACGTACGTATCCTTGTACGGGGTGAACGCAGACTGCTGCTTGGAGTAATCCTGCACGTTCTCCTCGCTCATCAGGAAGTCGACGAATTCGCGAGCCTCGGTGTAATGCTTCGTATGCGCGCCGATCGTCAGCATCACGTCGTCGCCGGCGGTCAGCTGCTGTTCCTTGACGTTGTCGGTGGCCGGCATCTGCGCGAACCGCAGATTGGCGTCCTTGTTGATCAGACGGATCTGCGGAATCGCGTACGTGCCGAGCGGCAGAATCGCGGCCTTGCCGGAAGCGATGTCCTGCGTAGCCTGCTGGTAGGTGACGGCCGGATTCTTCTGCGTGTAGTTCTGGTAAATTTCAATCAGCTTGCCGCTGACGGGCGTCCACAAGTCGGAGAAGGTCTTGCTGCCGTCCTTGAGATACGCGTATTCCGATTCCGGCACCAGCGTCGAATTCAGCGATGCAAGCGGCGCCTGCAACGTCCACGGATCGGCGGTGCTCGCCTCAACCGGCGTGACGCCCTTGGCCTTGAGCCGCTTGAGCAGCGCGATGAATTCGCTCCACGTCTGCGGCGGATTGTCCGGATCCTCGCCGGCCTGCTTCCACACATCGGCGTTGATGATGTAGCCGCTTGCGTTGCCCGCGTACGGAATACCGTACAGACGCTTCTTGGACTTGTCGGTGGTCTGCACGAGGCTCTTCGCGATGTTCACCATGCCCGGATTGAGCTCGTCGACGATCTCGTCGTCGGTGAAATCGTGGAAGACGCCCGCTTCGGCGAGCATGCCGTAATTGATGTCGCCGTTGATGGTGATGACGTCGGGTTCGCGGTTCTTCACCAGTCGCGTGCGCAGATCGGTGGTGGCGTCCGACGAATTGTTGACATTGACTTTGATGTTGGAATGGGTTTTCTCGAATTCACGCGCCTTGGCGGTGAACCAATCCGCCGCCTCGGACTTGAATTGGAAGAAATCCAAGGTGACCGTGCCGGCGGTGCTGTTGCCGCAGCCCGCGAGCCCAACCGTCAGCACAATCGCGCATGCAGCCGTAATAGCACGGCCCGCGATCCGCCTGAAGGTGCCTGTGTTGGCATTGGAATCAGGTTTCATTCTCTCGACTCCTTTGTATTTTCCTTTTTCACGGCAGGCCGGCTTCATTACCAGCCTCCGTTGCTTTTTAATTGTAGAATCGGCTTGTTTTCATTCCCAGTTTCTGCGCGCCCGCATCGAACGGAAATAAAAAACGGTTATTTTGTTATTCTTGGAAAGAAAATAGACGGTAAGGACGGTCCGATATGGCGATTTCCCCGATTCCACACTGGTTTGAAGGCTCGGAGTACACGCATAAGGTTGCGGCCTGCATTATGAAGTACGGTCCGATTTCGCGCATCACGCTGGCACAGATCCTTGGCCTTTCGCAAGGCGCGGTATCGCGCATCACCAGTGATTTGATTTACGCTGGCGTGATCGAAGAGACGCCAATGGCAGCGGGGCATGGCGGCAAGTTACCGAAAGATTTCTTGCGGAAATCGGCACAAAAGTCAATCCAGAAAGAAAATACGGAACGTCGCGGCCGTCCGCAGACCGGACTGCGCATCATCGCCAATGCGCGCACGTTCGTCGGCATGAAAATCAACACCACCCATATCACTGCCGTAACAGTAAACGCGCTTGGGCAGATCGTGACCGGCTGCCATGACCTGCCGCTCGACGACGATTCGCCGGAATCGGTGGTCGACGTCATCAAACAGCTGACCATGGACTGCGCCGACGAGGCGATAATGGCGGGATTGCCTTCGCCATGCGCGGTCGGCGTCTCGTTGGGCGGACACATCGTGGATGATTCGATGGTGACGTTCGCGCCGTTCCTGCATTGGTCGAAGCCCGTGGAGTTTTCGGCGTTGATCCAGGAGGCGACCGGCCTGCCGACCGGCATCTACAACGACATCGACTCATTGGTGGTGGACGCGTGCATGTTCGGCTCGGGCGTCGGATTGAACAGTTTCGCCGTGGTGACGATCGGCATCGGCGTGGGATATTCGCTCACCGTCAACGGCGAGCCGATCGAGAATCCCGACAAAAGCTATGGCCTGGTCGGGCATACTCTGGTCGACCCCGACGGGCCGCGCTGCATTTCCGGACATAAAGGTTGCGCGACGTGCCTAACTGACAATTCAATCGCAACAGAATATTCGGAAATGATCGGACATCCGGCGACGTTCGACGAATTTGCGGCCGCAGCGCGCGCCAGCAAAACGCAGGCCACGAATCTGGTGAACCGCACCTGTTTCCGTTTGGGTACATTGATCGCGACCATCGCCAATCTTGCCATGCCCGACAAAATCATGATCGCCGGCGAATCGTCGTTCATCGCGAAACTCGGCGTGGGCGACCTGCGCAACGGCATCAATATGTACCGGCACAGCCAGGCGGCGCCGGTCGATTTCGAAATCGCCGACCACGACTGGGCGATGTGGGGCAAAGCCGCCGCCGCGCAGGCGATTCGGCAGTATGTGGGCTGACTACGCAGACCGATACAGCCGATACATAGGCTGATTACACGATTTGCCGGCGCTGAAGGGGTCAGTGCCGGCAAATCAAAAATAAATCGGAAGCGAATCAGAAAGTAAACCAGTTACTTCAGACGCGCACCACCTTGAACAGGACGGCTTGCGCCGGATGAATTGCCGGCGGACGGATGCCGTAGGTGGCGAGCGCGCGGCCGGTCATCTTCACACCGTCGGCGGTCCACCAGCCGAGCGGGCTCTGGCCGTTGCCGATGTCCTGCTTGGCCAGGTCGAGGCTCACGTCGAGCGGGGACACCTCGTATACGGCGTCCGGGTCGAGGCCGGGCAGCTTCACGGGAGCGGCCGGGTAGGTCTGCGAGGTGGTCAGCTGGGTGAAACGGTAGATCGCGGCGGCCTTGTTCGGCATGACGCAACCGTCCACGCGCACGGCGGGGTCGGCCGCGTCGGAATGCACGACGGTGTCGACGGCGAACCATTCGCGGTGCTTCTTGAATTCGGCGGTCCATTCGGCGAGCTTGTCGATGTCCTCCTGCGGTTCCTTGAGCAGGTTCCATTCGATGCCCATGTGTCCGAAGAAGGCCGTGGCCATGCGCATTTCCTGCGATGTGGCGCGGTGCGTGGAATGCGCCGGGGAGGCGCCCACGTGCTCGCCGATCATTTCCGGCGGCACCAGCAGCGACGTGTAGCGCTGGATGTCGGCGCGTTCCACCGGGTCGACGCAATCGGACGCCCACACGCGGTCGGCGATCGAAAGAATGCCCAAATCGATACGGCCGCCGCCGGAGGAGCAGCTTTCGATTTCCAGACCGGGGTGCGCGGCCTTCAGATCGGTGAAGATGCGGTACACGGCGAGCGTCTGCGCGTGCGCCGCCGGACGGCCGGTCAGCGGCGAGACCTCTTCGGTGACAAGCTTGTTGTGGTCCCACTTGATGTAGTCGATGCCGAGTTCGCCGACGAGCTTGTCCATCGCACCGTAAATATAGTCGTACGCGTCCGGGTTGGTCAGGTCGACGACCTGCTGGGTGCGGCCCTGCATCGGCAGACGACCGGCGGTGGGCTTCAGCACCCAGTCCGGATGGTTGCGGAACATGTCGGAATCGGGGTTGACCATTTCCGGCTCGAACCACAGGCCGAATTCGAGGCCCTTGCCGTGCACGTAGTCGGCGAGCGCCTTCAGGGACTTGTCTCCGTCGGGCCAGACGTCCTGCGAAATCTGCCAGTCGCCGAGGCCGGCGGTGTCGTCTCGGCGGGCACCGAACCAGCCATCATCCACGACGAAGCGTTCCACGCCGCTTTCCACGGCCTTGTCTGCGAGCGCGGTCAGGGTGTCGTAATCGTGGTTGAAGTAGACGGCTTCCCATGTGTTGAGGATGACCGGACGCGGCTTGGGCGCGATGCCATGGTCCACGAGCCAGTCGCGGTGCACGCGGCGGATGTAACCATGGAAGCGTGAGGCGACTTCGTTGAGCCCCTCGCCGTAAGAGCCGACGAGCCATGGCGTGGTGTAGCTTTCACCGTGTTCCAGACCGACTTCGCCGCCGAAGAGCACTTCGCCGCCACCGATCACGCCGGTGGTGTAGGGCAGTCGTTCCGCGGACAGCACGCTGTTGCCGCTCCATGCCACGTGCGCGGAGTAGACGTTGCCGTGGGTGAAACCGAAGCCGTGTTCGCCAACGCTGAGCAGCAGGGTGGCGTCGAAGTCGGGGCGGCCGATCATGGAGGATTTGGCGAAGCGCCCGATGGTGAAGTCCTGGCGCTGTGGGGAACGCTCACGCAGATGGTGACCGGTGGTGGTGAGGATCTCGTTGGCGTCGGCGGGCACGCTGAATGCAAGTTCGATCTTGCCGATCTCGAGTCGTCCCTCGCCGGTGTTCGTCACCTCCGCATGCTGGCGGATGAGGCCGGTTTCATCGAGCTCACAGGTCCACGTAAGTTTCACGCATTGTTCCACGTCCTCGGCAGTGACGGTGACGGTAGGCGTCTGCTTGGGCTCGGAGGCCACGCTCCAGCTGGGGTAGCCGTCTTTTTCGGCCATGGTGTAGGTTTTGCCGGCGGCCACGGTTTCGGCTTTGATGTCGGTGACCTGGAACTTGCAGAACAGTTCCACGCCGTCACGGCGCACGTCGAAACGGTCAGAGCCGGACCACGCTTCGGACTGTGTCGGCAGCACGCTCGGCCATGCGGTGTAGTCGAGGGCTCCGGAAACACGCTGCGGAGCGAGCGCGTCGAACGTGTTGATCACGGTTTCCGGTGCGGTGAGCGGGCGACCCCAATGCACGAATCTCGGCAAATCGCTGCCGGGGAACACCAGAGCAAAAGCTGCGGCGGCAGCCGGCTGCTCGGCATACACGGCGGTAAGGGGTGTGCCGTTGGAAGCGGTGCCGTGGAAAGTCTGAATGAGCGTCATTGCAGCATCCTTTTCTTGCGATTCTTGGTTGGTATGACGCTTTGATGATACTGCATACCGCTTTTCTTCCCATCGCCCTGCGTGTTTGTTTCTTTCGGAAAGTAATTAGCGTCGGCGCGCGAAGAAATCGGTCATCAATCGCCCGCATTCTGCTTCGCGCACACCGCCAATCACTTCCGGTACAAGTCCGACGTGCGGATCGCGGGGAATATCCCATACCGAACCGCATGCACCCAACTTGGCATCCCACGCACCGAACACAATACGTCCGATATGCGTCTGCAGGCAGGCACCGGCGCACATAGGGCACGGCTCCAACGTAACGACAAGCGTGCAATCAGCGAGATTCCAAGTGCCAAGCAAGGCGGCCGCTTCAGCCATCGCCTTGACTTCGGCGTGGGCAAGCGGATCGGCATACGTCTCACGCAGGTTCCGCCCGCGGCCAATCACCCGGCCGTCAGCGGCAAGCACGACAGCACCGACCGGCACCTCGCCATCCGCGGCGGCTTCGCGGGCCAGCGCGACCGCCGGTTCCATATCATCGTCCCATCGCATACGCCACAGTGTAGCGGCGGCCATACGACCGCTCCGCACGACTGGTCCGCACGTCCGACCTGCATGCCCGACCTGCGCGCCCAACCGAAGCGGCACGAACGTCAGCCCATAGCGAAACACGCTCATAACCGCCTCTTGGTAGGCTGGAAAAGGTTGAAAACACGCGCGAAGGAGGCACGTTGGCGGTATTCGAGTTGATTCTATGCATCATCGCTGCCGTCGTATTATCTTCCTTCTTAAGTCGTTTCATACCCAAGGTCTCCACGCCGCTCGTGCAGATCGCGTTGGGCGCGCTGGCATCACAACTGCCGTTCTTTCCGGACGTAACGCTCAGCCCTGAACTGTTCATGGTGTTGTTCATCGCGCCGCTGCTGTATTTGGAAGCGCACGAAATCGATAAATCGGAACTGCTCAAATCGGTGAAACTGTCGTTGTCATTGGCGATCGGTCTGGCGATCGCGACCATGGTGGCGGTTGGTTTCGCGTTGCATGCCGTATGGCCGGCGATTCCGCTTGCAGCGGCTTTGGCGCTCGGTGCCGCGCTTGGGCCGACGGATGCGGTCGCAGTGTCGTCGCTCGGCAAAGAAGCGGCGCTGACGCAACGGCAGACGAGCGTGCTGAAAGGCGAATCGCTGTTCAACGACGCGTCCGGCATCGTCGGCTTCCAGTTCGCCATCGCGGCGGCCGTCAGCGGTGTATTCGAAGTGGGCGAATCGGCCATGCAATTCGTGGCGTCCTTCTTCGGCGGCGCATTCTTCGGCATCGTCGTGGGCATGGTGGCTGACGTGGTGTTCGAAACGATGCGTTCCCTCGGCTGGGAAACAATGACCACACGTATTCTGATGGAACTGTTCCTGCCGTTCATCCTGTATTTGGGCGCGGAAGCGGTGCACGTTTCCGGCATTCTTTCGGTGGTGGCCGCCGGCCTGCTTATCCGCTTCGACCGCACCGGCATCGGCCCGAATGTGGCACGTACGAATATCGTCTCATCCAGCGTATGGGGGGTGCTGTCGTTCTCGCTGAACGGCACCGTGTTCATTCTGCTCGGCATGCTGCTGCCAAGCGCGATGACCACCAGCTGGGACGATCCGCACGTCAGCAATTGGCTGCTGCTTACTGCGATTCTTGTGGTTTCCGCAGTGGTGATCGTCATGCGCTTCCTGTGGATTTCGCTGATGCTGCGATTGGCGCGCGACACCGAAACCGGCAAGCGACGCAAGATGACGGCGAAACGCTGGCGATCAGCTGCCGTCATGACGTTCGGCGGACCGAAAGGCACCATCACACTGTCACTGATGTTCACCATTCCGTACACGCTTGCGGCGGGAGCGAATTTCCCGATGCGTAACGAGCTGATCTTCATCGCCGGCGGTGTGATAGTAGTGACATTGCTGCTGGCGAATTTCCTGCTGCCGTTGCTCGCGCCGAATCGCAATAAAGACAATTCGACGGAAATGACGGAAATCACCATCGAAGTGCTGCGCCGGACCGTCGAGGAACTGTCGGGACGCGTCACGCAGGAAAATCGACGTGCGGTGCTCATGATCATCGATTCGTATACGAAACGCATCACGCGGCTGAAGCAGCGCACCGGCGAAATCAATCCGCAGGGCTACATGCAGCTGCAGATCGACGCGCTCAACTGGGAGAAGGAGTACGTCAAGAACCGTCTGGCGGGCGTGCGCGCGGCGATCAAGACGAATCCGACCGGGAACCGCGCCGCGAACGATCTGGAGGCCGAGGCCTGCGAGCGCCTGCTCGACCAGATCATGAGCTCGTTGCGTCACATCGAAACGGAGCATAATTCCGGTCGTACGATCTGGCGATTGAAGGGCCGTCTGCGCGCATTGCAGCGTCGTACAGGCACGCTGGTGAGGCGTGTGAACAGCCGTATCCGGCGCACGACCCCGCTGTTCAGCGACGATGAGCTGTTCGCGCATACGCGTGTGGTGCAGGTGGATGCGATCGAACATGTGATCGACCGACTGTATGAGGAGATGGGCGGCGACACGTACAACACCGAGCACTGCTCCGGCCTGCTGTTGGACTACCGACGCAGCGAATCCGCGTTGAGGGCGCGTCCGAATATGGGCATCAGCGCCGAAGCGCAGGAACAGGCCGAGGAGGTCAAGCGCGAAAGCTACGGCATCGAGCTGGGCGTGATCCAGGACATGTATGAGGCCGGCGACATCACGCGTGCGCAAAGCAAGCAGCTGCGACGCAACGTGTATGTGATGAGCGTGGATGCGGACGCGCAGATCTGACGTTTTTTCGATTTCCGGCGTTCGGATCGCGTGGCGACGGACGATTGCGCAATGGCGGACGATCGGCTGGAATCGCATCCAGCCGAAATCGTGTTCGTCGGGAACTGTGCCAAATTGCGCCTGAACGAAATCGCCATCGGATTCTCAGGAAGTTTTCAGAAAACACCAGACATGCGCTCAGCATCAGGTGTTTATATATGAATTGTCAGCAGAAACAAGCCGACCAGGAACCTTAAAGTTCCCGACAATTGAACCCTTTCTTCTTCTCTCTCTCCTTTCTCTCCCCGGTGGCCAATCCCACCGGGGTCTTCTTTTTTCACGACCACCTTCTCACGCTATCGACGCACGCTATATTGGGAAGGTATGAGCGACGCAATCGAACATGAAATTCCGCAAACCGCAGACAACAGCAACAAAACGGAGCTGATCGGACGCGAATCGGATGTGGTGCCGGGCCGTTTCGGCGAACCGCTGCAGGTGACGCACGTCCAGTATTCGCGCGGCGGCGGCAACGCGGCACCGAAACGGCCGCTGTTCCTGTGCCTGCATGGCTGGGGATCGAATGAGGCTGACCTTGCCGATATGATGCGATACATCGCACCATACAACGATTACGCTTCACTGCGCGCGCCGCTGACGCTGCAGGCGGCCGGCACGTTCACTCCAGGCGCGTACTCCTGGTTCCATGATTGCGTGCCGTCCGGCGAAGACCTCGACAGCGACGCGTTCGCCGCATCCATGGCTATCGACGATTGGGTGTCGCAGAACGTTCCCGAAGACCGTGCCGTCGTGCCGATCGGCTTTTCCCAAGGTGGCTTGCTGGCGATCCATCTGCTGCGCATGCATCCGGAACGCTACCGTGCGTCGATTTCATTGTCCGGATTCCTTGCGCCTGGGCTCGTCCGCGGCACCGCGCCTGCCGACGACCGTATCGCGCCGCTCAATATTCCCACGTTCTTCGGTTACGGCAACAGCGATACGGTGATCGCCAAGCCGGAGCTTTTCGCCATGAGCGCCTGGCTGGACGAGCACACGTTCCTCACCGCGAAAAGCTACCGTGGGCTCGACCACTCCGTCAGCCTCGACGAGTTCAGCGACCTACGCGGATGGCTCGCCGTGCATGACATCGCGCCGGGGATTCTGTGATGCATCAGTCGGTGATATCGGCCTTGTAGAAGTTCACGTAGGAGCGGCTCGGGGTCGGGCCACGCTGGCCCTGGTAGTGCGAGCCGGTGCCGGCGGAGCCGTACGGATGCTCGGCGGGCGAGCTCAGCTGGAAGAAGCACATCTGTCCGATTTTCATGCCCGGCCACAGCTTCACCGGCAGCGTCGACACATTGGACAGCTCCAGCGTGATGTGCCCTTCGAAACCCGGGTCGATGAATCCCGCGGTGGAGTGGGTAAGGATGCCGAGACGACCGAGCGAGCTTTTGCCTTCAAGACGAGCCGCGATGGATGCATCGAGCTTCACATACTCCCATGTGGACCCGAGCGCGAACTCGCCCGGATGCAAGATCCACGGCTCATCAGACCGGACTTCGAACTGCTCGGTCAGCTCGCCCTGGTTCTCCGCCGGATCCACATACGTATACGCATGGTTGTTGAACAGACGGAAGAAGCGGTCCAGACGGACGTCGATCGACGCCGGCTGCACCATTTCCGGGGTCCACGGATCGAGCGAAATATGGCCGTCAGCCTGTGCGGCGAGAATGTCGCGATCGGACAGCAGCATCGAAATTCCTCCAAAAAACGCCGGAACAATCGTCATACGAACGGACGCGCAACCAATGCGCGCCCGCCAATCGCAATCCAGTCTAGCGCGGCGGCGCTATAAGACGGACGCAACGAGCACCCATCCGCATTTTGCCGCTGCAACGGCTCACGACACAGCAAAATGCGGATTGGAGGCCGGAAAACGACAGGCTACTCACGCATCGCACGCAGCACGCACTTGCGCAGCTCGGAGGCGACGAGCACAATCATCGCCAGGCCGAGGCATTCGACCCACGCACCCGCGGACAGCGGCACGGTACCGAACGCGGTGTTGAGGAACGGCACGTAGACCACCGCAAGCTGCAGCAGCGTGGACAGTGCGATCGCACCCCACAGCCACTTGTTGGCGAACAGCCCCACGAACACCGACTGGTCATGCGAGCGAGAGCACAGCGCGTTGAGCATCTGCGCAAACACAAGGATGGTGAAGCCCATCGTGCGCGCCTCAGTCATTTGCGCATCATGTCCGACAGCATCCACGGAACGGTCGGTGAACAAGCCTCCGGCGAGGTGCATGTCCATGCCGATCAGCGTGACGGCGGCCATGATGATGCCGATGAAGATGATGTCTCCCCACATCTGCCCGTCGATCACGCGGTCGGTGAGTTTGCGCGGCTTGCGGGCCATCACGTCGTCGGTGGACGGGTCGACGCCCATCGCCAAGGCCGGTGCCGCGTCGGTGAGCAGGTTGATCCACAGCAGCTGCGTGGCGAGCAGCGGCACGGTCACGCCTTGGCTGCCCGGCTGCGTGATGCCGAGGAAGCCGGCCAGCATCACACCGCCGAAAACCGTGAAGACCTCGCCCACGTTGGAGCTGAGCAGGTATCGCAGGAATTTACGGATGTTGTCGAAAATGCCACGGCCTTCGCGCACCGCTTCGACGATGGTGCTGAAGTTGTCGTCGGCGAGGATCATCTTGGCGCTCTGCTTGGTCACTTCGGTGCCGGTGATGCCCATGGCCACGCCGATATCCGCGGTTTTGACGGCGGGAGCATCGTTTACGCCGTCGCCGGTCATAGCCACGATATTGCCTTGCCGTTGCAGCGATTCGACGATTTTCAGCTTGTGTTCCGGCGCAACGCGCGCGTACACGGAGATTTCGCGGGTGGCCTTGTCGAACGCTTGCTCGTCCGGCAGCTCGTCGAGTTGAACGCCGGTGAGCACTTTGCTACTAAGGTCGGCGCTGCCGACCGAGCTGCCGTCTCCGTCCGTTTCGATGATGCCCAGATCGCTGGCGATGCGTGCCGCGGTAAGCGGATGGTCACCGGTAATCATGACGGTGCGGATGCCGGCGCGATGCGCTTCGGCGACGGAATCGCGCACTTCGGTACGCGGCGGATCGATGATGCCGACCATGCCGACCCAGATCAAGTCGCTTTCCAGCACATCGCTTTGGTCGGCGATGTCCGCCACGTGACCGGCGGCGTTGATGCGCACGCCTGGCACTGCGGCGAGCGACGCGGTGCCGAGTGGCCGGTACGCCTGGCCCAGCGTACGATACGCTTCGGCGGACAGGCGTTCCACGGCGGCGAGGATCTGCTGGCGATCGCCTTGCGTCATCGGTCGTACGGCACCGTTGACCGCGATGCGGCTGCAGTAGCCGAGCAGTACGTCGGGGGCACCCTTGGCGAAGACGGTGAGACGCCCGGCATCGGCGTTGTCCTGCGCGACGACGGCCATGCGTTTGCGGTCGGAGGTGAATGGAATCTCGCCGACGCGCGTGTAGTTGGCGTATTTGCGATCGGCCTTCACCTTGCGTGCGGCGACGATAAGCGACACTTCGGTCGGGTCGCCGACGGCTTCCCACGTTATGTCGGAAGCAGCGGAACCATCGCCGGCACCTGTGTTTTCGCGCAGTTCGCCGTCGTTGGCCAGCGAGCCCACGGCGAGCGTGGCGACGGCTTCGACCTGTGCGGCGGAAGCGGCGGAACCAGACAGAGCAGCGTCGGGAATCGCAATCATTCTGCCTTCTGGCGCATAGCCGGTGCCGGTCAGCTGCACCTCACCGCTCGGCGTGACCACGCGTTCCACCGTCATCTCGTTGCGGGTGAGCGTGCCGGTTTTGTCGGAGCAGATCACCGACGCGGAACCGAGCGTTTCCACGGAATGCAGTTTCTTGACGATCGCATGATGTTCGGCCATGCGGCGCACGCCGAGCGCGAGCACGACTGTCAGAATCGCGGCGAGCCCTTCCGGCACGGCCGCGACGGCCAGCGAAACGGATAGCAGCAGCGAATCGATTACGTCGTGGATGTCGTTGAAGCCTTCGGTCAGTGCAAGCGCCACCAGCACGACCGCCGCGATAATGCACACCGCGATGCCGAGAATCTTGGAAACGTAGTTCATTTCCTTCTGCAGCGGACTGTCATCATCATCCGTGGCCTGCAGAAGGTCCGCGATTTTACCGACCTGCGTGCGCATGCCGGTGCTCGTCACGATTGCGCGGCCGGTGCCTTGCGTCACGGACGTGCCGTTGAACACCATATTGGCGCGATCACCCAAGGCCTTGGCTTCGGCAAGTGTGTCGACGTTTTTGCCGACTGGCACACTTTCGCCGGTCAGGCTCGCTTCCGCCACGCGCAGGCTGGCGGCGGCGAGCAGACGTCCGTCGGCGGGAATGGAGTCGCCTTCACCGAGCACGACCATGTCTCCCGGCACCACGTCGACGGTGTTGATGCGTGCGATTTTGCCGTCGCGCAGCACGTTGGTTTGCGGCGCGGTCATTTGGGAGAGCGCTTCGACGGCTTCTTCCGCTTTCGATTCCTGAATGTAGCCGAGTACCGCGTTGACGATAAGGATAAGCACAATGACGATGGCGTCGAACGGCAGTATTTCGCCGCCTTCCGCGCCTGGCGCAGCGTTGGCTTTTTCGATGAACCATGCGATGAGCGAGATGCCGGTGGCAGCGAGCAGCAGGTAGACGAGGGGGTCTTTGAACTGCGCCAGGAACTTCTTCCATTTTGGCACGGGTGGTGCGGATGCGAGCTCGTTCGGCCCGTATTGCGCGAGTCGGCGTTCAGCTTCGGCTTGGCTCAGACCGGTGTTCGGATCGACGCCAAGCGATGCGGCCACGGCTTGCGCGTCGGCAAGCGACGGGTCGATTTGTGGCGGCTGCTGGTTTTGCTGATCCTGCCGAATCTGCGTGCGATCGCCCGTAGCGGAATCGCCGTCAAAATTGGCATGGGACTGGATGGACTGATCTTTCTTGCGATCATCCATGGTGATCTCCTTGGGAGCGCCGCGGAGTAGTCAGCTCTCCCCCGTCTTACGTATGCCTCGAATCGCGGAAATCGAAAATCCGCGGAATCGCAAGCATTTTGCAAAGGCGAGGCAACGCTGCGCGGTTGTGGGCACCGGGCGGACGCCATCGGTGCATCCTGCTATTATCGCACATCCTCGGCGTGTGAAAAATGGACATGTGGCGGAACGATGCATGGCACGCGACGGGTGCACGATACCATGAAGTGTGATATATTATCGGTAGTTAGTAAAATTCATTACTAAACGGTCGTGCAACATCGCACGGCGCAACCGCAACGATGCAGTGACACCAAGTAATACAGGGGGATGCAAGATGGCAGATACAGCCGAACTCGCAATCGTACATGCAACCACGGCAAGTGCAAGCTGGCTCACCGATCCGACGGTGTTCGCAGCGAACCGCAAGCCGGCACATTCCAGCCACCGATATGTCATCGGCGAGACGAGCGAGCCGAAGCAGAGCCTCGACGGCGAATGGAAGGTTCGTATCGAACAAGCGCGCAACGTGGACGTGGAAAGCGCTCCGTTCGCGGCCGTCGATTTCGAGGATGGCGATTTCGGCGCGATCGAGGTGCCGGGCCACTTGCAGATGGCCGGCTATCTCAAGAACAAGTACGTCAACATCCAATATCCGTGGGACGGTCACGAGGATCCGCAGGCGCCAAATATTCCGGAAAACAACCATGTGGCGATCTACCGCCGTCGATTCGCGCTCGACGCGCAGCTTGCGCGCACGCTGGAAAACGACGGCACGGTCAGCCTCACCTTCCACGGTGCCGCCACCGCGATCTACGTATGGCTTGACGGCACGTTCGTGGGTTACGGCGAGGACGGATTCACGCCGAGCGAATTCGATGTGACGGAAGCGCTGCGAAACGGCAATGGCAACGCCGCCGATTCCCCCGAAGCCGAGCATACGCTCACCGTCGCCTGCTACGAATATTCGAGCGCCTCTTGGCTGGAAGACCAGGATTTCTGGCGACTGCACGGCCTGTTCCGCACCGTCGAGCTCGCCGCCCAGCCGCATACGCACGTCGAAACCGTGCAGCTTGAAGCCGACTACACCGCAGCCGACACCGCCGGTACGGCCGACACCGCCGAACTCAACGCGGCACTCACCTTGCGCAACCCCGCCGACGCGATGACTATCGAAAGCACGCTGCGCGACGGCGACGGAAATGTCGTATGGGAATCAACGCAGGCCTGCAACGGCGAAATCGCCCTTAATTCCGGCAAAATGACGAACATCGCGCCGTGGAGCGCGGAATCGCCGACGCTGTACACGCTGACCGTACGCGTCGTCGGACATGACGGCGCCATCATCGAAACCGTGACGCAGAAGATCGGCTTCCGCACATTCCGCATCGAAAACGGCATTATGACGCTCAATGGCAAGCGTATCGTGTTCAAGGGCGCGGACCGCCACGAATTCGACGCGAAGCGCGGGCGTGCGATCACCCGCGAGGACATGCTTTCCGACGTGGTCTTCTGCAAGCGCCACAACATCAACGCCATCCGCACCTCCCACTACCCCAACCAGGAGTATTGGTACGACCTGTGCGACGAGTACGGTCTGTATCTGATCGACGAGACGAATATGGAGACGCACGGCACGTGGGTGGCAAACAATGTCGAGCGTCCTGAAGACGGCATCCCCGGCAGCCGCCCCGAATGGGAGGGCGCGTGCGTGGACCGCATCAACAGCATGATGCGCCGCGATTACAACCATCCGAGCGTGCTGATCTGGTCGCTTGGCAACGAGTCGAGCGCGGGCGAGGTTTTTCGTGCGATGTATCGCCACGCGCACACGATTGATCCGAATCGTCCGGTACATTACGAGGGTTCCGTGCACATGCGCGAATTCGAGGATGTGACGGACATCGAAAGCCGTATGTACGCGCATGCTGACGAAATCGAACGCTATCTGAACGACGGCAGCCCGGCACATACGGACGGTCCAAAGAAGCCGTACATTTCCTGCGAATACATGCACGCAATGGGCAATTCGTGCGGCAATATGGACGAATACACGGCGTTGGAACGCTACCCGATGTACCAGGGCGGTTTCATTTGGGATTTCATCGACCAGGCAATCGAGACCAAGCTGCCCGACGGCACGACACGCATGTGCTACGGCGGCGATTTCGGCGATCGTCCAAGCGATTACGAATTCTCCGGCGACGGCCTGCTGTTCGCCGACCGCACCCCCTCGCCGAAAGCGCAGGAAGTCAAGCAGCTGTATGCGAACGTGAAAATTGCGGTTTCGGTCGATGAAGCGCGTATTACGAACGACAATCTGTTCGTGTCTACGGGCGATTATCGCTTCGTGCTGCGGATTTTGGCCGACGGCAAGCCGGTATGGTCGACTACGCGCCGTTTCGACGTGGCCGCCGGCGAGAGCGCTTCATTCGAAGTCGATTGGCCGGTTGATGACTACCGCAGCAACGCCGAAGAGCTGGTTTTGGAGGTATCGCAGCAGCTTGGCAACGCTTGCGATTGGGCACCGGCCGGCTACGAGCTGGCGTTCGGCCAGTGCGTGGTGGCAGGTGCGAAGACCACTGCAGATGCCGTTGACGCGGCCGGAGCTCCGGCCGACGGCACCGTCACCCTTGGCCGCTGGAACGCCGGCGTGCGCGGACAGGGTCGTGAAGCACTGTTCTCCCGCACACAAGGGGGTATGGTTTCATATACGTTCGGCGAGCGCGAATTCGTGCTGCGCCGCCCGTCAATCACCACGTTCCGTTCGCTGACGGACAACGATCGCGGTGCTGGACACGCTTTCGAACGTGCCGCGTGGGCGGTCGCAGGAAAGTATGCGCGTTGCGTCGACTGCGCGATCGCAAATCGTGGAGAAAATGCCGTGGAAGCCACGTATACGTACGAATTGGCGATTCCGCAGCGCACGAAAGTGACGGTCCGTTACGTTGCCGACACGGCCGGCCTCGTTTCGCTCGACGTCGAGTATCCAGGCGAGAAGAACGGCGATCTGCCAACGATTCCGGCGTTCGGTATCGAATGGGCGCTGCCGGTGGAATATGCGAACCTGCGATTCTACGGCGCCGGTCCGGAAGAGACGTACGCCGACCGCAGGCACGCGAAGCTGGGTGTATGGAGCACGACGGCTGGCGATGATTGCGCGCCGTACCTGCTGCCGCAGGAAACCGGCAATCATGAGGATGTGCGTTGGGCGGAGATCACGGACGATTCCGGCCACGGTGTGCGCGTGAAGCGCGGTGCCGGCGCAAAGCCGTTCGCGATGAGCCTACTGCCGTATTCGAGCACGATGCTGGAAGAGGCGCTGCATCAGGATGAGCTGCCGAAGCCGCGTCACATGTTCCTGCGTCTGCTGGCCGCGCAAATGGGCGTCGGCGGCGACGATTCGTGGATGTCGCCGGTGCATGAGCAGTACCAGCTGCCCGCCGGCCAGCCGCTCAGCCTTAACGTTCAGCTCAAGCTGTTCTAAGCTAAGCCAGCTTCAGCCTCAAGCATAACCGCCGATTCGCGGCATAATTCCGGCCGACTTGCCAATAGGCAGGCCGGCCGATTCTGTTGATGGCTGAAAACAGGCAGGGTGCCTAAAATGAAAGCACGTCTTTGAAGCAAACGACGCCTCAAAGCATGTTTTTCTGAAGGAGGGCATCATGAGCTATCCAAATATGAATCCCAGCAATCCCAACGACCCCAGTCAACCACCGCAGCCGGGATACGGCGCCTATGCACCGAGCCAGCAAGCGCAGCAATCGCAACAGCAGGACGGTCCACAAAGCGGCGGACCAGATGCCGAGCAGACCCCTCGCTATTCCGGCAATCCATATGGCAACCCGTACGGCAATCCGTATGGATATCCGTACGGTAATCCGTATGGTTACAACCCGAATAGCCATAGCAACGACAGTGGCGAGTGGGAGCCGGTAAGCCCGTTCAAGTTGGTGGAATCGTGGCTGCCGCAACGCGCGAAGAATGCCATTCGCGGTGTGTACGGCGTGCTCGGCGTGATGGCGATTGTGCTCGGCATTGCGCTACTCATCTGGCCGGGGGTGACGCTGAAGATCGCCGCGGTTGCGTTGGGCGCGTATTTCGTGATTTCCGGCGTGATCCGTATCGTCACCGCAATTGTGGAGCTCGGTCTGCCGGGAGGCTGGCGCGTGCTTGACATTCTGGTCGGCCTGTTGCTGACAGTCGGTGGCGTGGTCATGCTGAAGAATGCGACCCTGTCCGGCGCCATGCTGGCAGTGCTCGTCACTATGGTGGTGGGCCTCGGCTGGATGATGGAAGGCGTGATGGCGCTGGTTGAGTCGTGGCATATGCCAAGTTCCGCATGGGCTGTGATTTACGCGCTGATTTCGATTGTGGCCGGCTGCATCATGCTGTTCAGCCCGCTGGCCTCCACCGGTTGGCTGATTCTGTTTGGCGGATGCGCGTTGGTTGCACTTGGCATTGTGGCGATCGTCCGCGCGTTCACGTTTGGCAAGGTCGGCAAGTCCGGCAAGAAGCGCTAACTACGCGTAGTTCTCCCGTATAGGCGATAAACCCATACGGGAGAACGCGACGTGCCGTACGATTGACATGATTTTATAGTCGCGCTATGCTAAGTGAAACGTTTCGACGAAACGATTCGATAAATAGCGGATAGAACGGCACAAGAGGGAGGCGAGACGCATGGCAGGCATCAAAGACGTGGCCCGCGAAGCGGGAGTTTCCGCCAGCACCGTCTCCTATGTACTATCCGGCAAGCGTTCAATCTCTGCGAAAACCACCGACAAAGTCATGGCCGCCGTAGAGAAGCTCGGTTACACTCCGGACGCCAGCGCCCGTAAGATGCGCGGCATGCGCAACCAGATCATCGCGTTGAGCGCCCCGATTCGAGGCGACATCAACCAGGCCAGGTACAACGCCTACTTCCTGCGCACCGCATGGGCCGCAAGGAATGCAGGGTATGACGTGATGTTGCTGACCGGTCCGGATGCAGTGAAGGATATCCGCCGCGTGACGCAAAGCAATCTTGCGGATGGCATCGTGCTGCTCGACGTGGAGCAGGATGACGAGCGCGCCGCTCAATCCGGCACTTTTTCCAAGCCGTGCGTGGCTATCGGCTATCCGTCGTCGCACGCCGGCTGCGCCTGCGTGGACATCGATTTCGCGCTGATGGGCCGCAAGGCCGTCGACTTCCTGTACGAGAAGGGACACCGCACCGTCGTGTTCCTGCGCAACAACGAATCCGACTACAACCGCCATTCCGGTTACGTCGTCATCTTCCGCGAAAGCCTGCTGGCGCACGCGAAGGAGCTCGGCATGACGGTCATCGAATCCGAGCATTTCGAAGCGGACAGCTTCGACGCGCAGCACTTCGTCAGCACCGTCTTCGTGCACCCCGACCGCCCGACCGCCATCATCAACCAGGCGAACGCAAGCGTTCTCAGCCAGGTGCTGATGGCGTTGCACGACGCGGGCATGTCGATTCCGCAGGACGTTTCGGTCCTGTCGTGCGGCACGTATTTCGAAGGCGAGCCGACGCGCTCCCCCATCACCGAAATGCCGGTCATGCCGGAGGAGCTGTGCGCCGAAGCCATGAACCTGTTGGTCTCCGCCATCGAGGAGCACACCGACATCAAAGGTTCCGTGGAACTCATCGAACCCGCGCTGAAGCGACGCGGATCCGTTGCGGAAGCGGGGTCCGGCGGAACAATATAGATTTTCCTGCGATTACCGGAAGGCAGAGCGGCCGGACGGAATCGCAAGGCAACATAATTTCATACGGATAATCGAAACGTTTCAATGACGATACAACGGTCTCCGAAGAAACCGAACAAACGAACAAGCCGGGCGAAATCCGGCGAATCCAAACGGACCGCGGAATCGCACGCACGTCATCGAAACGTTTCAATACAACCAGATGTGAGCCGTGCCGCAGGGCGCGCCTCAAGAAGGAAACAAGGAGAATAGCAATGAACATCAAACGAGGACTGGCCACGCTGGCCATCGCAGCACTGTCGCTGACCTCCCTCGCCGCATGTGGTAGCGATACCGCACAGGACGAGGAAAAGCCGGACAGCCTGTCGTTCTGGTATTACGAAGAGGACGACGCAGGCCAGACTCAGGCTTGGCGTCGCGCGGCCAAGGCCTTCGAAAAAGAGACCGGCGTCAAGATCAACTTCGAGCGCAAGTCCTTCACCCAGATCGCGCAGAACGGCAGCCAATTCCTGAACTCCGACGAAGCGCCAGACCTCATGGAATCCAACCGCGGCAACGGCTCCGCCGGCGTGCTCTCCACCATGGGCCTGCTCACCGACCTCGGCGACTATGTCAAGCAGTACGGCTGGGACAAGAAGGTGACCGGCGCAAACGCAGCAGTCGCCAAGTACGACGAGAACGGCATCATGGACGGCGATACCTGGTACGGTATGACCAGCTACGCTGAATTCCAGCGCGTCTACTACAACAAGGACCTGTTCGCCAAGTACAACATCAAGATTCCGACCACCTACGACGAGTTCGTGGACGCCTGCCAGAAGTTCGTGGACGCCGGCGTGACCCCGATTGCAGCCGACGCGCAGGAATACGGCGTGATGTGGCTGTGGTGGCAGCTCGTTTCCAAGAATGCCGACTCCAAGTTCATCGACAACTGGCAGCTGTACAGGGGTGACGTCGACTGGAATTCCAAAGTGCTGACCAACTCCGTCAAGACCATCAACGAGTGGCTTGACAAGGGCTTCATCTCCCGCAACGCCACTGGCATGAAGGCCGAGGACACCACGCAGGCCTTCATCAAGGGCGAATATCCGATCTACCAGACTGGTACTTGGAACCAGGGCCGTTTCGTCAAGCAGATCAAGTCGTTCGATTGGGACGCGGCCGTCATGCCGGAATCCAACTACGCAGTCGGCTGCGCAGGCAACCTGCTGGTGATTCCCGAGAAGTCGCACCACAAGGATCTGTCCGCCAAGTTCATCGACTACGTCCTCTCCGATGATGTGCAGAACTTCCTCGGCAACGCAGGCGGCATTCCGGTAGCGGCAGACACCAGCAAGATCACCGACGCGAAGAGCAAGGCCATGATCGAGGAATACGATTCCTACGCCAAGGACGGCAAGCTCAGCTACTACCCGGATTACGCGGCCTCCAACCTCACCGACGCGGTTCCAGCGGAGTTCCAGGAGCTGGTCAACGGCACCAAGAAGCCGGCAGACGTGCTCAAGAACATCCACGAGAAGTACGACACCGGCGTCGAGGATATGGGCGTCAAGAACAACTAAAAACAACCGATCCTTCCTTTCCATTCCAACTCCAATAATGGTGCGGCCCGCCTTCGGGCGGACCGCACCAACCCTTTCCTCCCCCATACATTCCGCACGTCGCATCGCGCCAAATCGTGCGTCATCACAGAACAATCCATCGGAAATCCCTCGGATCATCAATATTTCAAAGGACTTGCAATGTCTCAAAAGACCAAGCACGAAGCCTCCATGTCGAGACTTCCCGGCAACCGCTCCGCGAAATTCGTTCCATACCTCATCCCCGGCCTCATCGGTCTGTTCGCGGTAGTTGTTGTTCCGTTCATCTGGAACATCTACCTGAGCTTCACCCGCTGGCGTGGCGTCGGTCCCGTCAAGTGGGTCGGCCTGAAAAACTGGAAACGCCTGTTCTCCGATTCGACGTTCTGGATTTCCTTCGCTAACTCGTTCTGGATCATCGTGGCTATCGTGGTCATCCCTACCATCCTCGGCCTGTTCATCTCGTCTCTGCTCACCGACGTGATCCAAAAGAAGTTCGGCGGCAAAACCGCTTCCTTCCTGCGCGCGCTGTTCTATTTGCCGCAGCTGCTTCCGGTGGCCGTCGCCGCAATCATCATGGGCTGGATCTTCCGCCCGGAGGACGGTGCCGTCAACGCACTGCTCGCCAAGATCGGCTTGGGTGCATTGCAGCACAACTGGCTGGGCAGCCCTGACAGCGCACTGCCGATCCTCATGTTCATCCTGGTGTGGATCCAGCTCGGCTACCCGATCGTCATCTTCATGTCGGGCCTGCAGCGCGTCGATCCGGAACTCTACGAGGCCGCAGGTCTTGACGGCGCCAACTGGTGGCAGAAGTTCCGCGTGGTCACCCTGCCGTCCATCATCCCTGAACTGCTGGTGGTCATCCTCACCGCAACCATCGGCGCACTGAAGACCTTCGCTCCGGTCTACCTGCTCACCAAGGGCGGTCCGGGCACCTCCACCACGGTTCCGTCGTACTACTCCTACAACCAGTTCTTCCAGGTACAGCAGGTGGGCTACGGTGCCGCAATCTCCACAGCGCTGACTGTGGTAATCATCGTCTTCTCCATCGTGTTCACCCTCGTGCAGAAGCACGTCGAGAAGGAACTCGTCTGAGAGAAAACCCGAAAAACAATCGCAAGAACATACTAAAAATCCGAAAAGCAAAGGTGCCATCATGACTTATTCCATGTCCACGGCCGCCGCGCGCAAGGCCTCGAAGAAAACGCAGCACGTGCGTTCCGCAGGTGACTGGATCACCCTGATCCTGCTCGTCGCCGGAGCTCTGCTCGTCCTGTTCCCGCTGCTCGTCCTGACCGTCAACGCGTTCAAGACCTCCGCCGATTACAACGCCACCGGCCCGCTCTCCCTGCCGAAGCACTTCACCATGGAGGGCATCATCTCCTTCTGGACTACCACCAACTTCCCGCTGAAGTTCTGGAACAGCTTCATCATCTCCCTAGTGGTGGCTGTCGCGGCGGTCGTGCTGTCGGTGCTCAACTCCTTCGCGCTCGGCATCGGCAAGGTCAAGGGCAACACCTGGATCGTGCTCGGCATCATGCTCGCCAACATGATGCCGCAGGAAGCGCTGCTCTACCCGCTGTACACCATGTTCAAGCAGGTCGGTCTGTACAACACCAAACTCGCGATCATCATCATCTTCACCATCATCCAAAGCGCCTACGGCACCTATCTGCTGTCCTCCGTATACGGCACGTTCCCGCAGGCCATCCTTGAGGCCGCGGCCATCGACGGCGCCTCTCGCTGGCAAATCCTGCGCAAGGTGGTGCTGCCAATTTCTTGGCCGACCATCAGCGTGCTGTTCGTGTTCTTCTTCGTGTGGACGTGGAACGAATACATGATTCCGATGGCGTTCCTCATGAGCGATGACGTACAGACCATTCCGCTGGCACTCGCCACCCTGCAGGGCCAGCGCACCATGGAAGCGACCACGCTGGCATCGGCTTCGCTGCTGAGCATCATCCCGACCATCATCTTCTTCATCATCTTCCAGCGCAAGCTGTCGCAGGGTATCACCGCCGGTGCAGTGAAGTAACGCGACCCAACAACGCTGGGATGTTGTGAAATAACGCAAAAACAGATACAACCGGCCGCGGCGGCTTTCAGCACCGTGGCCGGCATTATCGACGCGCCCACTGCAAGGGGGATCTACGATAGTCGGCAGTGGTAGGCGGCGCACCCATTTCCGCGTTTCCCAAGCTGTTTAATAAAGGAGAGAACAATGAATACTATGGCGACTTCCGGTTTCGGCAACGGTGCCCTCGATTCGCTAGCAATCGCGACGGACCACGGCCGTACACGTTGCGTCAACGCCGAAAACCCGACCGGCGGCAAGGGCACTGCAGCCACCGCCGCCAGCGCGCTCGGCCCGTCACGTAAGGGCAGCCCTTGCATCCAGACGATCAAGGCGGGCGATTCGGTCACGCTGATGGACGTCGATGGCCCGGGCGTGATTCGCCACATTTGGATGACGGTCACCGACCGCACTTCCCCGACCGGTCCGAACGTACTGCGCAATCTCATCCTCGAATTCTATTGGGATGGCGAGGAGACGCCGTCCGTGCAGTGCCCGATCGGCGATTTCTTCTGCTGCGGTCACGCACAGGCCTGCCGTATCAATTCCATCCCGATCATGGTGGTGCCAAATCGAGGTTTCAACTGCTATTTCGCCATGCCGTTCGAGCACGCGCGCATTGTGCTGCGCAACGATCACAACGAGGACGTGCCGGCCTTCTTCTACCAAATCGACTACACGGAATACGACGCGCTGCCAGCCGATGCGATGCGCTTCCATGCGCAGTGGCGCCGCGAACGCGTCACCGAAATTGCCCGTGACTACACGATTCTCGACAATGTGCACGGCCATGGCGCGTACATCGGCACCTACCTTGCGCTGACCGCGCTGGAAAGCCGCTGGTGGGGCGAAGGCGAAGTCAAGATGTACATCGACGGCGATGAACAGTACCCGACGTGGTGCAGCACCGGAGCGGAAGACTACTTCGGCGGCGCGTGGAGTTTCGCCGACTTCGACGAGCATGGCCGCATGCGCGAGAACACGTTCACCGGACCGTACCTGGGATTCCCGTTCTATTCGCAGCGTCTTGCCGCGCACCGCGAAAGCGACTACTGGGATGTGGCCACACCCGTCATGCGCGGCCTGTACCGCTGGCACATTCCGGATCCGATTTATTTCGATTCTGACCTGCGCGTCACCTGGCAGCAGATCGGCACCGAGGAAGCCGGCAATTTCGAGCGGCAGGATGACGTCGCGTCGGTGGCATACTGGTACCAGCTTGAACCGCACACGCCGTTCGATCCAATCGGTGACCGTCACTTCCGTCAGCCCCGCTGATTTACGATTATTCCGCTGATTTACGCCGATATCGCCGTATCGTGCGTTGACATGGGAATGGATATGTTCCGTCTCGTGTCAGCGTACGATACGGCGATTGTGTTGTTATGCGGGCACAGTAATCACATTTTCTTCAAGATAACCCGATGATTTTACAATAGAAATGACGATTGCGGCATGCCAGACGCATACCGACGTGCGTATAGTAAAGGCACAACAGAAAAACAACAGAAGAACGAAGAACAAGAAAAACAACACAATAGCGACGCACCGCACGATGTAGAGAAGAAAAAAAGAAGCAAGAAACCAGGCGGTCGTCCGAAAGGAAACATCATGAAGAACAACGACACTTTCAACCAGATCCTCAACTCCAACCTCGCTTCCATCGATCCGGGCTTCGGCCAGTTCGCACTTGCCAAGGCTTCCGCTGATCTGATGAAGAAGGTCCTCAACAAGTAAGACCTTCAAGCAGGAAGGCAAGCCGAACCGCGTCAGGCCATCTCTTTGAAACAGACCGCGTGAGGCAAGGCACCGCCGCAGCGAACGCTGCGGCACCGATTCTCTTCTTTCCGATTTTTTAAATCGCATAGCGGGAGGCTGCGATTCCAACCGAATCGCGGCCTCCCGCTTTTTCATACGCGCACATGCACCCCTGTCTTGCCGGCAATGTCCATTATTTGTGCCACACAATCACGCCAATACATCGCTTTCCGTCAACTTCGCACGAACTTAACAGCAACTTACCAGCGAACTTAACAGATGCGAAGTTGCCGTTAAGTTATGTTAAGTTGTCTGGCAAGTTCGGTGGCGTATCTACCGCACGCCACCTGCGCAGCGCAACCGCTACAGTTCCTCCATCGCAAGATTGCGGGCTGCGGCGCGTTCGCGGGGGCCGCGCGTCACGTAGAAACCAACCGCCACAATTACGAACATCACCGTGCAGCAGGTCCACAGCACGTGACTGCCGAACGCGTTCAAAATCCAGCCTCCGACAAGCGGCGAAAACGCGTTGGATAGCGACCACACCAGGTTGTACAAGCCCTGATACGTGCCGCGTACATCCTTCGGCGCGATATTCGCCACCGTCGTAGCGGCAATCGGGAATGTGCCAAGCTCGCCGAGCGTCCACAGCACGGTCGCAATCGCGAACGTCACCCACGAATCGGCGCCGATTTGGAACGCATAGCCAACCGCGGTAATGGACATGCCCAGCACCAGTACACGGGTGTTGCTCATCCGCTGGAACAGCGCGATCGCAGGAATCTGCAGCAAACACAGAATGCCTCCGTTGATGGTCAGCAGGCTGGAATATTCGTCCGTACCAAGCCCAATCTGCGTCATCGAAATCGGAAGTCCGCTGACGATCTGGTAATACGCCAGCGTGTACAGGAACATCAGCACCACCATCGACATGAGCGCTTTGTCGGTGCAGGCACGACGATAGCTGCGCCAAATGGAGAATTTCGATTGCTGCGATTGAGCCGTTTGCGCAGTGCCAGAACGTTCCACAGGTTGTTCCACGGAACGTTCCACGGAGCGTTTCACAGACCGTCCGACACCGTGCACGCCCAGCCCGGCCTCTTTGAAGAATGCCATCATCAGCAACGTAGCGAATACCAACACAGCCGCTTCCGCATAGAACATCAGCGAATAGGAGATTTTGACAAGCTGGTTGGCGATAATCGGACCGATTGCGAAACCGAAATTCGCGGCCCACGTCTGCAGCGAATACGCGCGCTTTTGCTTGCGGAACGGCACCACGTCGGAAACGTAGGCCGCGACCGCGGGCGTTGGCATGGAGGAAATCGCGCCGTAAATCAGCAGCGCAATCGCCATAATCCATGGATTGCCGATAAACGCCAGCAACACCAGCATCACGGCGGAACCGAGGTTGCCGATGACGATCATCGCGGGGCGCCCGAATCGGTCAGACAGCGCACCACCGTACAGGCAGCCGAAAATACCGCCGAAACCGTACATGGAGACGATGGTGCCGGCCACGCCCGCGCTCACATGCATGTCGGAGACGAGGTACATGGAAAGAAACGACGTGACGAAACGGCCCATCCACAGGATGAGCAGCGTGACCCACAAGCCCCAGAACATGACGGGCAAACCGAAAATCTCTTTGTTCTTCTCCATTCTTGCCATCATATCGAGCAATATCGAGCAGACGCGAAGCCGCCGCCTTTTCCCGGGGTGCTGGGACAATGGACAACTATGGCAATGAAAAAAGGACCGACCAAGGGGTCGGGCGGAAAGCATCGTAACGCGCTGAAGGGCAAGGGGCCAACCCCCAAGGCCGAAGATCGCGTATATCACAAGGCTTACAAGGCGAAGAAGGCGGCGGATCGCCGCAAGATGGCCGATCCACGACTGGCCGCACGCCGTCGAGCGGCGAAGTTCACTTCGGAATCCGACGACCTCGTCATCGGTCGCAACGCGGTGCTTGAGGCGCTGCGTTGTGGCGTGCCGGCAACCACGCTGTACGTGGCAGCACGTATCGAGCATGACGATCGCACGCGCGAAATCGTACGTCTCGCCGGTATTCACGGGCTGAACTTACTGGAAGCTGACAGGCTCGAAATGGACCGCATCGCGCACTCGTCGAACCATCAGGGCGTGGTGCTGAAGGCGCAACCGTTCCAGTATTCCTCGCTGGCAGAGCTCGTGGACCGCGCCGATAAGAAGGCGCGTGCCATGGAAGCAGCCGATTCGGAAAGCGCGCGCATCGCGGCACGTCCGCTGTTCATCGCGCTCGACGGCGTCACCGATCCGCAGAACCTCGGCGCGGTCATCCGTTCCGCGGCCGCATTCGGCGCGAATGGTGTGATTCTGCCGGAGCGCCGTTCCGCTTCGGTCACGGCCGCCGCATGGAAGGTGTCCGCGGGCGCCGCCGCGCACATGCCGGTGGCACGCGTGGTGAATCTGACCAAGGCGATCGAAAGCCTGAAGGAACGTGGCTACTACAGCGTCGGCCTTGACGGCGGCGGTGACGCGCTCGTCGGCGAAACCGGCTTCGAAACCGATCCGCTGGTGGTTGTGCTCGGCTCGGAAGGCAACGGCCTGAGCCGTCTGGTACGAGAGGCGTGCGATTCCATCGCCGGCATTCCGATGTCGAATATGGTCGAATCGCTGAACGCCTCCGTGGCAGCGGGCATCACGTTGTATGCCGTGGCACGCGCCCGTCGCGAGGCCGCAGCAGCCAAGTAATCGTTTATTACGATATTTATGAAAAAGCTCAAGCCTTGTGGCTTGAGTTTTTTCATATGCCATTAACGGCTAATGGCTCCACACCGCAGCGTCCGGATCATCGTCCGGGTTGTAGCCGTCCTCGTCGGTGCCGTAAGTGTATTCGTCATCGATCACGCCGGAATCGGCCTCGGCGTTCAGCGCGTCGACATCCTTCGAATCGAGCTTGTACTGCGGCAGCACGTTCTCCACATAGCTCTTCACGGCTTCGGTCATGGACACGTCGTGGCCGGCCTTCTCCGCAAGGAACCAACGATGGTCGAGTACCTCATGGAAGAACTGCGCCGGCTCGATCTGGGAGCGGTATTCGCGCGGAATCATGCGCACGGTCGGCTCGAACACCTCGCGCATCCAGTCGGTGGCCACGATTTCGAGATCCTCGCCATCACGCCACGTGGAGGTGCGGTAGGCGTCCAGATCGTTGAGCAGACGGCGGGCCTGGTTCTCCTGCACGTCAAGACCGGTCAGTCGCAGCAGCTTGCGGTTGGCGTAGCCGGCGTCCACCACGCGCGGACGCACCAGCACGCGCTTGCCGTCCTCGGCGGTCTTCATTTCCAGCTCGTCCACGTCGAAGCCCAGTTCGTTGAGCTTATTGACGCGCTTTTCGATCTTCCACATCTCGTCCGGGCTGAACTTGTCGGTGTCGGTCAGCGCGCTCCACAGCGAATGGTAGCGGTCCACCAGGCGGTTTCCGATTTCGATTTCGTCCACGTTGCTCGGCAGCAATGCGCCGGAAGACAGATCCATCAGTTCGCCGATGATGTTCGTACGGGCCAAATCCACATCGTATTCACGCTGGCCTTCGGTGAGGTTCACCTGCAGATCGCCGGTTTCGGCGTCCACCAGGAACGCGGAGAAAGCGTCGGCGTCACGCAGGAACAGCACGTTAGACAGGGACACATCGCCCCAATAGAAGCCGGCCAGGTGCAGACGCACCATCAGCACGGCAAGCGCGTCGATGAGTCGTTCGGCGGTGTCGGGACGCAGGTTGCGGGCGAACAGCGCGCGGTACGGCAGCGAGAATTTCAGATGCTTGGTGACCAGGATGGCTTCCAGCGGCTCACCTTGCGCATTATGGCGGCCGGTGACCACGGCGATCGGCTGCACGGTAGGCAGTTCCAGCTTCTGCAGTCGGCGCAGCAGCTCGTATTCGCGTTCCGCCACGTTGCGTGTGATTTCCTTCATGGCGTAGACTTCGTCGCCCACGTGCACGAAACGCACCACGTGCCTGGAGATGCCTCGCGGCAGGTTGACCAGCAGGTCCTCAGGCCATGTTGCCAGCGGCTTCTCCCACGGCAGCGTGAACATCTTCGGATTCGAACTCGCGGCGGTGATCTTCAACGCCTGCGGCTCCGGGCTCTGCGCTGCGGGGTCCTCGGCCTTCACGGAAGTGGCCTTAAGCACACGGGGATCCATCTGTGGCAATTCATGTGATTCCATAGCTCTTCAATTTACCCGCTGACCTACCCACGGCAGGCGGCAAAGGGACTACGAGTGTCACGATGAGAACAGCGGGAAAAGAAAAGCCCCGCACCAACGCGGGGCTTTTCCAACGAGACAATAAGAGAGGAAAGAGAATGTCTCGTTTAATGGTTGACGGACGTTTGCACATCCGCCAAGTATTGGTTCAACCACCCGCCAAGCGTTCCATAAGGAACGCCCGACGGTTGGTTACTCGTTATCGTCTCAGTTCAGACGCAGCTCAGTGGACGGAGCGAACAGGTGCATCTTGGACGGGTCGATCTTGATCTTGACGGTATCGCCGACCTTCGGAAGAGCACGCGGGTTCACGCGAATCGTGGTGAGCTTGTTCTGATCAGACATCATGGTGGATGCCTCAGCAGCGGAGCCATCGGTGATGATGTTGCCGTAGATGTAGCCGTCGGAGCCCAGATCCTCAACGTTCATAACCTTGAGGGAGAAGGCGTTGGCCTCATCCGGAGCAGCCAGGGAGGCGTCTTCCGGACGGAAGCCGACCACAATCTGGCCGTTGTCTTCGGCGGTGAGCTTGTTGACGGCCTCAGTCGGCAGATCCACGGTGTCCTCGCCGATCTTTGCCTTGCCGTTGACCACCGGGTGGGTGTTGATGTTCATCGACGGGGAGCCGATGAAGCCAGCGACGAAGACGTTGGCCGGACGATCGTACAGCTCAGTCGGAGCGCCGACCTGCTGCAGAATGCCGAGCTTGATGACGGCGATACGATCACCCATGGTCAGAGCCTCGGTCTGATCGTGGGTCACGTACAGGGTGGTGACACCCAGC
>ERZ827490.1463-NODE-1463-length-30393-cov-10.112565_pt1 | contig 30393 bp, 28 predicted proteins | sample MGYA00519770_ERZ827490 | MGnify/ENA primary metagenome ERZ827490 (study PRJEB31778, sample SAMEA3449324) | human gut metagenome | biome: human gut; feature: human-associated habitat; material: faeces | place: United Kingdom | collected 2010/2012 ...
TGTTTTCAAGTTCCTGAATGATGTGCAGATAGGTTTTTTGCGTAGTGGTCATACTTGAATGTCCAAGACGACGGGCAACGCTCGCAATGGAAACGCCCGTAAACAACAGCAAAGAGGCGTGTGTATGCCCTTACAGTATAATTACGACAAACCGGAAAGCCCTTGAAATATCAAGCGTTTCGGCGGTTTGAGCCGATCTATTCAGTTCCTTTTCCACGGCTGAAGCAGGAAAAAAACCCCGACAAAATGAGGTGATGTTTTATTAGCGACAAAAGCGGCGGTGGTTCATATAGCAATCCACCGTCGCTTTTAATCGAAATTGAAAACGTATTTTTACATAGAGCGTCCGTCTTTTTTTCCTGCAAGAATAAGGCGGCGCTTTTTTGCTTTCTGATACCAGAAGTTCGACACACAAGGAGGAATACAACCACATAATATAATTCGTAGAGCGGATACCACTGCCAGTTTCGCCCCCTCAAAACGTCATCCTCAATCCTTCCTTATTTGTAATACGCAGACTTCTTGTAATATCCCTTCCCATGAATATGCGATTGATTGCGTACAACGCCCAGAACGTGGCATTGACTTTTTTCAAGCTGCGCCAAAACCTCTTGCGCCTCATGGTAATGCATCTTTCGATTCCCTAACACCAAAATCGTTCCATCACATTTTGCCCCGACTACAGCGGCGTCTATCACAGCTCCAAGAGGTGGGGTGTCAATGAAAATGTAATCATAAAATTTTTTTGTTTCCGTCAATAAGGCATCGAAGTACTTCCCGCCTAGCAGTTCTACAGGATTGGGTGGGTATTTTCCGGCAAATAGAATATGCATAGAGCTATTCCCTATCTGATAGATGCAGTCTCCCAGTTTTGCAAGCCCATTTAGTACTTCGCTCAATCCCTGCGGATCTTTTACATCTGTGTTGCGGCCAGCCATGACGGATTTGCGCATATCCGCGTCAATAACCAGAACACGCTTGCCCATTTCTGCGAAGCTTTTTGCGATGCTAAGTGTTACGGTGGTCTTTCCTTCGTTTTCACCGCAACTAGTCAGCGCAATTGCTTTTATTTCTTGCCCGCAGAACTGCAGATTAGTACGCAACACTTTATATGCTTCTTGCGTAAAGAAATCATTATTTCCGGGGAGCTTCAGCCTGATTTTCTCCATTTGCTTAACCACCTTTCTTCGCCTGTTTGGCGCTCTTTCCGCCATAGGCGGAATAATAGCCGTAGTGCTTTTTGTTGGCGTTATTCGCATTTGGAATATCCCCCAAGATTGTCAGGCCAAGATACTGCGCAATGTCCTCGTCGGTCTTGATGGTGTCGTCCGCTAAGAAAAGGATCAAAAACAGTGTATACGTCAGCACTGCGGCAACCGCACCGACGAGCGCGTAGGTCAGCTTGCGCGTCTGATTGCTCGGTTTGGTATCAATGGTGCCATGCTCATAGAGGTTGACCTGCTGAAAGCCCATCGCCTGCGTGATGCTTTCTGTTCCCACTTCACAGACAGCATCGACGATCCGTTTGGCTTCCTCTGGAGAGGCCGCTTCCACAGAAACCTCCAGAATCCGTGTATCCTCCGGGTTGGATGTGGAGACAGTCTTGCTCAGATCCTCGTAAGAAATATCCAGATTCAACTGCTCGATCACCTGATCCAGTACGGAATGGCTTTTCAGCAGATAGTCGCAGTCATTGACAACCTTCAAGGCCAGAGAAAAATCATCAGAGGACGTGTTGCTATCTGATTCGTTCTGCTTGAGAATATACAGAGTCGCTGTAGACTGATACCTCGGCACAAAGGTGAGCTGATTGATGGCGAAAAAACCGCCTGCACAAATCACAGCAGCCAGAAGCATCACCCACCAACGATGAACAAATATCTCCCAAAGCTCTTTCAGCGTGACCACTCTCACACTCGATGAATTCTCCATAGGTTATCTCCAATCCGTACCTGTAGTTGTATTGTAAAACAGCGCGTGTCGAGCGTTTTCAAAGCAGACAGCTGTTGAATATTCTTTCCCGCACACTCCTTCTACTGCCCGGGCAAAGTGCGACATTCCCGGCGGACGGCGGATCAGATCATGTGCGTCTGACCCTGCGAAGTCCACCAGCCGCGCTTTCAGCAGGGCTATACATCGCCGTTGGATAAAGAAGCCAAAGCCCCGAAAGAGCGACTGTGTGTCAACCTGTATAAGGATTCCGTTTTCCCGGAACTCATGAATATCCCGCTCCCTCAGTTTACTATAGCGCTCTGCGTGCGCCAGAATCGGCGTATAGCCCGCATTCAGGAGCCGATCTAATGCCTGATGGATTCTTCCGTTTTCCTCGTCCTCGATGAAATCCACCAGCACATAATTGCTGCCGTTCATGGTGTGGCACAAGCCATCTCGCAGCCACGAAAGGCAGCCACGGTCATAGCGAAGCTCATTGCCCAGCCCCAACTTCAAATCCGGCCAGCGTACTTCAGCTGTGCGGCAAAGCTGTTCATATGCCCGCAGAACAGCATCCCGATTGTCGCCAAAGTAGCCAGGATGATAGTGCGGCGTTAAGCAAAGGAAGCGCACACCGTCCTGATATTCTGCGTCCACCATGGCGAGCATTATTTCTTCGGTTTTCGCGCCATCGTCCACACCAAACAGGGCGTGGATGTGCATATCGGAATAGATCATGTCAGTTCCTTTCGCCAGACCATGCGGTTCACGATTCCGGTGTAGCTCTGGATAATCCGCGCCACCTTCATGGACACGTTTTCTTCCGTATAGTCTGGCACCGGGGTGCAGCGCGGCCCATCACGGTTCATGGCTACCGCCATCTCCACCGCCTGAAGCAACCCGGTAGTGTCAATGCCGGAGAGCAGGAAACAGCCCTTGTCCAGTGCCTCCGGACGTTCTGTGCTGGTGCGGATGCAGACCGCCGGAAACGGGTGTCCCACGGAGGAGAAGAAGCTGGCCTCCTCCGGCAGCGTCCCGGAATCCGACACGACACAGTAGGCGTGCATTTGCAGGCAGTTATAGTCGTGGAACCCCAGCGGCTCGTGGGCGATTACCCGCTTGTCCATTTGGAAACCGCTCTGCTCCAGCCGCTTCCGGCTACGGGGGTGGCAGGAGTAAAGCACCGGCATATTATACGCTTCTGCCATCTGGTTGATAGCGGTGAACAGAGACGTGAAATTCTTTTCCGTGTCGATGTTCTCCTCCCGGTGGGCGGAGAGCAGGATGTATTTGCCCTTCTCCAGACCCAGGCGAGTGTGGATGTCGCTGGCCTCAATCTGCGGGAGATTCCGGTGCAGCACCTCGGCCATGGGGCTGCCCACCACATAGGTGCGCTCCTTCGGGACGCCGGAGGCGTTTAAATAGCGCCGGGCGTGCTCGGAATAGCAGAGGTTCACATCGGAGGTCACATCCACAATGCGGCGGTTTGTCTCCTCTGGCAAGCACTCATCAAAGCAGCGGTTGCCCGCCTCCATATGGAAGATGGGGATGTGCAGCCGCTTGGCGGCAATGACGGAGAGGCAAGAGTTGGTGTCGCCCAGCACCAGCACAGCGTCCGGCTGCTCCTTGACCATTAGGGCGTAGCTTTTGGCGATAATATTGCCGATGGTTTCCCCTAAATCCTTGCCCACGGCGTCCAGATAGTAGTCCGGCGCACGAAGGCCCAGATCCTCAAAGAACACCTGGTTCAGCGTATAGTCGTAATTCTGCCCGGTATGGACGAGAATCTGATTGAAATACCGGTCGCAGCACTTGATGGTTTCAGACAGGCGGATAATTTCCGGCCGGGTGCCGAGGATGGTCATCAGTTTTAATTTTTTCATGGTCAGACCTCCTCGTGGTAGGTATCCGGATGCGCCGGGTCAAATGGTTCGTTCGCCCACATCAGCGTCACCAGATTTTCGGTATTGCTGAGATTGATGATGTTGTGGGTATAGCCCGGCAGCATATGGACGGCTTCGATCTGCTCGCCGCTCACCTCAAACTCCAGTACTTCGTCCGTGCCAATCTTCCGCTCCTGAATCAGACCGTGGCCGGACACCACCATGAAGAACTCCCACTTGGAGTTGTGCCAGTGCTGCCCCTTGGTGATACCGGGCTTGGAGATATTTACGCTGAACTGCCCGGCGTTTCTGGTTTTCAGCAATTCGGTAAAGCTGCCCCGTGCGTCCATGTTCATTTTCAGCGGGAAAGCAATTTTCTCTTTTGGCAGGTAAGAAAGATAGGTGGAGTAGAGCTTCTTGGCAAAGCTCCCCGCCGGAATCTCTGGCAGCAGCAGCGTTTCCGGCTGCTCGTGGAACTCTCGCAGCAACTTCACAATGGTTTCCAGCGTGGCATGGTGGGAAACCGGAACAGCGCAGAATTGCCCATCGTGATGTTCCTTGCCTTCCAGCGCATCCAGCAGTTCCGTCACCAGATCGTCAATATACACCAGCTCCAGCTCCGTTGCCGGGTTGTTGACCTGAATCGGCAGGTCGTGCGCGATATTATAGCAGAAGGTTGCCACTGCGGAATTGTAATTGGGCTTGCACCACTTCCCAAAGAGATTGGGGAAGCGATAAACCAGCACCTTTGCCCCTGTGTCGGCAGCATAGCGGAACAGCAGATTCTCCGCCGCCAGTTTGGACTTTCCGTACTCGCTGCCAGCGTAGCGGCCCTCCAGACTGGCCTGCGCTGAGGAAGCCAGCATCACCGGGCAGGTGTTGCCGCAGGCTTTCAGTGTGTCCAGCAGGCTTCCTGTGAAGCCGCAGTTTCCGGTCATGAACTCGGCGGTGTCCTTCGGGCGGTTCACACCCGCCAGATGAAACACAAAATCCGCCTTTCTGCAGTAGTCATGCAGCTGTTCCTGTGTTGTATTGCGTCCTGCCTCGTAAATTTCGTCTATGCTTAATTCAGGCCGTGTGCGGTCTTTCCCGTCCCGGAGGTTCTTCAAGGCGCACACGAGGTTCTTGCCAACGAACCCGTTTGCACCGGTGACGAGGATGTTCATCAGGACACCCCTCCGAACAGCTTCAGCTTCAGGAGCAATTCCTTCATTCCCTCCACATCCAGACGGGTCGTGTTGTGGGAGGTATACTGCTCCATTTTAGAGAGTGTATTGTTTCCCTTACTGAAGTAGTTATCATAGTTTAAGTCCCGGTTGTCCGCCGGAATGCGGAAGAAGCCCGGCAAATCCTCTGCCCGGAGCATTTCCTCTGCTGTCACCAGCACCTCAAACAGTTTTTCGCCATGGCGGGTGCCAATGACATTGATCTCATCCTTGGAGCCTTTCAACTCCAGAATCGCCTGTGCCAGCGTGCCGATAGTGGCGGCAGGAGCTTTCTGCACAAACAGATCGCCCTGCTCCCCGTGCTCAAAGGCGTAGAGCACCAGATCCACGGCGTCATCCAGCGTCATCATAAAGCGCGTCATTTCCGGATTGGTCACGGTGAGGGGCTTGCCCTCCTCAATCTGCTGGCAGAATAGCGGAATCACTGAGCCGCGGGAGGCCATGACATTTCCATAGCGAGTCAGGCAAAGTACCGGATCGCCGGGAAGCATCTGCCGGGAGCGGGCAATCACGTTTTTCTCCATGACAGCCTTGGTCATGCCCATGGCGTTGATAGGGTAGGCTGCCTTGTCCGTGGAGAGGAAAATCGCTTTCTTGACGTGATTTTCCACGCAGGCGGAAATTACGTTATCTGACCCCTGTATATTGGTGCGCACAGCCTCCATGGGGTAAAACTCACAGGAGGGCACCTGCTTCAGCGCCGCCGCGTGGAACACATAGTCTACGCCCCGGAAGGCTCCGGCGATGGAACGCGCGTCCCGCACGTCGCCAATGTAGAATTTGATCTTCCCGGCATACTCAGGATATTGCTCCTGATATTGATGCCGCATATCGTCCTGCTTCTTCTCGTCCCGCGAGAGTATGCGGATCTCCCCGATGTCGGTGGTCAGGAATCTACGCAGTACGGCGTTGCCAAAGGAACCGGTGCCGCCCGGGATGAGAATAATTTTATCTGTTAATAGGGACATTAGAAATCTCCATAATTCGCTTAGTAAAGCTGCCTCGAAAGTCAGCCAAGTCCTCCTTTCGAGGCAGCCCGCATGTGAGTTTTCCTTTTATTTTTCAGGAATCACCATCTTGCCGTTCTCATCGAAGTGGTAATAGGCTCTTGCCATCAGATTATTCGTGTTGCTGACATAGTAGTCGCAGTCGCGCACAGCCTTGCACGAGCTGTTGATGTAGTAATAGGAACCGTCTACCAAAATCAGTCCCGCGTGGGTCTTTACGCCCTCGACATAGTAGTACAGCTCGCCGTTTTCCTTGACAAGACCGTTCTTAACCTCCGGTTCCGGTTCTTTCTCAATCACCATCTTGCCGTTCTCATCAAAGTGGTAATAAGCCCTTGCCATCAAGTCGTTCGTGTTGCTGACATAGTAGTCGCAGTCCTTTACAACCTTATTCGAGCTGTTGATGTAGTAATAGTAACCGTCAATCTCAATCAGGCCTGCGTGTTGAACCGTTTCGCCGTTTTTCATATAATAGGTGCTTCCATTATAATCATAAAAGCCGGTGTAATTTTTCTGCCACACGCCGTTTTCATCGAATATGTAGATATTATGCGTAGCTCCGTCCGGACTTTGATTATAATGAATTCCTGTTGCAATATATGTGTTTGGTTTTGCGTAATAAAGATTATCGTCAACGCTGAACCACCTGTTATACAGGAACGTTCCTGCCCACATATATTTCGTGCCTGTGTCATCCTTGACCCACTGGCCGTATTTCAACACACAGTTTACAAATGTGTATGTGTAGCCGCCAATAGTTTGCTGCCCGTTTACGGCCTGATGAGTTTTAGATTCAAAGTAATAATACTCGTCCTCACCGTCGGCGTTGGTAATTACGCGCCAGCCGGATTTGGTGACACCTTCAACCGCGTAATACGTTGCACCGTCGAGCTCAAACAGCCCGGTCACTTTGCCCTGGCACACACCGTTCTCGTCAAAGTTGTAATAATAGGTGTTGTCCTCGTCCTCATAGCCGGGGATATACTGGATACCGGTCACGACCCTATTGTTTACATAGTAGTACAGGTCATCACCAGCCTGCTTCCAGCCTTCCCAAGAGGACTTGTCCAGTGTGAAGCTGTCAGAGAAGGTCTTATAGGTCGTTGCGAAGTGGCCGCCCTTCTGAGCAGAGCCGTTATAGAGATGCACGGTATCCTCATAGGGATAGATCCCGTAGGTTTCCTGCGTGGAGGTCCGGCTTGCCAAGCTGTACAGCGTGCTGGAGCGCAGATAGATGTCATAGCTCAGATTGCCGCTGTTGGTAATGGCAAGGCATTCGTTCTCATCCCATGCAGCATCGGACTTCGGCGTTGCTTTAATGCCGCTGAGAATAACGATAGGGTTGGCCGTATCCGATTCAATCGCCTGCGTTTGCTTGTTCCAGTTGCAGACAATCGTCAGGGTGTTGGTTTCCTCATCCAGAGTCGCACTTGTCAGGGTGAAGTAGTCATTGACCAGTGTCAACTCAGAATAGTCAATGTTCAGATTTTTATCCATCTGAAGATTGAATGTAACTGTGGTATTTTCGCCGACGCGCTCTGCCAGCTGGAGGAGCAGATCCCATGCGCGCACACTGTCCACATCGCCGCCCGCGACCATACTCAGGAGAGGCTTGATTTTATCCGGCACGGGCACGGTGGTCATATCCAGCGCAAAGATATAGGAAATATCCATCGTCTGCTCAGGATCAGTGACGTGATAATAGGTTCCATCGTTCGTGGTGGAGTTGGTCACATCACGGTTCCACGCAAGCTGTTCATCACCGGCCATAGCGGTGTCAAAATCAAAGACCGCTTCACCGTTCTTATACAATGCGATCTCCATCGTGTCACTGATGGACAGATCTTTGGTCAGTTGTGCGGTGACGGTCACCACGCGGACGCCGGAGCTTTCGTCACCGATGAACGCCAGCCCGTCAAATGTGCCGGCTGTACTGGTGCTCAGGGAAAATGTAATATCATCAGCGCAAATTGTAACAGGATTCCCGTTATAGGTTGCCTCAAGGGGAAGTGCCACGGAGGAACCATAGACTGCATTCATACTGTCCTTCGTGAAGCTCAGACCGTCCGGCATAATCACATGCAGGGTCTTACTGCCGTAGGTTTCGCCGTTCGCCACAACAGAGACTGTCACATCACCCTTAGCTACGCCAGTCAGAACGCCATCAGACAGCGTGGAAACGCTCTCATCAGAAATGACCAGTTCTGCGCCATCAGGCAGATTAGCCGCACCGCCGGAGATACTGACGCCAACAGCGCTCACGTTCATGGAAGCGCCGACAGTCAGGTAATCCGTATCGGAAGAAACCAGCGCATGGTCAAAGGTGTTGGAGGGCTGAGCGGTGGACACCACCATCAGAGAGGAACTGACGGAACGCTCATAGCCATCGGAGGGGCGGTTGACCACGGTTACCTCGTCCGCGCCTTCTTCTTTGGCAGCAAAGGTGGTGGAACCGCCGCCGTCTAGGCTGATAGCAGTCACGCAACCGGCTTCCAGCATAATCTGCGCCATCTCAATGGCGCTGCCGCCTGCGGAGAAGGGCTCCTGACGGCCATCCAGCACCATCATCACGACCTTGCCGTCAGCGGTGATGCCGACGCAGGTGCGGGAAGCGCGGGAGTTGTAATAGTCGGAGGTTGCAGTAACAGCCAGCTCACCGTCTTTTACCAGATAAATGCTGCCACCAACGGCCTCTTGAATCTGATCTTTGTAGGTGGCATACTCGGAAGAGCCACCGATGATCGCGGTGCCGTCTTTCAGAATGCCGAAAAAGTTTCCGGTTGCACCGTGATACTCCACGCCCTCCATGACCAGCGCACCCTGCGGCGCTCCGTTTGTCATGTTGTAGAAGTCTGCATTGATGCCCACAACAGGCGTGTAGTTTTCAATGTCAGTATGTTTGGCCGCGGCAGATGCCATCTGGTCAGTCACACGGGCCATACCCCAGGAGGAGGCGTCGTTGTCCTTGTAGTTGGCGTAAACCTGCACGTCGTCGCGGTTGATGTCAATCGTCGCAGTATAGTAGACAATCTGCTTATCATCCGCCGTCAGCGCATAGGAGATGTTCTGCTCCACACCGGGAGCAAGGGTCGAATCCTCGCTGGAGAAGACGGAATAATAGGGGTTGCTCGTCTCACCGCCAATCTCGTCACCTGCCAGCTTCCAAAGGTAGTCGGCAAAGGCGTAGCAGCAGGCGGTGCGCAGGTCGCTGAGATCCGTCAGGCTGCGGTCAGCCTCCAGCAGGGTAACTGCGTGATTTCCCGTATATGCCGCGTAAACCGCCGCACGAAGGGCGCTCTGTGTCTTGCTGTCCGCAAAACGGTTCTCAGCGAAGTAGGCCGCACGGTCAGCGTCCGTCAGCGAACTGGTAAAGTAGCCCTCCATCAGAGAACTGATGGTCTTGTTGCCGGACAGGTTGGTGATGAGATAGTAGGCATCCAAATCACCGCGGAAATCATACAGGTCAAAGGAATCCACCGTGTCATCCGTTGAAGCCATGTATTCTTCGAGGATTTCTGCGGCCATCGCCTCAACCTCTGTAGCGGATACCTTTCCTTTGCTATAGCTCATCAGATCAACGATGTCGCCGGCCCATCCGCCATAGTCCAGCGTTGTTTCAGCCTTGCTGTTGTGGTAGGTCAGATCCATCGTGGCGAACATGTGCGGGAACTCCACCTGTAAACCATCAGGCGTCGTGAAGGTGAAAACGTCGCTTTCCTTCTCACCTTTGGTTTCATCGACAGTGAAGCAGCGTGTGCCTTGGGCGTTTGTGCCCTTCGCGGCATCCTGTTCCGCAACGTATGCGACAAATGCGGTATTCTCCGCGCCAGCCAGCGTCGCCCAGCTATCGGTGTTGTACTTCTCGATGCCGGTGCGGATGTAATTGAGAACCAGCTCCACCGCGTCACCGCTGTTTGCCAGCGCGTAGTCAGAAGCATAGCCCTCGAGCGTTTTCAGATTGCTCAGGAACGCATCGTACTTTGCGGTGTCCACGTCCGCCGCCAGCGCCGAAAACGGCAGCAGGCTGAACACCAGCATCAGCGCCAGCAGCGCGGATATAAGTCGCGTGCTTTTTCGTTTTTGCATCATGTAATTCCTCCATTCATTGGTTTCTTCTCAAGCTCAGGCCGCTGCAAACGTGGCAAAATCCTTCATTGAAGAGATTACGTCGTTGACAGTCTCCTGCGCAGCATATACTGTATTCTTTTGATCGACTGTCATGTTGTCGTTTACAGTATCGTCCTCCACCTGAAAATATACATATACAGAATTTCCCGCGCTGTCCTGAACGGTGCCCAAGGGGTCGCCAAGCTCCGCCCGCTCGGAGGCGGCAAAGTTGATGGTGTAGACTTTGATCTCACTTCCGTCCAGAACAGCGCTGAATATATAACTTTCTAAGCCATCGGTATCCTGCCGTTCGCATTTGACGATTTCCTCAAGCGCATACGGATACCTGAGGCTGCCGTAAGATGTTTCAACTGCAATATCCTCGTTTGCCGGCGCCTGACCTTCCGGCGCAGCAGTCTCCGCGGCGGTTGGTGCGGCAGTTTCCGCAGCATCACTCTTCGATGAGCAAGCTGTGAGCGCTGACAGGCACAGCAGAGCCGCGAGGATTAACGATATAATTTTTGCTTTATTCGTCATGTCAGTATCCTTTCGCAGGGCATATGCCCCTTGTAGCGGATCAGTGTTGAACCATCTTGCCGTCAGCGTCGAATTCATACCAGCCCTTATCCATCAGGCCGTTTGTATTGCTGACGTAGTACCACTGGTTTACAATGGCCTTGCAGGCGCTGCATATGTAGTAGTAATCCCCGTCAATCTGAATCAATCCTGCGTGAGTCCTGACGCCGTCAACATAGTAGTAATAATCGCTGCCCTCCGCAATGAGGCCGTTCTTTCCGGTATTAGTCGTCATTTTGCCATCAGTGCCGAAGTAGTAATACCCCTTTGCCATCAGGTCATTGGTATTGCTGACATAGTACTCACCCGTCACGGCTTTTCCGCTGCTGTTGATGTAGTAGTACGCTCCATTGACCAGAATCAAACCGGCGTGGTTCCTAACTCCATCCACATAGTAGTACAGGTCGCCGTTTTCCTTGACAAGGCCATTTTTAGCTTTGGGGATAACCATTTTTCCATCGGTACCAAAGTGATAGGTGCCCTTTGCCATCAGATCGTTGGTATTGCTGACATAGTAGTCGCAGTCCTTCACGGCCTTGCAGGAACTGTTGATGTAGTAGTACACTCCATCGACCTGAATCAGCCCTCTATGGGTCTTGACACCGTCCACATAGTAGTAGAGGTCGCCGTTCTCTTCGATAAGACCATTCTTGGTGCTCGGCGTCTCAATCACCATTTTGCCGTCCGCATCGAACGTGTAGGTTCCCGCAGGCATCAGACTATTTGTGTTGCTCACATAGTACGATGTGCCGCACACGATGGTATAGTTGCTCTTTACATAGTAGTAGCTGCCGTCGAGCTCGAACAGGCCCTTCTTGGTATCGGCGCGGCCGTTGATCACATAGTATTTGCTGCCGTTGCTGGAGACAAAGCCAGTGGTATCCTTCTGGATCTTATAATCCTTAAAGTAGTAGTAGCCCTTGTCAAGCAGGTTGTTCGTATCACCAATCCAATAAACGCCTTCTTCATGCAGGCTTCCTCCGGCGGAAACGTAGCAATAAACCTTCCCGTCGGTCACCAGGCAGCCATGCCAGGACAGCTCACCGTTTGCAATCCAGCACACCGTGCCGTCGCTCTTGGTGTACATCCCTGTGAAGTCCTTTTGGAACACGCCATTCTCATCGAAGAGGAAATAAGACTTCGTTTCATAGCCTGCTGCCTTGTACTCTTCCTCGTGATAAATTAGGTCGTTCTCATTCGGCCCATAGGTTCCAATCGAACTATCCGGGTAGGGGGCCTGATACACACCCGTTGCCGCATATCCTGTGGTGGGATCGAGGTAATACACATCCTCGCCAATGGTTGTCCACCCAGTTTTCTGAACTTTGCCATTAACATAATACTGCTTACCAGTATCATCGGTCAGCCAGCCATTCCAGAACTGCCACTGTGCGTAGAGGGTAATATTCTCCGACAGATCGATCATCGCGCCCTCGTCGGCGTAGGGTGCGCCGCTGCCGTCCGCCTGAGTGTTCCAGCCGGTGAACTTATAGCCCTCACGGGTGAAGGTGTTGGCGGTCAGGCGAATATCGGTACCGGCCACGAAGGTCTGCTTGTCCATGCTGCCCGCGCCACCGTTGGCGTCAAAGGTGACAGTGTGTTTGACAATCGCCGTGCTGGTGTAGGTAGCCGTATAGGTTGCATCTCCGGTCACGGCAACAATTTCGGGCGTCCAGCAGTTGAAGCTGTAGGTGTAATTGTCGTCTGCCGCCTTGGTGGGCGTCGCGCCGTCATAGCTCGGCGTGGTGCCGTAGGGGACTTTCCCGTCTGTCTCCAGAACCGTTCCGTCCTCATTCTTCCATGTGACCGTGTAGGTCTTAACGGTGCTGGTGTAGGTCGCCTTGTAGGTCACGTTGCCGGTGACGGCGGTGACTTCGGGCGTCCAGCCGGAGAACGTGTAGCTATACTGCGCATCGCCTTCCTTGGTGGGAGTGGAACCGTTATATTCCGGCGTAGCGCCGTAGGCAACGCCCGTGTCTGTCTCAAGCGTGGTGCCGTCGTCATTGACCCACGTTACGGTGTAAGTATTGGCCGTCCACTGCGCGTACAGAGTCGTATCCGCGTCCAGCGTGACAGACGCGCTGTCCTCATAGCTCGTGCCGCTGCCGTCCGCCGCTGTATTCCAGCCGGTGAACTTGTAGCCCTCACGAGTGAAGGCGTTTGCGGTCAGAGTAACCGCCTCGCCGCTGATGACAGTCTGGGCCTCCATTGTGCCGGTGCCGCCGTTGACGTCATAGGTGATGGTCACTTCGGTGGTATCGCCTTTCTTGACCCATTTGTCAGTCTTGTAGGAGTAGGTGTCGCCGGCAGCAGCCTCGGAAGTCTCCACATAGGAGTCGTCAGCATTGCGCAGCTTGGCGGCGGTGATGGGGATCTCATGTGCCGTCACGCTGGAACCGCTCTGCGTGTACTGATACGTCTTGGTCTCCGTGCCGGGTTTGCCTTGCTGGTTGTAGACGCCGGTGCCGGCGCTGGAGCAGATATCCGCACCACCTGCGGTAGTGTACATATATCCTATAGCAGTGATGCTGCCGTTGACATCAATCTTAACATCATGCAGGTCTGCATTGGTACGGGTATACGTTTTGCCGGGCGCATAAGCCACTGACTTAAATTTGGCATTGCCACAGACAAAACCGTTGGAATTCCACTCATCACTATCATAGACATAGACAGTTTTGCCGTTGGCAATAGTCAAATCAGCGCCACTGGCAATATGTACCTGCACACCCGCCAACAGAGCTGTGTCCTGATTGATGGTAACCTTGCCTGTTTCTATATTAATATAGATATTGTTGGTGATGGGCAATACGTATTCTGCAGAGTTCACACTCATGCCAGCCAATGTTAACGACAGCGTATTCAGTTCCGCTTCACCGTTTACCGTCAAAACCAGTCGATCTGTTGCTTCATCATAATCCTTAGTAAAGCTGCCGGACACAATCTTGAACATACCGTTGTCACCAATGAACTGAATGGACGTAGTATGAGTGGAGCTCATGGCATATACTCCGCTGTAGACGATCTCTTTTGCACCTTTATTCAGGGTCAACGGCACTTCAATATTCTGCACGAAGTACTGGCTAAAAGGAAATACCCCGTTTCCCATATCGGAAGATGCTGAACCGCCGCGGAAGTCAGCAATCTGATAAAATTCATAAATGGTCGCACCGGATTCTGCCGATACAGCGCCGCTACCTGTCACAAATCCCCACGCATACAAGGAACTTCCGTTTTTCATGGTGATATTACTGTCACCTTCCATTTTGATGCAACCGTAATCTCCCACGCAACGCCCTTGCTCGCTACCACCTGCGGCATAGTATCGACCGCCAAGACTGATATTTCCGAACGCCGTGATAGAGGAACCCGGAGCCATAGTCAGAGTGCGATATGATTTGGAGGCCGGAGCCGTTCGAATGACGCCAGGGGTTGTTGTGTACAGCGTTCCGGCTGCATCAAAGGGAATCAGCAGCGTGATGCCAGCAGGAATGGTGTAATTGCCAGTGATTTTACCGTCACTCACCAGCTTGATAAGCGTTTGTGAGTTGCTCTTAGCATACGAGGCGGCTTCACCCAAATCAGCAAACGGCTGGCCACCCGTTTCAAAAATTGCCGCTGTTTGCAATGCGAATTTGGCTGTGATGGTGCAGTCGTTCTCAATATTCAGAGATGCTGTTGCATTTGTATTGATATACTTACCAGCGGTCACATTGTACCAGCCAAGGAACTTATATCCGTCAGCCGCAGTGGCGGTAACCTGATAGGCCTTGGTAGAGCTTTGCGTATTGCTGTAGCTCTCGGTGATGGCATTGCCGTCTACCGTGTAGGAGCCGTTCTCGGCGGGCTGGAAGGTCACGGTGGCGGTCGCATCGGACACCAGCGCCACGTTGGTCATGGTGATCTTGGTGGCGGCGCTGGTGCTGCCGGATTTCAGATAAATCTTAATCGAATCACCGGAATTCAGTGTGCCAGAGTAACTGCCGTCGGACGAAACCGTGCTGCCAGCCACCTGAATGGTGCCGCTGTTTTGCTCAATTGTGTAATCGAAGGACAGCTTAGCCGCCGTCGATTTGTTGTTTGTCAGCGTAAGTGTGGCTTCATACACAGTATCACTGGAGCACATACCTTCTCCAGCTGCTGATCTTACATTTCCGTTGATTGTGGTGCTGCTCGCCGTCCAAGAGGCATAGCTTCCATCATCCGTATTGGAGTAGGTTGCCGTGAGGCCATCGCTGCTCAAGCCGCTCAGTTTTCCGTTGCTGGCAGCATAGACCGACAGCTCAAACGCGGGAAACAACGTAAGCGTCAGCATAACGGCCAGCGCCAGCGACAGGAAGCGCCGCAGGACGTTTTTTGTACTTATCATATCATTCATCTCCTGACTTTCTTCATCCGATTTTGTTGTTCTACATAGATGCTATACCCAAGCGCCAGCGATACCAGCGCCCAGATATGTCCCATATGAATCCAGCCCAGCGGGCTGTTTGCCGAGCGGAACCACTCCACAATGAAGCGGAAGATTCCGTAGGACATCATGTAAAGGGGGTAGGCCGTTCCGTTGGTTTCGTCCTTCCAAATTCGTTTGCCCAGAACGGCCAGCAGAACGATGTAGAACAAAATTTCTGCCTCCCGTGTCGGCCAGCGAAGGCTCTCGGAACCCGGAATCAACCACCCATAGCAGCAGCCGGAAAGAATGCAGTTCACGCGGGCACACATTACCGTGAGTATCATGCACCCGGTAAAGTCATCGCACACGTCCGTTGCCTTGCGCTTTGTCAGCTTTGCCCCGGCCAGATAGAGGAGCGGCATGAAGAACACGCCACCGAATAAGCTCATGTTTCCAAGGCGATCCGGGTTAAAGCCTGTTTCCATGAAGGCAAATGCCTTGACGCATATCACACCCACAAGCGTGTGGCAGATTGCAATCGGCAGCGCCGCATACCACTTCATGTTCAGCCGCCCTCGGAATTGCATTAACCAAAGAAAGCTGAATAGGGTGCCTGCTGATAGAAGCAGCAGCAGACTATGACTGGATAACCAGTCCGCAATCAAGCTCATGGGTTATCGACCTCCTTTCCTTTTTGCCGGGTAGCTGCGCTCCTCCATGCAATACGCCAGATAGAACAGGTTCAGCAGGAGAACCACAGCGCCAACGATTCCAACGAATATACTCTGCTTGCAGTAGAACAGCCACGCAAACAGGTCGCCAAGCAATTTGAAAATCGCAATTGGCAGTTTGCCATGAACTGAAATCTCCTTGGCACAAACCACATACTCTATCGCCATGATCAAGTCTAGTGTATACGAGGAAATCAGCATTCCGCTCGGCAGTTTGAACACACCATATATTGTTGCGGCAGCGACTGTGACATACAATATATATATATATATATTGGCGATGTTTTTCGTGTCTCTTAAGGTTTCGGAGATTCAGTACGAAAATCATGATATCCAGCCCAGACCAGATGATATGCCCATAGTGGTGATAGAGCAGGAGCGCGTTCAGCTCCCACGCCAGATTGAGCCCGCCTGCAACGTAGGGCATCATGGGCTTGCGTTCCTCGCTGTGCTTAAACCCGCAGGCAATGATTGTGACATAGGTGAGCGACCAGAACGCGATTTGCAGGGTATCGAAGATTGATGACATTGGGATCACCTCTTAAATATCCTAAGCTGTGTTCACATTCCATCGCCTCCTGCGGTCATTTCCGCTCCGAGCTTCAATTCATAGGGCTTGTGACCGTAGCGCTTCTCCGGCGGCGGCCACTGCATATAGTCGCCGTAGTGCCGGCGAAGATAGGCGTCGCAGTCCTGCGGAACATTGACCAGTATTCCCTCAAACTCCGCTTTGCTGAAACCGCCCAGCTCTGTTTTTAGCATATAATCCGTTTTCCTGACCGGATAGTGCAAAAAAGCGAGCGCGCTTTGACCTGTGCCGTTATGCCGCGTGGTTTCCCGCTCCAGGGCAGAGGCAAGCGCGCGATACGGGATGATGCGGAGCAGCATGTGCAGGCATTTGCGCAGAACCGAAAGGATTTTGCGTTTTATTGTCGTCGGAGCCGCGCTCAAATCGGGCGACTGCCGCAGGACAAACAGTCGAATGAGCAGCTGACACCGTCGAAATTGGCGCTTATTCAGGCGCTCGTCGTCCGGCACCTCGTCAAAGGGGCAGATGTCTATGTAGACGCCGTGATGAATATCGAGCTTTCGGTTGCAATACTCAACGAACCTCGTTCCGTTTATGCGCAGCTTCGCGTAAAAATACGGGCTGTCTCTCCCCTGATACGGAGTTTGCAGAAAATATCGCGGCGAGAGGAGCGGCGGAGCCTCTTTCAAGAAACGGCGGTAATTGTCTCTGGTCATACCGATGTCGATATCGTCATCCCACGGGATAAAGCCGCGGTGACGCACCGCCCCGATTGCGGCGCCGTCGATCAAAAAGTAATCAATCCCCAGCTCGCCGCATATTCGGATAAGCTCACGCAGCGCCTCAAGCTCCAAACGCTGAATTTCTTTCAGCTCCGCATCGCTGTATATCGTCAATCCATACATCCCGCTCGCCTCATTTGTCTGCTATAATGCTTGAAATAATCTTTGCCGCGTTTTCCTCGTAGCGCTCCCATGTATAGTCCTGCGCCGTTTCTCTTGCCGCATTTCCCATGGCTCTAATCCGTTCGGGGTGGTCAATGAACCATTGCAGCTTATCGCGCAGCGCGGGCACATCCCCGCATGGGATGACATAGCCGCTTTCACCATCGCGCACCGCCTCGGACAAACCGGAGTTGAAGGAACAGATAATCGGCAGGCCGCAGGCCATTGCCTCGATACCCACCTGTGCCATCCCCTCCGCGAACGAGTCGATGACAAAGACGTCCACTTTTTCGTATATCGCCTGCATTTGGTCGATGGTCACATGGCCGGTGAAAGTAATATTGCTATGTTTACGGCCTTCCTCTACAAACCACGCGTTTTTATTGAAAGCTCCCACAACTGTCAGGTCGACTTTATCTGCGGGAAGCTGCGAGATTGCATCTATCAGAGTGGTAATGCCCTTGCGGTACGTCACCTGCCCGACAAACAGAACATGGAGCCTGTCGCCGTCGGTTTTGGGCCTGCGCTCAATGGCCGAGCTTACGTTCGCACCATATGGGAGAATATATATGCTTTCCTCCGCCGCACTGCTGTCGATAAGGCTTTGCTTCACGAACTCTGAGCCGGCTAAAAAATATTGCGTAACCTGAAACTCGCGCAGGTGCTTGTCCATAATCCGTTCGTCCCACATATACTCGTTTTCGCGGCGAAGATCATCGTGTCCCGAGGCGGCGATTTCCCGCTCGTAGATTTTCTTCATGTAATGGCGCTCGGCTATGGAAACGTCCATAATGCGTTTTATCTGCGGCGCCTTTTCGGCAAGAATTTCAAAGCACCTTCTAGCGTTGGTATCGTAAAGCACAACGGCGTCCGCATTTGTCTCAATGGCGAGCCGCGCGACCCTTTCGCCGAAGTAATCCGCGTTTTGCCTGTGAAGCGCTCGGCAGAAATATCTGCTTTTGTCTATTCGGTTTAGCAGAGCCTCCGTATATCCGCGAAAAACGCCGTACTGTACGACCTTTTCGTCGGGAACCTCCTTCATTCGCCTACCGCTCGCGCGCTTGCGCCCGTCTTCATTCAGCGCGCACTTTACAAGCTGCATAGAGCGTGAGGTCGGCTTATCATAAATCGTTGTGACATAGCTCGACAGCATATCGGCCTTATACAACGCCGTGGCCAGACGATAAGAGTGTTGCCGCCCGGGGTGGGCGACGATAACCTTGTACGGCATTTGCTTTCACCTACCTTTTGAAAACGCTCTTTACTCCGTCCAGCACCAGCCGCAGCTGCCTGTCCTTCACGAGCAGGCAGACGGATAAATAAAACACCGCGCCGACCGTAATTTGAATGACGCTTGTCAGGGGCGTCGCCGGGAGCTCGCCGGTCGCCGCCTTAATCAGCAAGAGCATGAGCAGCGAGAGCAGCGCATAGCGGAGCGCCGTTCTCGGCAGCTCCGACAAATTAACCTGCTTCAGCAGGCGGCGGTACTGAACGGCCGCGCACAGAGCGCTGCTGATAACCGTGGCGGCAGCCGCGCCCGCGAAGCCGTAGCGCGGAATAAGAAGCGCGTTGATTATGATGTTCCCCACCGCGGCAAGCACCTGAGACTTCAGGAGAATATCCACCTGATTTGTCGCCGTGAAATACTGACCTCCCGAAATTCCCGAAAGAGTATTTGCCAAAATAATCGGCGAGAGCATATAAATCGCCGAAATCGTGGGCAGAAATTCCTCTCCCAAATACCAAGGGATGAGCTTGCCCGTTATCGCGATAATTCCGAAAAACATTGGGAACGCAATAAACAGCGATGTTTTTGCCGCCGCGTTTATTAATCCGGCAATGGTTTCCCTGTTGCCGTTGGCAAATTCGTTTGCTATCCTCGGCATAAGCACGGTGCTTAGAACGGTTATAAACGACAGCGGAATCATCACGATTTTCTCGGAGTAATCATAAAAGGATACCTGAGCGCAATTGCCTGTTATAAGCTCAAGCATGATCTTGTCGCACTGCAGATAAACCGTCGCGGCTGCAGTGGGGAGAAACAGCTTCGCCGATTGCAGCAGGTCGTCCTTAATCCCGCGCAGGAGCAGCTTCGGCCTTCCGACGTATCTTTTCAGCTGAGTATACGCCGACAAATTCGCCAGTAGGATAGAGCCGCCCTGTATCAGAACATAGATTGCCACATCATCGGACTGCCTGACAAAGATGAAAATTCCGGAAACGGACACAAGCTTGAGCAGAATGTTTTTCAATACCGCCCACTTCATATCCTCGACGCCGACATATAGCCAGGTGCAGTCGAAAAAATAGCCGAGAAGATATGTATAATAAAGCAGAAACAGATATTGATAGCGCCCGACTATGATAACGATAAGAAAATATATAATCGTTCCCGCGGCGGCAATGAGCAGCCTTGCGGACATAATCCGCCAAAAGGTCAGGTCAATTTCGGCGCTGCTGTCTCTGACATAGGCAATTTGGCGGCTGCCGTAATTAAAAATGCCCAGCAAGGCAAAGGTGCATATCAAAGATGTTAACGAGTTTACATAGCTGTATACGCCGGTTCCTTCCGCTCCCAGCACTCTGCTCAAATAAGGCGCGGTGACCAGCGGAACAAGCAAAACAAGCAGGGAGTATATCAAATTATACAAGTAGTTTTTAGCTATTTTCCCCATTCCGCAGTTTCCTCCTGATAAGCGTGGCTTCCACACTCTTGACAATATAAATAGGGATCAGGCTAAATACTACATACCAGAAATTTGACGGTGTATAGCCGCGGATGAGTATTTGCAAATTTGCTCCCAGCAGCACCGCAAATACGATGGTATCCGTGCGGCTGCTTGGATTACTAAAAAAGCGTACTTTCACATGCCGCATCCATATGCCATATAACGCCATGAAAAAGAGGACACCGAAAATGCCGAAAGCGTAATAGAACTCGCCAAGCCCCGGATACGCCTGCCCGGTACCGGCAAGACGGCTTCCTATAATAACGGATAAATCCTCTCCTGCTCCCGTAGCTATTTTTCCCGGCCAGACGGCATGAGGGATTGCCATCACCAGAGTTCCTATTAGAATCTGACGAAGATATACATAGGGAAAACGGCTCGGAATCGAATGGACAATACCATAGTAATTGTTGTATATTCTGAAGTTGTCCCAAAAGGCATCGTCAAGTGCGTCGAGCAGAGTTGCGCTCGGCAGCACTCCGAGACTAATTCCGACTCCGCTTCTGACATCGTTGCGAAACAAGGTCATCAGCAAAACGGGAACCATCAAGATTATCAATATCGCCAGCAAATGGCGAAGCTTGGGCTTCTTTTTTCGACTTATGAAATAGTATGCCGCAAACGACACGGCAATCTGGATGATAATGAAGCGAAATCCGCGCGTTATCTGCATCATCAGCATCGGAATAAATAGCACCAAGGTCACCCATTTATTTCTTCCGTATTCCCAATACAACAGGGTTAGGGTTGGAAGGCAGTAAGAAAACATCGCCACAAACCGAATCGATGATAACTCCTCTACGCTCTCGCTTCCTTTTCCCAATATACCCATCGTAAGAATATAAAGAATGTTTTTGTATCCGGAATGCAGCAAATAAAACACATTTGCCGCAAACGATGCGGCATACAGGAACAGAATGATCATCACTATCAGCTTGGCGGATTTTTCATCAGTTTCGATTTTAGTCTCCGTCAATTTGTTTTTCTGCTGTATTGGGCTCTTAACGCGAATCGCTCCGATATAAAGAAGGTAAAACGCAATATATCCGCCCAGTGCAACAACGCTCGATTTCACCCCATACTGAAACAGCCGGTATCCGAACCAAGTGTACTTTTCAATCAAAATATCGTATATCGGCGCGACAAAATACAAAAACGAATAGATTAAAGTAATGAAGAGTATCGGGTCAAAAACGTTAAATCCATGCACAAAGGAATAACGGACGTACAGCACCGAGACAACCAAAAGGCAGCAAACGTCCACAACATAGTTTTGGATGTACACCTCTCCCGCCTCCATCGGAAGCAGAAGCAGCGCGCAGACTATCATCAGATTAAAAGCAATTGCCGCTTTAACTACGCGGGTATTTCGTTTTTCCATCGTCACCAATATTGCCGGATCGCCTGCAGTGTACAATTTGCCATCGCCTCTATCGTATATTTTTCAGCTGTCTCGACGGCATGAGCCATATATTCCCGCGTTTTTCCTTGTGCAAGCATTTCGCTTATTTTATCTTTTAGCGCAGCCACATTATCTGACGGAACCCTTGCTCCGTTGTACGCTTCATCTATCATTTCAAGCGCAGCGCCGCACTTATCCGTGCTGATTACCGGAGTTCCACATGCCATAGCTTCATTCACAACCAATCCCCATATGTCTTCGCGGCTCGGAAGAACAAATACATCGGCTGCTTTATAATAGTCCGCCAACTCTGTTTTTCCTAAGAATCCGATATTTACAACTTGTTCGTTCTGAAGAGGTTCCTCTAATTTACCGCCAACTAAATAAGTTTTGCAATCAGGGCCAATTCCTTTAACAGCTTCGAGCAGCACATCTATTCCTTTTCGGTGGATCATCTGGCCTACATATAGAATCATATATTTGCTGTCGCAGCCGACCTTCTTCTTATAAGCAGCTCTGTCATATGGAACCTCAGCTATATCGCATTCCTTTACCGAGGTGAACGGATACCGGTATATACGATTTTTATCAGCGCCGTAGTAGATAAGGGCCTCATCAGTTGTATTTCCGGGGCTCAGCCAAAAGGCTGCCGCATCAATCAGACTTTCCTTCAAGCGCTTTTTAAGCGCGGTATCACTTTTCATGAACATTCCGTCGCAGCTAAGGCCGAAAGGAATTGCTTTTCGGCGCATATATCGAATTGCCGTCATCTCGGTTAGGGAGCTATATCCGTTGATTAGGACCAAATCATATTTTCCCCTGCCAAGCTGCAGCACAAGGCTGAAATCTAAGCTGTTTTCGGCTCCGATTTTTATCCCCGTCAGCCATACGGGTTTAAAACTCGAATTCTCAATGCTTGCTTTCCACCTCGGGTCTCTGTCCTTTGCGGAGTCTCGCTCAAAGGCGACTGTGAGCTCCAAATACTTTCCCAGTTCATTTAGGAAATCGATTTTATAAGGAGCCGGCAAATTCGTTATATACAGCACTCTCTTCACGGTCATTGGCTCCATTCTCAATAAGCTGAACATACTTTTTAATCGCAGTTTTATTCATCGCTTCCGCATCGGGCTTCTTCATTTCAATGCGCTTGTTTACTACATCTTCTATTGCGTCAATCAGTGCATTGATATTTCCCGTGGGTGTTGTAACTCCGTATATATGCGCTCCCTCTCCGCTTCCGCCGGAGTCAAAGGACACCACGGGAGTTCCGCACGCGATTGCCTCCAAATTGGTTGCCGGATAGTTGTCCTCATAGGTCGGATTTACGAACACATCCGCGGCCGAATACAGCTCCGCAAGCTCATGCTTGTCGCTTGTTCGGGTGATACCTATTATGTTCGGAAGCAGCTTGCTTTTTTGCTCGCTGCTCATGCCCACAAGTACAATCTGATATGACTTGTCAAGCAGCGCGCCTAATTTGATGAAAACATCCAGGCCCTTTCTCCTGTCCCAAACGGAGGCGACGCCCAAAATCATGTGCTCGGTTTTTATTCCCAGCCGGTTTCTTATATCGCTTGGCGTATATTTAAAGGCTGATGTGTCTACCCAGTTCGGGAGCGTCAGCACCGAGGAGCCCTTCAGGTAAGATTGCCGCACCAGCTCTGCCAACCATTCGGAAGGCGTAACCAGCTGCAAATTCGGTATCCCGCAAAATATTCTTTTTTTCTTTTCATAATTTTCTCGCGAGCGATCAAGCAGGAGCGAGGCGGGATAGTCCTTTTTCTGAGGGCAGTCACAGCACTGCTCCGTCCATTTATTGCAGCCGGCATAATCAAAATAGCAGCAGTGCCCCGTAAACGCCCAGCAATCGTGCAGCGTCCAAATAATTCTTTTGCCCGAGGTCCGCAAATAATCAAACAATATTTCAACATTTAAGTAGTAGCCGTGCAGATTGTGCAGATGAATTACATCCGGATCAAAATGCTTAATCCACTGAACAAGCTTCTGTGTGGCCGCTTTGCTTCCGAAGCCGGAAGCGTCAAACAAGCGGGCATAGCAGCCATGCATTCGCACATCAAGCTCGGTTCCTATTTTTATTGCGCACTGTGCGTACTGAGACGGAGCCGTTTCTCGGCCGTAGGCGATGCGCACGGTGTGGCCACGACTAATCAGTTCATCGGCGAGGTCCGTGCAAATTTTCCCTGTGCTGCCTATCCCGCAAACACTGTTAATCAATAAAACTCTCATTTTAAAGCTGCTTCCACGTTAAGATGTAACCTGCTTGCTTTTAGCGCTTTACCGTATCTTTTTCCTGCGTTGTTTGGTAAGCGCAGCAGATGTTACATCGCAATATGATCTCATGGCGATTGGTTTATCATATTTAGCTTGATATATACATCTTGCCCGTCGCGCTATTTCCGCTTGCGTTTGCCGGTCAGCACACAGGGCTTTAAAAAATCTGACAAGCTCTTCGCCGTCTCCGGCATTCACATGACAGCCAATCTGCTCCTGCTCAACACCCTTTGAAAGATACGACCCTTCATCCGCAATCACAATCACGGGACATCCGCTCTGCAAATAGCTGTAATACTTGCTGGGAGCGCAGGTGCCGGTCAGGCCCTTTTCCAGACTGACAATGCCGCAGGAGCTGATTGCCAGCGCCTGTTCAAACTCTTCATCAAGGAGAAAATCCATTATCTTTACATTTTCAAAGCCCTCTGTCGCTTCCTTTAGTGCGGGCAGCTTGGAGCCGTGTCCGGCAATCAGGAATTGAATTTCCTCATCGTCCTTCAGCATTTGCATCGCCTCTAGCAGCGTCTCCGTATCCTGACAAACGCCCATGTTGCCGAAATAGGAAACGATGAAATCTCCCTCGTTATAACCGAAATGCCGATATGCTTCCTTTGTCGCCGGAACAGTACCCTCATGCGCCCAGTTCGGAATGACGCAGACGCGGGAGGCGTCCGCCTCCGGACGGTGCTCCAGTACAAACTGCCGCATTTCCTCCGTCAGCGTAATGATCTTCGACGCCCGTTTATAGAGCCGGCGATTGATTGCCCGCATGGCCTTATCAATCATCCCGCCCCGCTTCAGAGAATTGGACGCATAAGCGACTTCAGGGTAAATGTCGTATGCCACGAAAATAAATTTCGTCTTGAACAAGGCGCTGGCTATTATCGGCACAATAGGGAGTACGGGAGGGTTTGAGTAGACAATTACGACACGGTAATTCCGCAGCGCTCCGATATGGAGCAGCGCGGCGAGCGTAAACGAAAAATAATTAATCAGCCGCCCGAGCTTTCCGCCGCGCGACGGCTGCAAATAGCGGAGCCTGCGTATGCCGACGCCGTTTACGCGCTCATTCAAGGGAAGCCACTTTTGCTTTGTGTACTCCTTCGGGTAGCCGCACATCGCGTCAACGCTGTAGCCGTTGTTCGCCAAGTATTCCGCAGTATCAAAGGGAAGCGTGGCCGATGAGTTGTATTCGGGATAAAAAAACTGACACAGAAACAGAATGTCCTTCACTTGCTCACCTTGCCCCCTTGTGCGTAAACGCGAGAGGCACCGTTTTCAGGATGCAGAGCAAGTCCGTCTTGACGCCGCAGCTGTCGATGTACTCCAAATCGTAGACGAGCTTTTCCTCCGGCTTCAGCTCGTATCCGCCATTAATCTGCGCCCAGCCGGTCAGTCCCGGCTTGATTTGTAGCCGGTCGCGAAAGCCCGGTATGTACGTTTCAAACACGTCATAAAAGCAGGCCCGCTCCGGACGCGGACCTACAAAACTCATGTCACCTTTGAGAATATTCCAGAGCTGAGGAAGCTCGTCAAGCCTCGAATTGCGCAGGACGCGCCCAACCCTTGTACAGCGGTGATCATTGACGGCGGCCCACTGCGGGCCGTTTACTTCTGCATCTAAGTACATCGAGCGGAACTTTAGCATCGTGAACGGCTTTCCGTTCTTCCCCAGTCTCTCCTGCCGAAACAGCGCCGGCCCCGGCGACTCCAGACGGACAACCATGGCGATAATCAGCATGGGAACCAGCAGCACGATACCTGCGAGGAGTGAGGCGGCAATATCAAATAGTCGCTTCGCAAAGAGATAGCCAGCGCTTGGCTCCGTCCGTGACAGGACGACTGCTACGGGCGCGGCAAAAACCGTCTGCTCCTGTTCCGTGGTTACCAGGTTCATCTCTCCATCTTTCCCTTCCCAATCCTATACCAGCGATTCGCGCGGATTCACAGAGGTTCGTACTCCTGATGTAAATTTGGAACGCCATAGTAGCCGCTCTCTTTCGGCTGTCTGCCGTCCTATCGCTTCGCTTCCGTTGTTCCTCCGCTCCGGCCGTGTCTTTCGTAGAGTATCGCACTCTACGAAGTACCTCATGGGTACACTTAACTCATTAATCGACTACATTTTACAGGCAATGGCATTCAATGTCAAGCCGATTACCGTATCGCATCGAAATAAACAAGAAATGGTAATGCGCTCCCAAACAGGAACGAGATTTTCTTTTTCTGTTCGCGTCATTTATTCCGCCTCCTCGTGTTTCCGGAGATAGGTCACATATTCACTTCTGTTTCGGAACTTGTACCATCTCCAGTTGTATTCCTCCGATTTGAAAAACGCCTTACGGATCGCATCATAGAAATGCTGAATAGCTTTCATGTTGATACCGGGGGTCAGCACCAAGTCGCCGACTTTGATTGCAGCAAGGTCTTTGTGTTTTTTTCTCCACGGAGTATAGCGGAAGGGCTGTGACATCATACCGTTATAGATAGCCTCATCGATAGCTGTGTTGGGATTCAGCCACTTATATAAGCAGATGATCACTTCCTCGACTCGGACAGCGTTCAGGCCCTGCATATTCATCAGGTCGAAAACACGCATATCAAGGATCTGCTTCAGGGAACGGAAGCCCAAATCGCAAAAGTAATCAGCGACGACCCGATCATCTTTTTCGAGCCACTTTGTCGAGCTGGGGTTGATGTTTATTTTCTTGTTCATGTGAATCACTCCTACCGGGTTTTATGAGATTGCCCTCTCACTTTCTCTTTGCCGAATTTTTTTGCGAGATTCCCACAGTTTTTTGCTCGTTTCCAAAATATTTTTCGGAAGCAGAAGAATTTGGAGGAAGGCGGCATATTCTTTGGAATGAATTCTCATGCGCTATTGACAAAACTATCATCAGGATGATATAATGTGGTTGTATCATTACAATGATAATGGAGGCTTCATATTATGAGCGTCATTCAACTGCTTCATGGAACCGACCACATCATCGAGGTTCCGGATATTCATATCGGTAATCCGCACAACGACTATGGCATGGGCTTCTACTGTACCCGCGTCGATGAAATGGCTCGTGAGTGGGCCTGCAAAAAGAACACAGACGGTTTTGTCAACAGCTACGACTTTGACACGGAAGGACTGAAGGTGCTGAATCTGTTGGACGGAACGCATACGGTCCTGAACTGGATGGCTCTTCTGCTTCAGTTCCGCACCTTCAAGCTGGACTCCGAAGTTGCCGTTGATGCAAGGGACTATCTTATTGGTCACTATTCAATTGATTTAACCGGCTTCGATGTTGTGATCGGCTATCGGGCAGACGATTCCTATTTCCAGTATGCAGAGTCCTTTGTGTCCAACACCTTACCGCTCAGAAGTCTGAACAAGGCTCTGAAGCTGGGCAAGCTCGGTGAGCAGACGGTTGTCATTTCTCAAAAAGGCTTTGATCGGCTGCACTTCGTGAATGCTTATCCGGTCAGCAAGAGCGTCTATTACCCCAAGTTCTTGGATAGAGATACCAAAGCGAGGGATACTTACCGTAAAGAGATCAAGAAAAGCAAGTCTTACCGGGACGACATCTTCGTGCTGGATATCTTGAGGGAGGAGATGAGCAACGATGACCCACGCATACAGCGAATCTTATTTGAATAATGCCAAGGATCGTCTTTCCTCTTTCTTCGACTATGCAATCAACGACTGCAAGCTAAAACCGGATTGGATCACAGCACTCTTCATCAATACCGGCTACGCCGAACAGTTTGAACGAGGCAACCCCGCCTATGTCGCAGGGATGTCCGGTGTTGAGCTGGCCCGTGCGGTCATCACAAAGGCATACGGTCCAAAGGAGCTGCCAGCACCAACCAACGCAGAGGACTGCTCCCCTGAATATTGGGCCGGTTGGGCAGTTGCAGAGTACCAATGGTTTACCGGCCGTCGTTTCAAGGACATCTTTGAGCGCATTCCACTTTCCAAGATCATTGGGATGTATTCCGTTTACCACGAGATGGACATTACAAGTTTCATCGATACCATGGAGGAACTCTATAAAGCAGCGGAAGGCGATTCCAACCTGAAGCGCATCCGTGAAAACCGGGGCTTATCTCAGGCAGAGCTTGCAGAGCAATCCGGCGTGAATCTGCGCAACATTCAGATGTACGAACAGCGGGTCAATGGCATTGACAAGGCGCAGGCAAACATCCTCTACAAGTTGTCCCGTGTTCTCGGCTGCAATGTGGAAGACCTGCTGGAAAATCCCATGATGTGATTTCATTCCTGCACCTGCTTCGGCAGGTGCATTTTCTATGTCAAACCACTCGTGTCATCCCAATTTGACCTACGCATTTCCCAAAATTTTCTTCAGTTTCTTCAGTGCATCATCCCTTTTTCTATAGATGCTCGTCTTGGGCATTGCGTATTTTTCCACAAGCTCCTTAACCGGTATTGGGGATTCTGTGAAGAAAAAATCCTGAATGATGGCCCGCTCTTCCGGGGCCAACATTTTCAGTGCAGTTCTGACCCGCTCAATATCCATACGCTGCATGACCGACTCCTCTACATTGCACTCTGTATCTTCGAGAACATCTTCTCCGTAAATTTCAGACTCTTGAAAGGTCATGGTGCTGTAAGACATGACTTGGAACGGTGTTTCGGCGTCTCGGCTTCGGATGTACTGCTTGCGATGGCAATCCTTTTTCAACTCTTTGCTGACTTTTTCATTGCACTCCATGAAAATGATAGAGTCGTCTTCACTACAAGCCTCAAACTTTCCAAAGACGATTTCCCGATTCTTGCCTTCATCCGTTTCTCTCCATGCCGCATACTGGCGATAATCCATGATCAGCCAATTGTCCTGTGCTTCAATCGTGGGGTCCTTCTTTACCAAAAATGTTCTTTTCATTACTGTGATCTCCTTTGAATTTTTGAATTTGGGTGAAAGTCAAAAATTCGGAGATCACGGGTATTCAGCGATATAGCAGAGCCACTGGTCGCACATAAAAAGTCCTTTCCGCCTGCTGCGGTTCAAAGGACACAACTACGCTGGTGAAAAGGACTCCCGATGCTGCCTGCCTGAAAAAGGGTGCAGAAATCTAAGGGTACCCATACTGCTTTTTCAAAAGAGTTTGAAATCAGCGTATTTGTATCCTTGGCCCTTGTACTTCAGGCTGCGAATATGTATTTGTGATGTCGGTAAAAAACAAAAAAGGCCACCGACAAGGCAGACCTATAGATAGAACTATAGTGTCTTACCTTGCCGGTGGCCTCTCACGTATGTCTGGAATAACTACCGGTTCATGTTCGGGCTGCTGCCCACGATCAAGTGACCTGGAAGCGGATTTAATACGGCCCTGTTTCAGCCCGACCGTTCCGTCGTGATGTCGTTGATTCAGTTGTTATAGAAACTCGCTTCGATGGTCTTCAAGCAGATCAAGTGAGGATTATCACCCCGCCAGATTAGGGCTCATGCCGTGCTCGTGCAGCCATGCCTTTGCCTTGCTTACAATGGCTTCCGGTGCGTCCTTGACACCGCAAATGGCCTTGTACACGGATGCCCAGAAAACAACATCGGGTGTCTGCGCAATTTCCGTTTCTCCATATTTGATCATGTAGGCCTCGATCTTCTTTCGGTCAAGGCTGAACAGCGCCTCGTTGCGCTCTTTTACGAAAGCCTCTAACATCGTCATATCAATGCTCCCCCAATTCCAAGTCACTATGCTCCATTCCAATCGGTGCATATATATCAATCACATCGTGCCTTCTGCCCACTACCGTGCGGACCATTTCGGCACTGCATTTCGTGCAAATAACTCTGATTTGATTTTTCTTGTTTTTTAGCCCCGCTACCTGCGTCTTACAGTTTGGGCAATACCAAGAGTAAATCGTCCAGTCCTCCAGCATCGCCATTCTCCTTTTTATCTTTTCTTGTTCAACGGAACGAGGAGATTGCAATCCGCCATCTGATATACCGGAACACGCCTGCTTTTAGCGTACTCCAATATCTGAACAGCGTTATGGCAACTCTCGCATTCCATCCATCCGTCGGTCTCATCTAAATCGAGACTTCTGTTGACTGTGCCGCAAATTGGGCATTTCACATCTTATCCTCGTCATCCCTGACCTTAAAAGGATGGCCGGGGAAATCGTCGATCAGCTCAAGGGGAATATCCCGGATTTTACTGAGTTTGGCATCGTCCCGAAGCTCCTGCGTTGTGAACAGTTCATCGAACGTCGGTAGAGTGAAGTCGCTCTTTCTTCCTGCCATCTGCGGACACCTCCTTTGCGAACTCAGCATAAGCCTTTGCAACTGGGCTGCTCGGCTCATACTTTTTGATGTACCTGTTGAATGTGTATTCTGTTTTCAAGGTTCGTGAGGTTTTTGCCCTCACTAACCAACTGGGAACTTTTTTCGGAAATAACAAAGAGAATTTTAAAAAAATTTTTTCGACCACCTTTCAGGGACAAAGAAAGCCCCTATCACATCACGGAGATGTAATAGGGGCAGAAACAGAAAAAGCCCGCTGATCGAAATCAGCGGGCTTAAATCATACGAACTTATCGTATGCTATCGGAACTTGTCTGCAATCGCAGAATTCCAAATGCATTTTTGGCGTAAGCTCGGAGTAAATTGGCGTAAGTTGTGGCGTAAGCACCGA
>ERZ827490.1465-NODE-1465-length-30389-cov-7.384453_pt1 | contig 30389 bp, 23 predicted proteins | sample MGYA00519770_ERZ827490 | MGnify/ENA primary metagenome ERZ827490 (study PRJEB31778, sample SAMEA3449324) | human gut metagenome | biome: human gut; feature: human-associated habitat; material: faeces | place: United Kingdom | collected 2010/2012 ...
ATACCGCAAGACGGGTCGCACTCGTCAAGCAGCGGGTGCGGGAAAACACCCGCCGGAGGCAGCGGCGCGAGGCAATAAGCCTCTCCGCTTTCTGCCTGATGTTATTCACGGCACTTGCCGGGGCGGCGGACGCACTTATAGTGCGGGGACAGACCGCCGCGTGGGGCGCGTTCGGCGCGATGCTGCTGCGGGAGGACGCGGGCGGCTATGTGCTGGTGGCCGTCGTCTCCTTTGCCGCAGCGGCAGCGATCACCGCGCTGTGCTTCCGGCTCAGAAACAGAGAAAATCAGAAAAAGACGGGACGGACAAGCCGAACCAACACAAACAGGAGGGAAAAACGACATGAAGAAACGAATACTCAGCATCCTGCTTCTATGCTGCATGGTGCTGACGCTGCTGCCGACAACGGCGTTTGCGGCGGATGAGCTACCGGATGTCAAGCTTTCCATTCCAACGACGTTTGACAAGACAGTGTACCTTACAAATCAGAAAAAAGAATTGAAAATCACGGACAGCAAGACCTATCTGATCAAGGGCTCCGCAGATCCGAACTGGTATTTTCAATACCGGATCAAAATCGATGGCGGGCGCAAGAAAATTACGCCGCACATATTTCTGGACGGCGTCCGCCTTCAGGCACCCAAGGACGGCCCTGCCATCGAGCTTTACGGCGGTGCCTCCGCCTGTCTGTACTTTATCGGCAACGACAGCGAGCTGATCGGCGCGGAGAATTTCGCCGCGCTGCAGAAAAACAAAACCGATGGTCATCTCCGGGTTCTGGTGCAGACGGGGACAAAGCTCACGTGTGAAGGCGGCAGGTATGGCGCTGGCATCGGAGGCTCAAAGGTCGGAATCAAGAAATTCTCGCAGGGACACGGCATGAACCTTCATTTCGGCTCTCTGGCGACGGATATCTATGGCGGTGAGATTCTTGCGACCAGCGGCGTATACGGTGCTGGTATCGGCGGCGGTCAGGGCGGCGTCGGCGAGCAGATTTATGTGTATTCCGGCAAGCTGATGGTGCGGTCCGTTTCGGAAGGCGCAGGGATCGGCGGCGGTCAGGGCGGCCCCGGACGCTTTATTTATATCAAGGGCGGCACGGTGAATGCCGGCAGCGAGTCAGGCGGAGCAGGAATCGGCAGCGGCGATCAAGACGGACAGAACAAGTCGGAAGATGCGCATCATATCGAGATTTCCGGTGGAACGGTCGAAGCTTGGAGTAACTATGCCGGTGCAGGAATCGGTGGCGGAAGAGACGGTTCGGGCTATGACATTTCCATCACTGGCGGCGTGGTGAGGGCGCAGGGCTACTTTGGTGCGGGCATCGGCGGCGGCATGAACGGCAACAGCGGGAACATTCTAATCAAGGACACAACGCTGACTGCGCTGGCCCTTCCGCTTTATTCGAGTCCCGATTATACAGCGCTGTCTGCATCTGCGGTCGGAAGAGGCTCGAACCGGGTGCACTACCAGGTAGTGATGCAAGATCAGGAATTTGCAATGTCTATAGAAGAGAACATCAAAATCGGAGCCTCAAACGGGAAGTCCGTGTGGCTGAGCGCGACAGGGTGGCAGTGGCGCCACAACCAGGAACCGAAGAAGTACTGGTACTGGGACACCACAACGGAGCTTCTTATCCCCAACGAAAATGGGCGCGTGGACCTGCAACGGCTGAGCCTGCCGTATGCCTACAATTACGGCAGAGTAATCAGCAAGCTGGAGCTGCGCTGCGAGGAAAGCACATGTAGCCATGAATTTGGCTGGGCGATCAGGGACGACTGCCACATCTGGGCCTGCATGAAGTGCGGCGCACGAGACCCCGCCGCGGAAATGTCCAAGCAAAACGGAAAGCACATCCCCGGCGACTGGAGCAATCAAAAGCAGCTCTGCACTGTGTGCGATCATGTGCTTGAGAGGGACACGAAAGCCCCGGTTATGGAAACTCTGACGGACGGCGAAAGCTACACCGTCGAGGATACCCTCGATGGAAAGCCCGGCGCGTACACATTCACCGTGATCGACCCGGCTGCATCGGGAGAGACGTCTTCCGGCGTCAAGTCCGTGACCATCAACGGTGTGGAGCAAGACGGCCCCACCTATCGTCTCCCCGCACCCGACGGCGGCAACAATGACGCGGGAGCGGAATATACCGTGGTCGCAACTGACAACGCGGGAAATGAGACTACGGCGACAGTCAGAACATACAGGCGACACCATGAGCACAGCTACGGCGACTGGAGCAAGGACGGCACGAGCCACTGGCACGAATGCACCGACGATGACTGCCCGAATAGGGAAGAAAGCATCAAGGACAAGGCCACGCACGTCTACACCGATGACGCGGATACGACCTGCGATGTTTGCGGCTACGAGCGCACCGTCACGCCTCCTGCACCCACCGAGTTCATCGTCACCTTTGACGGCAACGGCGGTACGGGCAGCATGGAGCCGGTCACCGTTGAAGAGGGCAGCCGCTATCCCCTTCCCGCCTGCGGCTTTACCGCACCTGATGGTCAGGAATTCAAGGCTTGGGAGATCGGCGGCATTGAATACAATGCGGGCGACGACTACGTCGTGCTCGGAAACACCGAGATCAAGGCTCTGTGGAAGGATTCCGCAGTGATTCCGACCACGTTTACGATCACCTTCAACGCCAACGGCGGCACGGGCAGCATGGAGCCGGTCACCGTTGAAGAGGGCAGCCGTTATCCCCTTCCCGCCTGCGGCTTTATCCCGCCCGTGAATATGCAGTTCAGCGGCTGGGCGCTCAGCGTCGGCGGCAGCGTGATCGCCGACGGCGCTATCATGGTGACATCGAATATCACGCTCTATGCCATCTGGGAGCCGGTTCCCGTCAACGAATTTGTCGTTTTCTTTGACGGCAACGGCGGCACGCCCGCCGTCAGCAGCATGACGACCATCGGTCACAGGCTGGCGTTCCTGCCCGGCGCGTTCCGAAGCGGCAGCTACCGCTTCGACGGCTGGTACACGGAGCGAAACGGCGGTGAGCTGATCGTGACCAGTACCGTTTTCGCGGCAAATACCATCGTGTACGCCCATTGGACCTATACCGGCGGCAGCGGAGGCAGCGGCGGGTACGTTCCCGGCTATTACATCATCCGGGCGACTGCCGGTGCAGGCGGCTTCATCACGCCGAGCGGCGACGTCAGCGTCCGGGCGGGTGCGAACCAGACCTTCACCATCACGCCGAACAGGGGCTATGCCGTCTCCGACGTGAAAATTGATGGCCGGAGCATCGGCGCGGTGCGGTCCTACACCTTCGAGAACATCAGCGCGTCCCACACCATCGAGGTGCAGTTCCGGGTACGCAGCAGCTTTGTCGACGTACCGTCCGGCAGCTACTATGAGGACGCCGTGGATTTGGCCGTTGCAAACGGCATTACCACCGGCACGGACGCCGCGCACTTCTCCCCGGACAGCATCTGCACCCGCGCGCAGGCCGTGACCTTCCTGTGGCGTGCCGCCGGAAGACCCGCGCCCGAATCCCGCACCATGCCCTTTACCGACGTTCCCGCGGACAGCTACTACTATGACGCGGTTCTGTGGGCCGTCGAGAACGGCATCACGAAGGGCACGAGCAGCACGACGTTCAGCCCGGACGATACCTGCACCCGCGCCCAGATCGTGACCTTCCTCTGGCGCTCTGAGCAGTCCCCGGCGGCAGGCAGCAGCAACCCGTTCACGGATGTTTCCGCCGACGCGTACTACGCCGACGCGGTCCTGTGGGCAGTAAAGGAAGCGATCACCACGGGCACCACCCGCACCACCTTCAGCCCCGGCGCAGAATGCACCCGCGCCCAGATCGTCACCTTCCTCTGGCGCTGCAAAAAGTGACCGGCTGAGCTGCGGAAAGCCAGCAGAACGAAAATAAACGACCCGCACCGCCAATTTAAGGCGGTGCGGGTTTATATCTGCAAGCGGGAGAAGAACTGCTCGCGCGCAGTGCTGCGGTAGGTGCGGCTGATGGGAACGCGCAGGCCGCCCGGCAGCAGGAAGCAATCATTTTCCATCGTCTCGATCTGCCGGAAGTTGACCCAGTAGCTCTGGTGGCAGCGGATGAACTGCTGCGCGGCCTCCGCATCCAGCAGCTCCGCAGGCGGCAGCGCTGTCCATTCTGTTATGCCGCCCAGCAGCGTGAGCTTTGTTCTGCGGAGAATGCGCTCCAGACACAGCACCTGCGCGCAGGAAACGCTGCGGTAGCCCTGCGTCACGGGATAGTGCAGAACCGGCGGCACTTTCCGGTTCAGCGCCCTCTGCAGCGCGGTTCCGATGCGCTGCTCAAGCTCGCTTTTCAGAATAAAATAGGTGTGCTCCGCTTCGTAAACGTCGGTTGCAAAGCCGAGGAAGGAGGAGACAAAGATGATCGCACATTGCGGCAGCGCCGCGTTGAGCTGCTTTGCCAGCTCAATGCCGGTCATTTCATCCATCTGGATATCGAGGACGGCGATGTCCGGCGCATAGCCGTACATATGCACCGCCTGCAAAAGCGCCGCCGGCGAATCAAACAGCTGCAGCTGCGCCGCCTGTCCGTTTCCATGGGCGCGCACAGACTGCGCGAGCCGTTCCCGGTACAGCGGTTCGTCGTCACAGATCGCAATGTTGCGCAATCGAAGCTCCTTTCAGGATCAGGCTGGCTGTGAACCGGCCGTTTTCCGCGTGATAGGAGAACCTGCCGTCATATTTTCGGGCAAGCTCCTGAAAAATCGAAAAGCCAATGCCGCGCTCCAGCTCCGGAATGCGGCGCTTTTTTGCCTGCGGCTGCGCGCAGGAATTTTCTGTCTCGATGGTCAAAAAGCCCTTGCTGACAGCGGCGGTCAGGAGGATCGTCCGGTCTTCACCGGTCTGGCACGCCTCTGCGGCGTTGTCCAGCAGGTTCGCAAAGGCGATAATGAGGTCGGGATCTGAAATTCCGGTGGCTTCCGGCAGCAGCACGCGCAGCTGAACGCGGAAGCCCTGCCGCTCCAGCTCCTGTGAGCGGGAAAACAGATACGCGTCAACGATCGGATTCTCGCAGATCCCCAGATGCGCCTGCACCTGCGCCTGCGCGGAAACCTCGTTTGAATACGCCGCGGCAGCCTGATACTGTCCGGACTGCAGCAGCGCCTGCATGGTGTCAAGATGCTTGGCAATATCGTGCCGCATACGTCGGATGTTCGCGTATTGCGCGGTGAGCGCGGCATAATGCTCCTTCTGCCGGTCGATCTGCGCGGAGAGAAGGTCGTTTTTCGCCTTGAGCGCACTGCGCTGCGCCATGCCGCGCACGGCAAGATACAAAAACGTGTCCGCCGCGATGCAGACCAGCATTGCGGCAATGACATATCCGGTGCGCGGAAGCGTCATCTCGGTCAGGCACACCCGGAGCCACCCGAACAGCAGCAGATACTGGCTGAGCGGAAACAGCATATACAGCGCCCATTCGCTGCCGTGCAGCCGGTTTTTATAGCGGTTCATGAACAGCACCAGCATCCACAGCAAAAACGCGTCGAGACTGACGCAGATCGCATAGGCGGCCAGCCGCTGCGGCAGAGGCTGCAGGGCAAGGCCCGCGTGCATCTGTTCCGGCGTAAAAATAATTGCGCACGGAACAAGATCTGCGACATACATGAAAACAAGGCAGCTCAGCGATACAAAGAATATTCGCTGCCACTTGTCGCGGAAGAGCAGGAAAAGCGGCAGAACGATCGCGATCAGCGGATAAACGACACGGAGGATCGACCCATACGCCATAAAATACGGCGGAATGACCCAGATGAAGTACTGGACGACAAAGCCGAGAATCGTGACAGGCATGGAAAACCGCCGCGTCAGCGTACAGCAGAAGGCTGCGGCCCACATCGCGAAGATCAAAGCGTTGACAGCGACAAACAGAGGAGAATATTGAGCCATAAAATGATCCGATCCGTGCAAGTTATGTCGAAAATGCTGCGAGTTACGCACAGACACTTTCAAAATTACAAAAAAACGTGTATCATTACTTCATGTAATTTCAAGCAGATTATACTACAAAAAAGAAGTAAAGGCAAGAGAAGGGAACCGTAATATTTGCCTGGACAACTGCCGATTGCCCCAGGGTCAGAGAAGGGCCAATGCCGCCAGCCGGTTCTCCCGCGCAAGAAGCGAACACAGCCGGCAGCGGCGGAAGGCGCAAACAGCCTGACCATATTGAAAAACGGGAGAGAAGCGTATGTATCAGATATCCGTTGCCTGCGGCTGCGATATTGGCAGAGTGCGGGCAAGAAATGAGGATAATATCTATTTGAACGGCCGCACGCTGGAGCAGAATAACCGCGGACTGAAGGGGATTCTGACGGCGAAGTATCTGCTGGACACGGAGAAATGCTTTGCCGTTTTCGACGGCATGGGCGGCGAACAGGCCGGAGACGCTGCGGCGTTCACGGCGGCCAGAGCGCTGCGCGCCGGGCAGGAGCGGCTGCAGGAATATGTGGTGCGGCCAAGCGCCTTTTTGAAGCAGGCGTGCAGCGAGATGAACGATGCGGTATGCGCGGGATGTGAAGCGCTGCCGTATGGCCGGATGGGAACGACCGTGGCCGCGCTCCTGTTTACGGCGGAGGAGGTCTATGCCTGCAATCTTGGCGACAGCCGCATTTACCGGCTGCGCGGCCGCGTGCTGACGCAGATGTCCGTTGACGACAGTGAGCCTGTGCCGGAGGGTGCGGGGCACGGAAAACCGCCGCTGACACAGTATCTGGGCGTTTTCCCGGACGAGCTGACGCTCGTGCCGCATCTGGTCAAAAGCGCATTGAAGCCCGGTGATTTTTATCTGCTGTGCAGCGACGGTCTGACCGATCTGCTGCCGAACGTGATGATCGCCGACTGCATCCGGCAGCATACCAGCGTCCGGCAGATCACGGAGCATCTGCTCCGCGCGGCGCTGCAGAACGGCGGGCGGGATAACGTCAGCGTGATCGGGATCAAGATCAATGAATTGAGGTGAGGCGCATGGAACAGCAGTATCGTACCCGTCTGCCGGGATGGGAGATTTTAGAGCCGCCCATCGGCACCGGCGGATTTTCAACGGTTTATGAAATTGTCCGTGTCGACAAATTCGGCATGGAGGAGCACGCCGCGCTGAAGGTGATCTCCGTGCCGGAAAACAAATCGGATATCGAAGCCTTCCGCGATGACGGACTGGATGACAAGAGCATTACCGCATATTTCAAAACGCAGGTGGACGATATTTCGAGAGAATTCCTTCTGCTTTCCGACATGAAGGGCAACAGCCATATCGTCAGCTATGAGGATCACCAGATCGTGCAGCACGACCATGATCCGGGCTGGGATATCCTGATCCGCATGGAGCTGCTGGCTTCGCTGACGGATTACTACCGCGCAAATTTCGCGGGAACCGCCATCGATGAGACGACGGTGATCAAAATCGGCGTCGATCTGTGCCGGGCGCTGGAGCTTTGTGAGCGAAAGAAAATCATCCACCGGGATATCAAGCCGCAGAATATTTTTGTCAATCGGAACGGCGATTTTAAGCTCGGCGATTTCGGTATCGCCCGCGTGTCCGACCATACGACGCGGGCGACAAAGGCGGGCACGTATACCTATATGGCACCTGAGGTCTATCAGAACAGAGGCTACAACGCGAAGGTCGACCAGTATTCGCTCGGCCTTGTGCTGTACTGGCTGCTGAATGACCGGCGTATGCCGTTTGCGCCGCCGGACGTTCCGACAGCCGAGAGCAACAGTATCGCGCTGCAGCGCCGCATGAGCGGCGAGCCGCTCCCCGCGCCGCTGCACGGAAGTCCGGAGCTGAAGCGGATCGTCCTGCGGACCTGCGCATTCGACCCGAATGAGCGCTTCAGCAGCCCAATGGAGCTGCGGCTCGCGCTGGAGCTCATCGCGCACGGAGGACTGGAGCATTGGCGGCCCGGCGTGATCCCGGCGGGACTCGGCCGCAGCAGACGGCAGGCGCGGCAGCCGGAGCAGCAGAGCGGCGCGACGGTCGGGAAATACACCTGCTCGCGTCAGGCGGAGGAGACGACACAGTCCTTCTATTCAAGGGCCGAAACCGTCGGGAAGGACGAGCCGTACAGACAGCTGCGCAGGCCGGAAAAAAAGAAAAAGCGCTGGCTGATTCCCGCAGTCTGCGGCGCGGCTGCGCTTGTGATCGCGGCGGGCTGCATCTTGGGAATCCTTCTCTACAGGCAGGCCCTCCAGACGAAGACGGTGGGCCCCGCAATTCCGCCAGAGCCGGCTCCGATCCCGGAGGAGCCGGTTGTGCTGGAATCGATCTCCATGAGTGAGCAGGCGCTGACGCTCTTCGTTGGCCGCGAGGCGCAGCTTTCCCTGTCCGCCGTTCCGGAGGAATACCCGCTTGACGGCGCTGTGTGGAGCAGCAGTGATCCTGCGGTCGCCGAGGTCTACGAAAGCGGTCTTGTTACTGTGAACCGCACAGGAGAGGCCGAGATCACGGCGGAGAAGGACGGGAAAAGCGCCGTCTGCCGCGTCACGGTCAAAGAGCAGGAGATCACGCGCATCACGCTGGACAGCAGCGGCGCAAAAACAGAATATTTTGTCGGCGAAGCGTTTGATGAGACAGGGCTGACAGCTTTGATCCAATATAATACCGGCGACGAGGAAACCGTATCGTCCGGCTTTACGGGCGAGCTGGATTCGTCTTCGGCGGGAAGCACCGCCGTGACCGTGTATTATGACGGCAAGCTGGCCGGAAGCTATTCCGTCACAGTGAAAAACGCGGAGGTCAGCTCCATCCGAATCGTCACCCTGCCGACCACCGCGCTGACCGAGGGCGAGAGCCTGAGCCTGAACGGCCTTGAGATCGAAGTGACCTACACCGACGGCAGCGTAAAGAACGTCCACGCAGGCGACAGCGCGCTGTCCTGCAGTCCGACCACGTTCAGCTCAACAGGCGAACAGACCGTGACGGTGTCCTATGGCGGAAAAACAGCGTCCTTTTCCGTCCAGATTGCTCCAGCCGACCGGTACGTCGTCTCGCTTTCCAGCTCCAACACCAGCTATGGCACGGTCCTGGGCGGCGGCACGTTCAAAAAGGGCGAGACGGCCACGCTTGAGGTCGTGCCGAGCGAGGGCTGCCAGTTTGACGCATGGAGCGACGGCAGCACGCAGACGCACAGAACGATCAAGGTCGAGGAAAACATCAGCCTGACTGCGTATTTTTACGGGCCGCTGGTCGATTACACACCGGAAGATGAGATCCCGCAGAACGCGGTAAAGGTCGGGGACGCGAAAAAGCAGTATCAGTATCAGAAGAAGGAGTACACAACAAGCAGCCAAAGTACACTGGACGGCTGGACTCTATATGACAGCAGCTATACGTGGGGTGATTACGGCCCCTTCGGAGAATGGACAGATTTAGGAAATGGCGTGGTTGTCGAAGAGGGCCAAAAGATAGAACGGCGAACGGTTTACCGCTATTACTATTTCCTGTGTAATAGCTGCGGCGCGCATATGCATGGATACGGCACGTGCTATAAATGGGCCGGAGGGTGCGGTGGTAAAACCTATGCCAGCGATTATTATGTTGTATGGTCGGAAAAGAGCTACAGTGAATCCGGAGACTGGCATGGAACGGGCGTAAATTATGTTTATACAGACGAGGGACTCGGTTTTGCATACATATCGACAGCATCCAAATATTATGAGCAGCCGAAAGAGCAGTACCGGATCGCAAGCCGTCAGAAACTATATACATATTCGTTTTACAGATATGGAACGCCATACTGGAGTGAGTCGCAAGTATCCTCCGACAATGTGAAGCTGGTCAGCACCAGACTGCTCTATCGGTACCGCCTGCGGTAAGCGGCGGAGAATACGATCAGAATTATTTTGTGAATATGGGAGGCAGTTTCAATGAACCGAAAAAGATGGATGATTTTGGCCGTCTGTATGCTCGTTCTGCTCAGCCTTGCGGCGTGCGGAAAAGCAGACGGCGGAGATGACAGCGGGGCAGCCGCGCTGGAAAGCGCGCTCCGGCAGGTCAGGGACAAGCTCGACGAGGCCAAGCATGACGAGGCCGAAAGCGGCAGCACCGCAGACGATTCGGAACCGGAGCCGGAAAAAACGCCGGAACCGGCGGCGGCTGCGGAGCCGGAGCAGTCAGCGGTTGAAAGAATTGAGCTGACGCGTGTGCCGTCGGGCGGGGACGAATACGCCGTCATTACCGGCTATGACACCGCGGAAAACACGGTATGGAGCTTCGAAACGCCAAGGTTCGTGATGACTGAAATGGCATCCGTCGTCGAGCTTGGACAGCGGGACGACCGCTATTATTATGTCGAGAATACGACGGTCGTGTGTCTGGATGTGCAGACCGGAACGCGCCTGTGGGAGAACAGCGACTATGCGGGACGAGCGACGGGCTTCGCGTTCGGCGATTCGGCGCTCTATCTGTGCGGACAATACGGCCCGGACTTTTTCGCGGTGTCCTATACGGGCGAAACGCTGGCAAGGATCGAGCAGTTTGACCCGAATTATTACTGGGCCAGCGAAATTGAGCTTCGGGGAGAGCAGGCGCTGGTCTATCTGTACGGCGGCACACCCAATTATGACGACCCCATGATCTTCTGCGTGGATCTGCATACATATGCGGTCAGCTCCGCAGCAGACACGGCCCCGGCGGGCCAGTCGTTTGCGGAGCAGTACAGAGCGGTGCTGCTGACGTATCCGGCAGAGACTTCCGGTATCACGACAAAGTATACACTGCATGACATTGACAAGGACGGGACTCCGGAACTCATTGTACACGAAGGCATCTCGCACTACTACATCTATTCCTTTGACGGTGAGCAGGTCATTCCGAGCGAAAAGTTCTACTGGAACTACAGCAACGGCCTGTATGCGTATGACGGAAACGGCCTCGTGGTACACGACGGGGGCCAGGGGTTCATGCGGTTCGAATACGTCGAATTTTATACCATGACAGGTCATCAGCTGGAATGGTCGGAGGAGCTCATGTCTTCGGAAAATTACACCTACAGCGAAATTCGTGAGTATCTGGATACCCTGACCCCAATCGACAATTTCATCCCGATCACGGATGATTCGTATCTGTCCAATTCGTAGGGTGCAGGCGAAAAAATGAAATGCTTCTTCCAAACGCCGGGAAAGAATGGTACAATGGGGTTGAGGTGATCACATTGCTGAAGGTTTTTCTGGTGGAGGATGAATGTGTCGTGCGGGAAGGTCTGCGCGACTGCATCGATTGGGAGCGGTACGGCTTTGAATTCTGCGGCGATGCGCCCGACGGGGAGCTTGCCCTGCCGCAGATCCGCAAACTGCGCCCGGACATTCTGATCACGGATATCAAAATGCCGTTTATGGACGGGCTGGCGCTCAGCAAGCTCGTCTGCGCCGAGCTGCCGGAGACAAGGATCATCCTCATCAGCGGACACAACGATTTTGAGTTCGCGCAGGAGGCCATTGAGATCGGCGTGGAGCAGTACCTGCTCAAGCCCGTGACAAAGGCGTCGCTGCTGAAGACGCTGGAGGATGTCAGCCGGAAAATCGACGAGGAGCGAGAACAGAAGGACTATCTGCGCCGCTTCCAGCAGGAAGGGCCGGAATATGAGCAGTTTGCCCGCCGCAAGTTCTTTGAACAGATCACCTCCGGCACCCTGCGCGTGTCGGAAATTTACGAGCAGGCAAAAAAGCTCCAGATCGACATTGACGCCGAGGGCTATACCGTCATTTTGCTCACGCTGCAAAGCAGGGGCACGGCGGAGTATTCCCAGACGCTGGCCGAACGGCTGGAGGAGCTGATGGCGTATCTGCTGCGCTATGGCGAGTATCTGCTGTTCCGCTGCAACCTCATGACCTACTGCGTCATCGTAAAGGGCAGCGCCGCCGGGCTGGATGAGGCTGTGCGCCGGTGTCTGGAAAACATCGAGCGTCGCTGCGGCGGGGATGAAGCGCTTGCGTGGTACGCGGCGGTCAGCGAACCGGTCGCCCGCCTGAGCGAACTGCCCGGCTGCTATGCAAGCGCGCACACGATCCTTTCCTACCGGCACCTTCTGCCGGAACGGCACGTGCTGACGGCGGATGTGCTGCAAAAGCCGCAGCGCGGGACGCTCCCGGCGCTCGACGAGGTCGACGCCAGCAAGGCCGACCCCGCCATTATCCGCAATTTCCTGCAGACCGGTATGCGCGAGGAGATCCCGGATTTTGTATCGGAATATCTTGCGTCCTTCGGAAACGCGCTGGATTCGATGCTCTTCCGGCAGTATGTGCTGCTGGAGCTGCGCTTCAGCGCCATCCGCGCGGCCAAGAGCTTCGGCTATTCGCAGGAGGAATTCCTGCGCCCGCTTACCTCCGGGCAGGAGCTGCCGGCGGACGGCGGACGCGAGACGCTGGAAAAAAGCTGCGCCGCGCTTCTGCGCCGCGCCATTGAGCTGCGGGAAGAGGAATCCGGCAATCAGTATAAATCCATGCTCAAGCGGGCGCTGCGCTATATCGACCAGAACTATACCGATGAAACGCTCTCGCTCAACACGGTGGCGAAGGCCGCCAATATCAGCCCCAACTATTTTTCCGGCGTATTCAGCCAAGAGATGGGGCAGACGTTCGTCGAATACCTGACGGAAAAGCGGATGGAGCGCGCGAAGGAGCTGCTGCGCTATTCCGGCAAGCGGTCGAGCGAGGTGGCGTATGAGGTCGGCTACCGCGACCCGCGCTACTTCAGCTTCCTGTTCAAAAAGACGCAGGGCTGCACGCCGAGCAGCTACCGCGCGGGAAACGGAGACGGGCATGAAGCGAAGTGAACCGCATCCGTCGCTGGACGGAACGCTGCGGCGGCTGCTGTGGAGTATGCTGCTGCTCGTCTGCGTGATCCTGGTGGCGACGCTGGCGATCCTGCTGCTGCACAATCAGCAGTATTCCCTCGTCACGGCCAATATCGTCCGCGCCTCCCAGTTCAACCAGAACTTCAAGGAGGAGGTCGACCTCAAAATGTACTACTACGTCATCGACAGCAGCTACGGCGAAACGCTGCCATTGCAGGAGGTCGACGAGGCAAAGGCGCTCGCGCAGGAGCTTCTGTCCGGCACGCAGGACCGGCAGAGCCGCAAGGCCATCACGAGCGCGATCGATCTGTGCGAAAACCTGCATGAGCGCATCGTGCAGATCACCGAAACAGACGGCTATGAGGCCAGAATGGAGCTGCTGGAATCCAATATCTATATTCTCACCGAGCTGATCCAGCAGTATTTTTATACGTACCTTTATCATGAGGCGGGCTACCTGGATTCTTTGCAGGCGGCGCTGACTGCCCGGCTCTGGCTGGAGCTGGGGCTGGTCGCCGCCGGTGCGTTGGTGCTCGTGGGCGTGCTCATGCGCCGCTCCGCCGCCATCAGCCGCAGCATCACGCAGCCGATCTACGCTCTGCGTGAACGCGCGCAGTCCATCGGCCGGGGCGATCTTGCCGCGCGGGAGCCGGTCGTCGCCGAGGACGAGACGCTGCAGGCGCTCAGCAGCAGCATCGAGCAGATGGCGCAGCATTTGCAGCAGCAGATGGAGCTCAACCGGCAGGAGCAGGCCAAGCTCCGCGCGATGGAGCTGGCGCTGCTGCAAAGCCAGATCAACCCGCATTTTCTTTATAATACGCTCGACACGATCATCTGGCTCGTGGAGACGGGCAAGAACGAACAGGCCGTCGAGATGGTCACGAGCCTGTCCAATTTCTTCCGCAGCTCTCTGAGCAAGGGCCGCGACATCATCACGCTGGGAGAAGAGGAAATTCACGTGCGCAGCTATCTGGAGATCCAGCAGGTGCGCTACCGGGATATTCTTTGCTATGAAATTCACGTCCAGCCGGAGCTGCGCGGCTGCGTCCTGCCGAAGCTGACGCTGCAGCCGCTGGTGGAAAACGCGCTCTACCACGGCATCAAGCTGCGCCGCGGTCTGGGCCATATCCTTGTCGACGCCGCGCAGGAGGACGGGAACGTCCGGATCTGCGTGCGCGACGACGGCGCAGGCATGACGCCCGAGCGCTTACAGCAGCTTCGGCAGAGTCTGGACGCGGAAGAGCAGATCGGCTTCGGCCTGCGGACAGTCTACCAGCGGCTGCGGCTGCTGTACGGCGCGCAGTGCTCCATGGAACTGGAAAGTGAGCCGAACGCCGGAACGGCGGTCACGCTGCGCTTTCCCATCAGAAAGGAGGCGGAGGCATGAGGCGATTGACGCTTCTGTTTCTCAGCTTCATGCTGCTTCTGAGCGGCTGTATGCCCTATGTCCGACAGCCGCCGGAGGCAGAAACGACGCGCATCACCGTCGGCTTTTCACAGGTCGGCGCGGAATCGGACTGGCGCGTGGCCAACACCGAATCCATGCGCGAGAGCCTGAGCGAGGAAAACGGCTTTGAGCTGCTGTTTGACAACGCCCGGCAGGAGCAGGAGAACCAGTTCAAGGCCATCCGCACCTTCATCCAGCAGGACGTGGATTACATTGTCCTCGCGCCGGTCACGGAGACGGGCTGGGAAAGCGTGCTGGAGGAAGCGCGCACGGCGGGCATCCCGGTCATCATCGTCGACCGGCAGATCGAGACGGACGACGACTCGCTCTACACGAGCTGGGTCGGTTCAGACTTCAGAAGGACCGCCGACGAGGCCGTTTCATGGCTGGCGGAGACGCTGGAGGCCCGCGAAAGCGAAGACGCGGAGGTACAGATCCTGCATTTGCAGGGCACGCCCGGCTCCACGGCGCAGCTCCAGCGCTCTGCCGCTCTGGAGGCAGGTGCGGCCAGTCACGAGGGCTGGATGATCACCGCGCAGCTGAACGGCGATTTCACGCAGGCAAAGGCATATGAGGAGACCCTCGCCTATCTGCAAAGCAATCCTGCGCCGGACGTGGTCTACTGCGAAAACGACAATATGTGCTTCGGCGTCATGCAGGCGCTGGACGAGCTGGGCATTGCCTATGGAACCGGCGGTGTGACGCTCATTTCCTTCGACGCGGTGCGGCGTGCGCTTTCCTACTGTAAAGACGGAAAAATCGACCTCTGCGCCGAGTGCAATCCCCTCCACGGCCCGCGCGTGCGCGCGCTCATTGAGCAGCTCGAACGCGGCGAAACGCCGGAAAAGCAGTCCTACGTCCCGGAACAGCTCTTCACAGCTGACCGCATCACAGACGAACTGCTGGAAAGCCGTGTATATTAAAAAGCCAGCGTGCGTCCGAAGCCCGGATGCACGCTGGCTTTCTATTCTGTTATCCGCTCTGCCGGGCGTACAGCGTCCACGGCAGGCGGACGCTCCGGCAGGGCTGGCGGCGGATCTGGCTGAGAAGATTTTCGGCTGCCGCGTGGCCCATGGCGTGCGGCTCGTGTCCGGCGGAGGTGATGCTGACGGGGCCGAAGGTGCTGTAATAGCTGTTGTCAAAGCTGACGACGGCGACATCCTCCGGCACGCGCTTTCCCGCGCGCAGAAGCGTCCGGATGAGGTGGAAAGCGATCTCGTCGTTGTAGCAGACGACGGCGGTGCAGCCGCCCAGCTGCTGCCGCAGAAAATTTTGCAGCACGCTTTCGTCCTGCAGCTCGACGAGCTGATAGCGCTGGAAGCTGGAGAACCAGAGGAAATTTTCATCGAGCGGGAAAAGCCCCGCGTCGCGCATCGCGCAGACTACGCCGTGGTACCGCTCCGGCCCCTGCACATCGTCGGATTTGAAAATTCCGGCGATTTTTTGATGCCCGTTCCGGATGAGATGTCCGGCCAGCAGATATCCGCCGCCGTAATTGTCGTCGCCGACGCAGAACGCGTCGGACAGCTCCCGGCAGCTTCCGTGCAGGAAAGTCATGGGCAGTCCGCGCTGCCGGAGCGCCTGATAGAGCTCGGCGTTCGGATTCGGCAGCGCCGTCTTGCAGCTCTCGACCAGAATGCCCGCCGGAGGATCGAGCAGCAGCTGCTGCAAAATCTCGCGCTCGCGATGGATGGAGTTTTCCGTGGCGTGGATGACGACAGAAAAGCCCTGCGCGGAAAGACACGCCTGAATGTCCTTGAGCAGAGACGGGAAAATGTAGTCGCTGAGCGAGGTCGCGATCACGGCGATGCGCCGGTCCTGACTGGCTGCCGCCGGGCAGAGAAAGCTGCCGCTGCCGCGCCGCTTTTCGATCAGTCCGTCCTGCTCCAGCACGGCCAGCGCCTGCCGCAGCGTCTGGCGGCTGACGGAAAACCGCGCGGCAAGCTCCTGCTCGCACGGCAGTCTCCGCTGCCCGTCCGCGTACCACTGCGGAAGCGTCTGCCGGAGCGTTTGCACCAGCTGCTCATATTTCGGCGCCATACGCACCCGCCTCCTGTCTCGTATTTCAGAAGCCTGCGGCAAAAATGCAAGCACTTATATACTTGGTGTAGGGGCCGACGACTCTGTCGGCCCACCCATTGGGAAATTACAAATTCGCCGAAGAGTTTCGTAAAAACGGTGCAGTCTGCCGGGCTCTTCGTTCTTCCCCATTGTACCACAGCCGCCCGCAAACCGCATTGCCGGATTTGTTCGTTTTCTTTCGGAGATTTGTCAGACAGCCGAAAGAAATTCCGCCCTTCAGCGGACAGCACAGAAATGATTCAAAATTTTTTCAGAAAATTCTCAACACTTGCAGGAGAAAATCAAACAGGACGCACGCCGCATCCGGCGTTTTGTCGATGCTGTACGGCGTGCGTTTCTTTGCCCCGTAAAAGCAGAAGCAGAAAAAATCAAACATAATTGACGCGAAAATCGGAAGAAAACAAAATCAGAGCCGCAAACGCGGCGTGATTTTCCCAAAGCTGTCCGTTTTCGGAAGCCGGGCGGCAAGAGCTGTCTGCACGCTGCGACGAATTTGCCGCAGAACCTGTTCGTCAGATTGATTTCCGCTTCTCTGCGCGCTTAAATAGAGCCATGACAGGCAAGCGCCTGCGAAACCGATCAACACGATCTGAAAGTGAGGAAACAAATCATGAAAAAGATTCTTGCTCTGCTTCTGGCGATTACCATGATCGCCGCGCTCTGCGCCTGCGCGCAGAAGTCCGCTGACACGACCCCGGCTGATACCGCTGCTGACGCGCCCGCCGCCTCCGACGGCAAGCTCATCAAGGTCGGCATCATCAACAACGACCCCAACGAGTCCGGCTACCGCACCGCCAACGACAAGGACCTCAAGGCGATGTTCACCGAGGAAAACGGCTATGACGCTTCCTTCGCCTACAGCCTCAAGAACGACGAGCAGATCGCTGCCGCCCAGAAGTTCATTCAGGACGAGGTCGACTATCTGCTGATCTCCGCTGCCGGTACCTCCGGCTGGGATTCCGTCCTGCAGGACGCACAGGCTGCCGGTATCCAGGTCATCCTCTTCGACCGCACCATCGACGCTGACGAGAGCCTCTATGTCGCTTCCATCGTCTCCGACATGGCCAAGGAAGGCCAGACCGCTGTTGACTGGCTGGCTTCTCAGGGCCTTGACTCCTACAACATCATCCACATTCAGGGCGTTATGGGTTCCGCTGCTCAGATCGGCCGTACCGGCGCGCTGGACGCGCAGGTCGCTGCCAACGACAACTGGAACATGGTGACCCAGCAGACCGCCGAGTGGAACGCCGAAACTGCTCAGCAGATCGTGCAGTCCGTCATCGACTCCGGCAAGGAATTCAACGTCATCTACGCTGAGAACGACGACATGGCCAAGGGCGCTGTCGCGGCTCTGGACAAGGCGAACATCTCCCACGGCGTGGGCAAGGACGTCATCGTCATGGGCTTCGACTGCAACAAGTGGGCGCTTGAGGAGCTGCTCGCCGGCAACTGGAACTACGACGGCCAGTGCAACCCCTTCCAGGCTTCCTACATCGACGCCATCATCAAGGATCTGGAAAACGGCAAGGCCCCGGCTGAAAAGACCATCATCATGGACGAGAAGGGCTTCGACGCTTCCACCATCACGCAGGAAGACGTTGACAACTACGGCATTTGATCAAACACTGAACTTCGCATAAAGACTGAAAGAGCTGCGTGCGGCACGGCGTATATGGAGCATTCCGTGTATCCGCGCCGCACGCAGCGTGCCATTATGGAGGCGAACACGATGCAGGAAACAGCTTTACTGGAATTACGGGGGATCTGCAAATTCTTCCCCGGCGTCCGCGCGCTCGACGGCGTGGATTTTACGCTCCGCAAGGGCGAAATTCACGCGCTGATGGGAGAGAACGGCGCGGGCAAATCCACGCTCATCAAGGTGCTCACGGGCGTGTATTCCAAGGATGAGGGCACCATTTCCATGGAAGGAACGCCCGTACAGATCCGCACGACGCAGGATGCGCTCAAGGCGGGCATCAGTACGGTTTATCAGGAAATCACCCTCTGCCCGAATCTGACCGTGGCGGAGAATTTATACATTGGACGCACAAGGGGCGCGTTTACGAACTGGCGCAAGATGAACGCGGGCGCGAAAAAGATCCTGGAATCGCTCGGCATTCCCGCCGCGCCTACGCAGCAGCTGTCCAGCTGCTCCATTGCCGTGCAGCAGATGGTCGCCATTGCCCGCGCAGTCGATATGGAGTGCAAGGTCCTTATTCTCGACGAGCCGACATCCTCTCTTGACGAGCAGGAGGTTGAAAAACTCTTCAAGCTCATGCTGGATCTCAAATCACGCGGCGTCGGCATTATCTTTGTTACGCATTTTCTCGAGCAGGTCTACGCCGTCTGCGACCGTATTACCGTTTTGCGCGACGGCAAACTTGTCGGCGAATACAAGATTGCCGACCTGCCGCGTGTGCAGCTCGTGTCCAAAATGCTCGGCAAGGAGCTGGACGATCTGTCCGAGATCAAGAGCGAGGGAGCGGCGGACGCACTTGAGGACGCGCAGGTCGTCTACGAGGCAGCCGGGCTTTCCAGCGCGGCAGGCGTTCGCCCGTTTGATTTTTCCATCCGCAAGGGCGAGGTCAACGGCTTTACGGGCCTTTTAGGCTCGGGCCGCAGCGAATCCGTGCGCGCGATCTTCGGCGCGGATCATGTCTCCGGCGGCACCGTGAAGATGGACGGCAGGCAGGTGAAGATCACCTCGCCGCTGCGCGCTATGAAGCATGGCATCAGCTATCTGCCGGAAGACCGCAAGCGCGACGGCATCATCGGAGACCTCTCTGTGCGCGACAATATCATTCTCGCGCGTCAGGTGCTCGACGGCTTCTTCCATCCCATTTCCAGAGCAAAGGCAGAGCAGTACGCCGAGGAATACATCAAGCTCCTGAACATCAAAACAGCCTCGACCGACACGCCCATCAAGGCGCTCTCCGGCGGCAACCAGCAGAAGGTCATTCTGGCGCGCTGGCTGCTGGCGAACCCCGTCTATATGATCCTCGACGAGCCGACGCGCGGCATCGACGTCGGCACGAAGGTCGAAATTCAGAAGCTCGTTTTGCAGCTTGCCGCAGAGGGCAAGAGCGTGACGTTCATTTCGTCCGAGATCGACGAAATGCTCCGCGTCTGCTCGCGCCTCATCGTCATGCGCGACCGGCAGGTCGTCGGCGAGCTGCGCGGCAGCGACCTCAACCAGAGCAGCATCATGAAAACCATTGCCGGAGGTGAACAGGCATGACCGGAGCGACTGAAAAATCACAGGGCAATTTCCTTGCCCGGCTGGTGCGCAGGCAGATCTTTATCCCGCTGGCCGCGCTTCTTCTGCTGATCGTATTCAACCTGATCGCTGACCCGTCGTTCTTTGCCATTACGCTGAAGGAAAACAGCCTCGGCGATCTGGTCCTGACGGGCAACCTGATCACAATTCTTGACAACGCTTCCGAGCTGGTCATTCTCGCCATTGGCATGACGCTCGTAACGGCGGCCTCCGGCGGACAGGATATCTCCGTCGGCTCTGCCATCGCCATTGCGGGCAGCGTCGTGCTGCGCGTGCTGTGCGGCACAAATTCCCGTCCGGATACGCTGCAGGCGCCGATCATCGCGGCATTTCTGGTCTGCTGCGTCGTCTCGATGCTCTTCGGTGCGTTCAACGGCACGCTCGTCGCGGTCTTTAAAATTCAGCCGATGGTCGCTACGCTCATTCTCTACACGGCGGGCCGCTCCATCGCCGCATGGATCAACAACAACGAGCTGCCCATGATCTCCGACCCCGCCTTTGCCTATTACGGCAATTTCCTGCCGGGCGTGGCAGTCCCGACGCCGATCTTCATCGCCGTGATCTGCATGGTTCTCGCATGGGCGCTGCTGCGGTTCACGAATATCGGGCTTTACTCGCAGGCGGTCGGCATCAACGCCAGCGCCGCGCGGCTCAACGGCATCCATCCGCAGTTTGTGAAGTTCCTGACCTATGTCATCCTCGGCCTGTGCGTGGCCGTTGCGGGCTTTATCAAGGTCAGCCGTTTCTCCACCATCAACTATTCCGTCGTCGCCAAGGACATTGAAATGGATGCGATCCTGGCTGTTGCGCTCGGCGGCAACGCGCTTTCGGGCGGCAAGTTCAACATCTGGGCCTCCGTCCTCGGCGCGTATGTCATCCAGTTCCTTACGACAACACTCTTTAAGTTCAACGTCGTTTCCAGTGCGCTGCCCGCGTATAAGGCGGTCGTGGTCATCATCCTCGTCGTGCTGAGTGCGCCGACTGTCCGCGAAAAGCTGGAAGCGCTCAAAAAGCGGCACAGAACCGAAGAAAAGAAGGAGGCCGGCACCCATGCGGAATAATACAAAAGCGCCTTCGCTCGCGCGCAAGGGCCGTCTGACGGATGCAAAGCTGCTGCTGATCATCACGATCTGCGTCTTTGCCGTCATGTACGTGTGCGCGGTGCTGTTTCTCGGCTCCGGCTTCAAAAAGCCGCAGACGTTCTTCAATATCCTCAACGAAAACGCGGCGCTGCTCATTCTTTCGTGCGGCATGAGCCTCGTCATGATCACGGGCGGCATTGACATTTCTGTCGGGACGCTCACCGCGCTCGTCTGCATGAGCTGCGCGGTCAATCTCGACTATCAGGGCGGGACTGTCCTGACGGCCATCCTGCTGGCGCTCGGCATCGGCACGGCGTTCGGCCTCGTGCAGGGCTTCCTGATCGCGTATCTTGAAATCCAGCCGTTCATCGTCACGCTTGCGGGGATGTTCTTTGCCAAGGGCATGACGACCATTGTAAACGCCACGCAGTTCAACGTCGAAAACGCGGCGTTCAAGGCGCTGAAAGAAACGCGCATCTATGTGCCCGGCATGGGCTCCGTCAATAAGCTGGGCGCGTATGTTCCTGCCTATGTGGAGATCGGCGTTGTTGTGGCGCTCGTGGTCGTGGCAGTTCTGTTCGTGGTGCTCCGCTGGACGAAGTTCGGCAGAAGCGTCTATGCGGTCGGCGGCAACAGCTACAGCGCCAATATGCTGGCCATCAACGTCAAGCGCACAAAATTCCTCGCGCACCTCATCTGCGGCATTCTCGCGGGTATCGGCGGCTTCGTGTATTTCCTGCACGTCGGCTCCGGCTCCCCGTCGCACGCAAGCGGCGCGGAAATGAACGCCATCGCGTCCTCCATCATCGGCGGCACAATGCTGACCGGCGGCGTCGGCAATATCATCGGCACGCTCTTTGGTGTTTTGTCCCTGAGCACGATCAAGAATATCGTCTCCTCGCTGGGACTTGACGAGGCATGGTGGACAAATATCACGGTTTCTGCTATGATATGTCTGTTCCTTGTGATCCAGAGTCTGGTGCTCTCGCGCAAAAACAAGGACGAATAAGCACCGCAATCTGTAATTTTGATAGGAGAGATACTATGAAACACTATGAATTCTGGTTCATCGTCGGCTCGCAGACGCTCTATGGCGAGGACGTTCTGACCACCGTCGCCAATCGCGCGGAGGAAATGGCGCAGAAGCTGTCCGCCGTGCTGCCGTATCCGCTCAAATACAAGGTCACAGCTAAATCCAGCGCCGAGATCACGCAGGTCGTGAAAGAGGCCAATTATGATGATTCCTGCGCCGGTATCGTCACGTGGTGCCACACGTTCAGCCCGTCGAAGATGTGGATCAACGGTCTGGATCTGCTCCAGAAGCCGTGGCTGCATTTCGCCACGCAGTATAACCGCGAAATTCCCAATGAAGAGATCGACATGGACTTCATGAACCTCAATCAGGCAGCGCACGGCGACCGCGAGCACGGCTTCATCGGCGCGAGACTTCGCAAGCCGCGCAAGATCATCGCCGGGTACTGGCAGGATGAGGACGTGCAGGCGCGCATCGGCAGCTGGATGAAGGCGGCCATCGGCGTGGCCGTCTCGAAGGACATGAAGGTCATGCGTTTCGGCGACAATATGCGCAACGTCGCCGTCACCGAGGGCGATAAGGTAGAGGTACAGAAGAAGCTCGGCTGGGAGGTCAACACCTGGGCCGTCGGCGATCTGGTCAAGGAAATGAACGCTGTCACCGAGGCTGAAATTGACGAACTCATGAGCGTTTACCGCGAAAAGTATGACTTTGCGACCGACGATATCAATGCCATCCGCTATCAGGCACGTGAAGAAATTGCGATGAAGAAGATGATGGACGCGGAGGGCTGCAAGGCGTTCTCGAATACGTTCCAGGACCTTTACGGCATGGAGCAGCTGCCGGGCCTTGCCTCCCAGCACCTCATGGCGCAGGGCTACGGTTACGGCGGCGAGGGCGACTGGAAGGTCGCGGCCATGACCGCCATTCTGAAGGCCATGGGCGAAAACGGCAACGGCGCATCCGCGTTCATGGAGGACTACACCTATCACCTCGTCAAGGGGCAGGAATATTCCCTCGGCGCGCATATGCTCGAGGTCTGCCCGTCCGTTGCATCGGGCCGTCCGCGCATCGAGACGCACTTCCTCGGCATCGGCATGAACGAAAAGGATCCCGCTCGTCTCGTCTTTGAAGGCAAGGCTGGCAAGGGCGTTGTCACGAGCCTCATCGACATGGGCGGCAGACTGCGCCTCATCGTGCAGGATATCGAGGCTGTCAAGCCCATCATGCCCATGCCGAACCTGCCGGTCGCCCGCGTTATGTGGCGCGCGATGCCCGATCTCACCACGGGCGTCGAATGCTGGATCACCGCTGGCGGCGCACACCACACCGTTCTTTCCTACGACGTAACTGCCGAGCAGCTGCGCGACTGGGCGAGAATGATGGAAATCGAATTTGTCCACATCACGAAGGACACCACGGTCGAGGGCTTGGAGCATGAGCTGTTCCTGAACGACCTTGCGTGGAAGCTGAAAAACTGAATCAGGGCATAAAAACGCCGGAGGCCTCCAAAGGAGCGCCCTCCGGCGTTTTGCATATCGTTACTGAAAGTGCTCCGCGAAAGCGTCCCATTGCTCGCGCAGGTGTTCGCGGCTGCGTTTGAGCACGTCGACGCACAGGCCGAGCGACTGGTAATACTCGTCGGAGAAGCGGCGGCGGGCGGAATGGCCGCCGGAGCGGTACTGCTCGATCACGATCTCATAGCGCTGCTGCGCGCGGTGGACAGCGTCGTCCCAGGAAATATAAATTTCCTCCTGCGCTTGCCTGCCCACGCGCTTCAGGACCTCCGGTTCATGGCAGAGCTTTGTGAGCAGCGCTGCCATGGAGTCTGCGTTTTCCTCGATCAGGAAGCCGTTTCTGCCGTCCGTGATATCCTCTGCGGCACAGCTGCCGCGCACCAGCACGCTTGCCAGCTCACAGGCCGCCGCTTCGCGCACGACAAGGCCGTTCGTATCGAACGTCGACGGGAACAGGAACAGATCGCCCCTGCAGTACCACGCGCGGATGACGCTGCGGTCATATTGGGGCGAGGTAAAGAACACGCAGTCCGAAAGCCCAAGCTCGTTTGCGTAGGCGACGACCTCGTCCTTATCCCCGCCGCTGCCGACGAAGACCATGCGGAACGGGTGCCCCGCGTCCTTGAGCTTTTTGAGCGCGTCCAGCGTGATGCGCAGGCCCTTGTACCACATCATGCGGCCCACGAACAGGAAAACCGGCACGCCCTCCGGCAGATCAAAGTCCCGGCAGACCGCGCGCACGTCCTCCTCCGGTACGCGGCCGCGTGCGAAGTCGACGCCGTTCGGCATCACGCGCCAGTCGCCCTGATAGCCGAGCGAGCGCAGGTTCTCCCCTGCCCCATGGCTGACCGTCCAGACCTCGTCGAAGGCGCTGATGTTGTCGACGAGCAGCTTTTTTGCGCCCTCCTGCAAAAGCTTTGCGTGGATGGCGTTGGCAATGTCAATGTCAAACTTGGTGTGGTACGTAAAGACCGCCGGGACGTGGATGCGGGCGCGCAGCTCGCGCGCGAGGACGGCGGAGGTGATCGGGCAGTGGCAGTGGATAAGATCGAACGGGTATTCCATGAGCGTCTGCATGGTCTTCTCCGAGAACGGCAAGCCCGCATGATAGCCGACGAGCTTCGTCATGTCGATGCTGGGATAGCGCACGACCGGGAATGAGAAGCCGCTGTCATCCGCACCGGGATAGGCCGGCGTTGCGACGACGGCCCTGCTCCCGCTCTCGGTGATCGCGCGGCCATAATTGACGACCGCGTTCGCAACACCGTCTGTTACGGGTGGGAAGGAATCGTTGATGAGGCAGATGGTTCTGTTGGACATGAGGTGTCTCCTTTATGTAATGAGCGTGAGTGGTTTTCTATTGCGTGTTTTAACGCACCCTGTAGGGGCCGACGACTCTGTCGGCCCGAAAATGTCGCAAATTCGCCGCAGATTTCCGCGAAAACGCAGTATTTTGCGGGCGGACAGAGTCGTCCGCCCCTACGCTAAAATGGGCAAGAGTCTTCGCATTCGCCGTAAATTCCCCAAAAATCACTGCGGCCCGTCGGGCGGAGCAGCGTCCCGCTCCCGCCAGAATTTGAGAGGAATCGAATTACAACCTGATTATACCCGATTTTCCGCCCAAAGGGAAGTCTAACCGCCGAAAATCACGAGGATCACGCCGTAAAGAACGCTGGCAACTGTGCCGTAGACGATGACGGGGCCGGCGATGATGAACATTTTGGCCGCCATGCCGGTGACGAAGCCCTCGGCCTTGAATTCAATTGCCGGCGAGACGACCGCGTTGGCAAAGCCCGTGATCGGCACGAGTGTTCCCGCGCCCGCGATCTTCGCCAGATCGTCATAGACGCTCAGGGCCGTCAGGACAGCGCTCAAAAACACGAGGCTGACCGAGGTGGCCGCCGCCGCGTCCTGCTCAGAAAGCTCCAGCGCGGTGTAGCCGTTCAGAATCAGCTGGCCGACCACGCAGATCAGGCCGCCGATGAGAAAGCTGTTCAGCAGATCCTTTCCCAGCGGCGATTTTTTAGCCAGCCGCGCCACATAGCGGTTATATTCCTTCGGGGTCATGTTCATACTGCTCCGCTCCCTTGCTTTTTTATCTAGTATCCGCAGGACAGCCTCTGTTCATGCACAAATTTTGTGTTTGCCGCATATGCTAACGGCTGAAAGCAAAAAGGAGGCGGTATAATGCAGGAATACGGAACCGTGACCGCGCAGATCGTGACATCCGCCGCGCAGATCCCCATTCCGGGCGCGACGCTCACCATCACGCAGGAGCTGCCGGACGGCAGGCAGGAGCTGCTGGCCGTGCGCATGACAAATTATGACGGCTTTACCGAGCCCTTTGACGTTCCCACGCCCCCGGCGTCCGACAGCCAGACGCGGCAGACCGCCGAGATGCCCTACGCCCTTGTCGACCTGCGCGGAGAGCGTGCGGGCTATGACCGCGTGTTCATCCACAACGCGCAGATCTTCCCCGGTATCCAGACGCTACAGCAGATCGTGCTTATCCCGACGCCGACGCTGCCGGACAGCTACGCGCAGACGCAGGAATTCGACATCCCATCGCAGGCGCAGGATCTGTAAAGGAGGGAGCTTTTTGGCGACGATCGCCCCGTACATCCCCGAAAGCATCACCGTTCATCTCGGTTCGCCGGATTCGAACGCGGAAAATGTTACCGTGTCGTTTTCCGACTATGTGAAAAACGTCCTGTCCAGCGAGGTCTACCCGACGTGGGAGCCTGCCGCGCTGCGGGCCAACGCGCTGGCGATCATCTCGTTCGCGCTCAATCGGATCTACACCGAGTATTACCGCAGCCGGGGGTATTCCTTCGATATCACGTCCTCGACGGCCATTGACCAGAAATTTATCAATGGCCGCAACATCTATGAAAATATCTCCGAGCTGGTCGACGAGCTGTTCACGGATTATCTGCGGAAGCAGGGCTTTGTCGAGCCGCTGGCGGCAAAATTCTGCAACGGCGTGACGGTCACGTGTTCGGGCCTGAGCCAGTGGGGGTCGCAGTATCTGGCGCAGGACGGCGCAAACTCCATCGACATTCTGCGCACCTATTACGGGGAGGACGTGGAGTTTGTGACGAACGCGCCCGTGCAGAATTTGCAGGAGTCCTATCCCGGCAGCCCCGTGCGGCGGGGCGATATCGGCGTGAACGTGTCGTTTTTGCAGGTCGCGCTCAACCGCATTTCGCAGAACTACCCCGCCATTCCCAAGGTTCCTGTCGACGCCATCTTCGGCGAGGCGACGGAAAACGCCGTGCGCGCGTTCCAGTCCATTTTTTCTCTGACAGTCGACGGCATTGTGGGCCGCGCGACGTGGTACACAATCGTGATGCTCTATACGGCGGTTCTGAAGCTGGGCGAGCTGCAATCGCTGGGGCAGACGTTCTACGGCTATTCGTGGGAATACCCCGAGCAGATCCTGCCCGGCGAACAGGGCGCGAAGGTGACGCACCTGCAATATATGCTGTCCGTTGTTTCCCAGTTCAATTCCGCCGTACAGGAGCCGCCGGTCAGCGGTGTGTTTGGCGACACAACCACGCAGGCCGTCACAACGTTCCAGCGTGCCTACGGCCTGCCGGAAACCGGCACAGTCGACCGCGCGACGTGGGACAGCATCTATTCGCAGTTTGCGGGCATCGAGACGACCGTTTTCGGAAACGAAGCGCTCTTCCCGTTCACGCGTCCGCCGATGGCCGTGACGGAGGCTGATTTGCAGGAGCAGCTGATCGCCGCAGCGGCGGCCTTCCCGGAGCTGGACGCGCCGAAAAAGACCGGGAAGCTGGACGCACAGACGAAAAAAAGTCTCGCGGTCTTCCAGCGTCTGACCGGAAGCGCCCCGACCGGCACACCGGACGCGCAGAGCGCGTCCGATCTGGCGGGGATGCAGTTTTTATTGCAGCACGCGCAGTCCACGCGCTTCGTGCAGTTTCCGGGGATAACGCTCAAGTCGGGTATGCAGGACAGGGAGGTGCGCAGCGTATGAACACACCGTTAAGTTACGTCGGCCAGCCCATCCGGAGCTTACAGACGATGCTCCGCACCATCGCGCACGTGGACGAGACGCTTTTAAAGCTCGTACCGGACGGCATTTACGGGCCGAACACCGTGCAGGCCGTCCGGGAATTCCAGCGGCAGAACGCTCTGCCCGTCACCGGTGAAACGGACAACGCGACGTGGAACAAACTCGTCGCGGTCTATACCGTCCAAAGCCCGTCCGTCCTGCCCGCCGCGCCGGTCACAGTCTGCTGGACGCCGAACCGCACGCTTGCCGCAGGCAGCCGGAACTCGCACCTGTTTTTGATCCAATCCATGCTTCAGGCGCTTGCGCGCTTTTACGTCAACGCCCCGGTGCTGACCGTGACCGGGGTTCACGACGCGCCATCCGTTGCAGCAGTCAAGTGGCTTCAAAAGCTGGCCGCGCTCCCGCAGACCGGCGAGATCGACCAGACGACATGGGCCTATCTCAGCGGCCTTTATACCCTCGCCTCCGGGAATGGCGACGGCGCTAATCTCCATAGCGGTTCGTAATACGCCGTAACATTAGCGTCAGCTGCCAGGCGCACATACGCGCTTGGCAGCTGACGCTAAAAGCTTTTTTCGTGCATTGCAAAAAGCTGCGGACGCTCAGGCAAGCCTGCTGCCTCCCAGTGAGCGAAAAATGCGCAGCTTGCCTGCGGTGATCAGCAGGACCGGCAGAACATAGGCGATGTACTGCACCGTGCCGCCGTAGGCGATGAGAAGATTATAGATCGCATGGAGGGTGATGGCCGCGCCCAAAAGGCCGCAGGTTCCGGCGATTTTCAGCCACGTCCGCTGCCACGCATACGTCAGCCCTCCGCCGACGATCAGGCCGCAGAGCACGTGCATGGCCCCCGTCCCGAAGCCCCGGAAAAAGATAAAGGAAAAACGGCCGGCTCCGTTCTGGATCAGATAGCACACATTTTCAAAGGTGGCGAAGGAAAGCGCCGCTGTGATCGCGGCGGGCTTGATTCGCTCCGCCTCCGGCTCGAATACCAGCAGGTAAAACACCAGCGGCAGCAGCTTCATCACCTCCTCCACCACCGGGGCGATCTCCACGGTGGCGGCAAGCGCGTCCGCCTGATACACCGCCGCAAGGAAGGTATTGATGTAGGCCGAGAGCAGACACACCCCCATCCCGGCAACGCCGAACAGGAAGAAGCGCAGCCGCCGCCTGCCCATGCACAAGGCAGCGACCAGCAGCGGCGAGGCCATGCAGATGAAAATGTTTTCAATGCAGGTCATGTGCGCACCGCCTTTCTCGTAGCGGGCAGCAGGCCCAGAATGGCGAGCGTCAGCAGAATATCGCACCAGAAGGCCGGGCTTGCCAGCGAATCGTTCTGCCAGAAGCAGCCGGCCGTCCAAAGGAGATATTCAGACGCAGCAAAGCACAGCACGGCGGTATGAAAGTGCCGCATATCCCGCGCCGCACCAGTCTGACGACGCGCATAAGCGAGGCCCCGTATGGAGCAGAAGGAGAGCGCGATCATCATGCCGCACCAGATCAGGTTGGAGAGGATATCCCCATAGGTGCAGTAAAACACCATCAGCGGCACGCCGACCAGCGGCGCCAGCCATACCACCCGGCAGCGGAAGGCACGTTCGTCCGGGCCAGAGAGCGTTGCCTGCAAAATGCGCAGGAAGATCATGCTGGCCACCCAGCCGAATTCCGACACATAAAACACACGCGGCGTCGCGCCAAACAGCAGCAGATACAGCGTCCAGTAAAGCGCGCCCAGCGCGAAGCAGCCGTAGAAGCAGAACAGCAGAAAATACTTCTGCGCTCTGCTTTTCCAATACGCAAAGCCGGCAAGGCACGCCCCGGCGAACGTGACCAGTAATTGCAGCAGATTTTCAATCAGCTCCATGCTGTCCCTCGTCTTTCTCGTCCCGCTCCATCTGCCGCAGACGAAAGCACAGGATGGTCATGCACACACCCAAAAGGAAAGCCAGAAGTCCGACGATAATATATCCCAACGCGTCGCTGCCGCCATACATACTGGCCACCGTCTCAAAGCCGGTGCAGCTGTCGGGTTGAAGCTGCGCGGTCATGCCGGGCATGGCGATCGAGACGCCAGCGAGCAGCGCAAGGCACGCCGCCGCAGCTGCTGCCATAACGAGCCTGCCGCGCCGGAGCCGTTTCTTCCGCTTTTCTGCGGCAATTCGCCGTTTCACCTCCGCGCACCGTTCCTCATAGCTCCGCATTTGTGATCCCCTCCCGTTCCAGCAGCCTGCGCAGGCTTTTCTTTCCGCGATATACCATGTTTGTGATCTGCTTCACCGTTTTGCCCATGACCTGCGCGGCCTGTGCGTAGCTCATGCCCTCAAAATAGGTGAGATAGAGGGCCTCGCGGTAGTCCGGGTTCATTTCGTCCATGCAGACGTGCAGGATGCGGCTGCGCTCCTTCGTCCGGACGACCTCCTCCGCCAGAAGCCTGCCGTCCGGCTCGTCCGCCAGCTCATCGAGGCTGAACAGGCGCTTCCGCCTGCTTTTGCAGCGCAGCGCCATGTGGCGCGCCGCCTTATACAGATACGCCTTAAAGCCTCCATCCCGGATCCTCGGCTTCTTTGTGAAAAGATAGGCGAAAACGTCGAGCATCAGCTCCTCCGCCTCATGGACATCGTGCAGATAGCCGTCAATGTACATCGTCAGAGGGTCGCCGTATTGTTTCATCAGAGCCTCCAGCCCTGTGTCGTCGCCGGACAGATATTGCCGATACAATGCCTCGTCGCCGGACATCCTGCGCCCTCCTCTGCTTTCCATTTATCTGCCATACAGTATATACGAATCCGCGAAGAAACTCAAGGCGGCAGATGAAATGCTCCTGTATTGCCGAAAACAGCGGGAGCAATCACAGACATCCATGATTGCTCCCGCTGAAGCATTGCGTCAGTCTTCAGAGAGTCTATTCTGCCGCCCGCCCTTTGGAAGGCTCAGCGGATGTTCTTGTACATCGGGCCGTAGGCGGCGCAGGCGCGGTAGTCCTGGCCCTCCTTGTCCATGCCGAACGCGTTCCACGCTGCCGGACGGAAGATATCCTGCTCCGGAACATTGTGCATACAAACGGGGATGCGCAGCATCGAGCAGAGCGTGATGAGGTCCG
>ERZ827490.1475-NODE-1475-length-30211-cov-5.460273_pt1 | contig 30211 bp, 37 predicted proteins | sample MGYA00519770_ERZ827490 | MGnify/ENA primary metagenome ERZ827490 (study PRJEB31778, sample SAMEA3449324) | human gut metagenome | biome: human gut; feature: human-associated habitat; material: faeces | place: United Kingdom | collected 2010/2012 ...
CCTGCTTGCACAGTGTGAAGCAATTTATCTAATTCTCTGCGGCCTTGATAGGTAGCTGAATATTACTAACAACTATCAATAAGGATGTTGTAAAGACTGTTAATTTCTTTAAATATTTTCTGAGATTCATGTCAGCACTCCTTTCAAAATCCCCAAAATAAAAGACCAGTAAATTACTGATCTTTGATTATATGATGATAGGAATTATCCAGAATATTTCCGAAACCTTTATATTATAACGAGCCAAATGGCTCTCAGAATCGTCCCACCTTATAGTAGTCCATATTATCGCCTCCTGTTTTATAATTTTTGATATCATCCTAAGATTACTAAACCATATTTTTCAGTTCCATCATTATACGTTACATTAGTAACACCAAAGCGTTTTATTTGCCCTTTATCCATCATTTGGTTACCTATTGCATTCGCTTTGTCCCACGTATCATAAATTGCATAAAATTCAGAAGGATCATCTAATAATGCATCACACGCTTTATCTGGTTCGATCCCTCCTGGGCATAATATGTCGGATGCGTTAGTTTCGTTATTAGGGGAAGATGGCTTTGCCTGGGAAGATCCGGAACTCTGTGCTCCATTGGAACTAGAAGAGTTTCCCGTATTCACAGTGCTGCTTCCTTGTCCTCCACTTGTCCCTGCATTTTGATTACCTGTAGATGGAGAGGATGTCTCTGATCGTTGTCCAGCATTATTGTTATTCTGGGCTGCTTCAGATTTCTGTCCTTCAGTAGTTGCTTTTGCCTTTTCTTTTTCCTTTACGATGACTTTGATTTTTTTCTCCGTCTTGTTTCCGTTCACATCAAATGCTTTTACAATGACTTCATAAGTTCCGGCTTTCTTTGTGTTTAATTTTCCTTTATCAATGTAGTAGCCGGATTTTTTTATTTCTTTACCGCTGTATTTCAAAGCACCATCTACGGGATCCTTTACTGATTTTACATTGTCTTTCAGATCGAGCTTATCACCAGCTGCGATTGTGACTTTATCCTTTTTCAGTACAATTTCAGGTTTCTTCGTATCTTTAACTGTGATCTTCACATCTTTCTGGATAGTCTTGTCCCCATCCGTAAATGTGACCTTCAAGGTCTGATCTCCAACTTTCTTTGCATTAAAATCCTGTACTTTATCTACTTTGATATTTTTATCAGATTTTTTTGCGTCAAAGAGTTTATTGTTGTCGAGCTTATCGCCATATTCCACAGTCAGCTTGTCTGTTATCTTTACCTTCAGTTCTTTACTACATCCTGTCAATATGAGTGCTGCCACTGCAGCGATACTTAGTAATTTCTTCATAATAGTTTCCCTCCACTTTTTATCTATTCTTAGTATATCACTATCGTAAGGTGATAACAATTACATATACCCTTCGATATCTCTTTTTATGTTAAATCCCTATTTGCTTGACAACCAGCTCGTTTCACTTGCATCTGTATTGTACCAGTGACTGGTACGATTGCCTTGCATTATTCTGGCTTTTTCTTTCCTATCTGTTATAATTATAAGCAGGTCGTATCCCACCTTGTAGCCGATCGTAGAGGCTTGATCCATGCATACAGTAGAGCTTCTTTATTACATTTTACTCTCATGTTTCTACGATCGTCCAGAAGATGGGATATTGAGGAAAAGAATCTCGACTTTTTACAGTACTGACTTATTTTCACAATTTCATCTGTTTCCGAGAACGATGATGTATTCCGGGAACATTAGCATGATTTTCTCCGCTCCGTATGTAAGCTCCTATGTTTCTGCCGAGATATGGCTCATGACACCTTTTCATATGAATATCCATCTTATCGGATCTTTTTCATAAGATGTTTGGTAGGAATGCTCGAATGTACCAGTCACTGGTACATTTTTTATTCGTCATATCCTGCTCGTCTATCAGCTTCATCACTTACCTTGCAAAGGGCATATGACAATATGCTGAATGAAATGCATACGATTCCAATGATAAGGATCCACACGATACATATCCTCCTTCTGATGTACCAATGACTGGTACATTTTCATAACAAAGTCTATATGAGTGTTTTTTTGCTTATTCTTCTTCATGGTGTTTTCGCTTCTCCGTATCTGCTTTTCCTAGCAGATAACAGAGGAAGACAGATAGATTGATGATCAGAAATATGATCAGACTTCTTGCTTCTTCCATTGCTCTATTTCCTTACGATATTTATTCTGTAGCTTATAATAGGTAGATTTCCTATGCGTAATCGTTCAGTAGTCTCTGTCGCTGTTATTTTATTTTTTGAGTATAGAGATACCACCTTCAGTAACTACTTGTTCATGTACCAGTGAGTGGTACATGGGCAGGTCATCCGTGTGCCTTCACAGACGGGACATGATCCTTTCTTATTTTTTGAATATGTACCAGTGAGTGGTACATCCTCTTAGAAATTCGTCGTTAGATCTTTTTTTACGAATTCATCTAACGATACCTGAAAGAAATCGGCAAGCTTCAAAACTACTTCTATCCTCATATTCTCATCATTTTTCTTAGATAATATCTGAAGCGTATTTGTATTGATACCTGTTTCTTTTGCAATTTTTCTAAAGGATAGATCTTCTCTAAATTTTAGATAATTAAAATTTTTTTGTAGATACATCATACTCATCCTTTCTGTTTTGAAAGCTGTAGCGAATTACACGACTATGATCTGTTGTAGAAGCCGGCAGAGAAACGGAACTGATGTCATCTCCTAGTAGAAAGGAGATGATGTTTATGGAATTTTTAATTTTGTAAATATAATCTTATTGATTATCAGGACTCTTATTGAGTTATATAAAATTTCTAAGAAGTAAGATATGATTCATATTAGTTTTTTGGTTTTCATAAGTATCAGTTCAAATTACAGTTCTTATCTCAAAATCCTTGAGATGTACAGACTGTAATCGTTCCTCTGTCGGCTTCTACAACAGATTTTTTGTACCACTCACTGGTACATATTTTGAATTATGTATTTTTCTCTAGATCTTCAAGATCTATTTTAACCAATTCATCTAGACTTACATTTAACAATTCAGCAAGTTTTACTACTATCTCGATACGCACATTATTTTGATCACCATTACTTACTATATTTATCGTTTCTGTACCACATTTGAGGAATGATCTGATATCTCGATAAGTAAGATTATTTTTCTTTTTTAAATAATTGAAGTTTTTTTGTAAATACATTTAAAATCCTCACTTTCCATGATATACTTTCTTAATGAACAAGTAATTGTTCATTTCTGCTGTTACAGTCGGTAGGGAATCTGGACAGATATCGTCTCCTGTAGAAAGGAGCCGATGATTATGGAATATTTTGATTACATAATTAAGATCTTAACAATAGTTTCTAGTATTCTCGCGATTTATAAATCTTATAAAGATTTATAATCTCGGTAGTAATGATTCACGTTGAGGCTCTGTCCATTTCCATAGCACTTATTTTACAGAAGATGAGGCTATGGTGATTCTCTGCCGACTGCAACAGCAGATTTTTTTGTACCAGTGACTGGTACGTTTATAATGACAATCCTATCCTCTCCATTTGAAAATACAAGTAAGAAACAGGTGTTTTCGTGATAGGCAGAGTAGACATGAGCCTTTTGGTTTCCCTTACGATATAGAACCTTTTCCAGAATTTCATATGCACGTACTCCTTTCTTTGATGTACCAGTCACTGGTACACTTGATCTTCCGTTGTTTAATGAGATATAGAGGGATATGGATAAACGATTGGTTCCATAGCTTTCGACAGAGATTTACATATCGAAAATAGAAGGAAGATAAGGAATACATGATAAAGGATATCTATGTTTCCAATATCTGCTATGAATAGATATACGACACCACTGATCGGCAGATAGGGGAGCATACGAAGGTATTTATCTATATTGGTAGATTTCTTTGTACACATCCACTTCGTGCATTCTATCAAGGCGATGATCACCGTGAAGCAAACAAACAACGCACGACAGGCTTCGAATGGGAACATGTATTTTTCTTTGCCGAACGGCGGATCCATGACGATCTGCCACATGATCTTCATGAGCAGATAATTCATCGCAAGGTGTGTGATCGTTTTGCTTATGTTGACCATATGCAAAGCAACTTTATATTTTCTTCTTTTCCTTTCAGATATCTGAGCGATCAGCTCTTTTCGGTCGTCTGCGTATAGTTCTCGTACGATAATGGCCACATCGATTGCTACACTTATGATCGCTTTTTTTATCCTACACGGTATGGCAGTTCTTCGATTTTTCATTTTTCCTCCTTATGTGTTTCCATTTTGTTGTACGTCCTTGTACCAGCCACTGGTACACTGCCAAAACTACTTTTTATCTCCTAGATTTAGAGGACACCAGCGGGATGCGGTCTTTAATGTCAGATTACTTGTCTGAGAACTTTGAAGTTTGGGAACCAGCTTTGCATGCAACAGATAGCGCAGCTCGTCCGGCTGTCCATTCCGTTCATAGGAGCAGGTGCTCAAAGAGACGATACGATCACACCTCTTAATTGAGACCTTTCGCTTGAAATCCGAAAGCTCCTTTACCATATCCACATAGCCCTTGAAGTCCGCATCATCCTCATACTGCAGCCGATAGGAAGCACTCGTTGCGGTCGTTGTATAAATACTGAAGATTTCACAGCGGTAATTCTGTTTCTCCGTGAAGATATACAGATACGGATGCTTTTCAAAAAATGTCTGCTCCTTAAAATTCTCCAGCTCGGCAAACATGGTCCCATGCTTGACATTGTGTCCGTAGATGGTGGTATTGCGATCCTGAAAGGAAGCATCTGCGCCAGCGTCCATAAAAATAGCACCGGCATAATTTTCCTTTTTTTCAAAGGTGTGATTCAGATAATAGGAGTTATCGCTCCCCTGTACGATTGGATAAGATATATCTGTATCGGGAATCAAAATCCAGCCGACAACATCCGGATTTTTCTTCTTCAACGCCTTCCAATCGATTGTAAATTCTTCCTTTTCCAGATTCTTCGGAACCTTGGCAACCTCCTGTACCGCATCCTTTTCCTTTCCCTCCTGATAATTCAGATAGTAAATACTGATCAGCTTATAAGCGGAAATCATAAATACGGTAATGGATAAAAGGAATAGAAAATCATATATGATTTTTTTAACTTCAAATATCGATTTATATATTCGCATCATTGCCATTTCTTAATGATCATCTTTGATCTAATTTTCCTCGCATTCAAGTCCTAGTAATTCCATCAATGTATTGATTTCATCGCTGACCTTGAGATATTGCGTATATTCATCACGAAACTCCACACCATGTAGTTTCGACTCAAGCTTGTCCATACTATTGACGATATCCGTCATGATATCTTCGATTGTTTCAACATGACTTATCTCCATTCCACCGCTGTTCCAAGCTTCGGTTTCTAGGGTTTCATCTGTTTCCACATCCGCCTCCTGATCTGTTTCCGTTGCTTCGATATCGATTTCTCGGATCTCGTCATTTTCATCATAATAGAGTTGTTTTTCGATAGGCTGCTCTTGCGCATGCTTTGCTTCTTTGTAGGATTCCACCGCTTTCTTACTGTAGGTATCATGTTCGTTTAGAAATCGGCGTTGTTCTTCTTCATCCAGATCCACCAGTGTCGCGGCGGCATCCAGAGGTAGTTCTTCTTTCCGGATGCTTTCTCTGACTTCCTCTGATGCATGATTCAGGATCTTCTCATAATTGGCTACCTGGGATTTCTTCAGCCCCATCTCACTTGCGATGATTGCCTGGATACGCCCCGGGATGTTTTCGCCGGCCTCCTTCTTTGCTTTGTATATCTCTTTCAGTTCCTCGACAGCTTCCAGTTTTTCGGCATTCGTCAACGGATCATTTTCCATATTGTTCAAAATCAAACGTTTTCGTGCGTCTATATCGCTCATCGTCAAGACCTTACAGGGGATATATTCATAGGTCATATCTCCATGTTCGATATTCCGCAGGATCGCAGAATATCGGCGTTCCCCTCCGATCAGTTCTACTTCGTATCTGTCATTTTCTATCTTTCGTACCAGAAGGTTATTTTCCAGACCGTCCTCCCTGATATCTTCGGCCAGTTCATCGATCCTTCGCAATTCGCGATTCCTTTGCGGTCGCTTTATCTTCGTGTAATGGATATTCATGATGTGATTGTCAAAGCCCAGTTTCTTTCCTGCAGAGCTTTGCATGAACTCTCCGAGGATGCTTTTTTTCGCCATATCATATCACCTCCAGTATTTCTTTTGTGAGCCTTTCGTAGTCTCTGGCAGCCTTCGATGTATACCGGTAGCGATAAGAGAGCGGCGCATGATGCTGCCTTGCTCTTCGGACCGGTATCCGATTCTCCCGGATATAGGTGTCGAAGCATAATGATCCGATATCCTCTTTCAAAGCTGTGAATAGATTCTCTGCATATTTACTTCTGTCCACCATCGTTGCCAGGACCCTGCAGCGGATGCTTTCCCCAAACAATGCCATCAGTTCCCGGATCGTCGTCATGACTCCTTTCATTGAATCATCTTCAAGCAAAGTAGGGATGATGACCAGGTCACTGATCTTAAGTATTTCTGCGGTGAGCTTATTGAAATAGGGCGATGTGTCGATGATGATGTGATCATAATCCTCTCGGACCGGTAACACCTGTTTTATCAAGATATCGTCCTGTACCTCTGTACTGGCGAGATAATCATTCCCCGGCAGGATATCCAGATCTTTGAACCTTGTTTTGTAGATACACTTCCGTACCGGCATCCATTCCAGCATCCCAATGACGGTGCGGCTATACTTTCTACTCGTCAGCCCTTCGGTCGCATTGCACTGTGGATCTAGATCGATGAGCAGCACCCGCTTACCTTTCAGTGTGAGGTCATATGCTAGATTCTTAGCAGTCGTTGTCTTTCCACTGCCGCCTTTTCTGTTTGTTATTGCGATGATCTTATTCATTTCTGTTTCTCCTCTTTACGTTTTTGTTTTCGTTTTCGTTGTACCAGTGAGTGGTACCGCTAGACCCGTTTCTCTATTTCTATGAATTGCAGCAGCTTCTTGCTGTTCTTCTTTTTGGAAGGGGTCACCCTACTTTCTTCCACGATGATATAATCCTCCCGGATCTTCTTTAGAAGCTGTGTCCTTTCACTTTCGTGTACGAATTCTAACCGCAGGATCATCATGTCCTATCTCCCGCAAAACGTGGTACGAAGTATCCGAAATCATGTGATGGGAAATCATCCCGGACGATGTGATTCCGGATGCCGCAAACATCATGTACGAAGTTGAAATCATCTGCGGCCAATAAGTCATCCCAACGTACGTGGAATGTCTCGTCTGCACTTTCAAGATCCATCATGATACCGAGAAGATCCTCCTCCATCTGTATGATCTGCATCTCCTTTGCACGCTCTATGATTTCTTCATATACTGTCGTTGTTTTCATGTGTGTGAAACCTCCTTATTCCTTATCCCATAGACCCAGCTCTTGCGCTTTCGCTTCTTTCTCTGCTTTTTGCAATCTGTCGGTATATGTATACTCATCGTATAGGTACGCTACTTTGGCGTATCCCTTTCGTATGAGCTGTTCCTGCAATAACTTATCATCCACGAATACCCAGGCTAGATTTCTTCCATACTTATCGGTCTTTTCTTTTTCATATTCCAAACGGATCTCTTTTGCGCTGCTGAGGGCATCACATGTATATCGGCTTGCTTCTTTGCCATAGGGTTGTACCGGCGTGTTTGGCTTTTTCGTCTCCGGTGTGTCGATGGCTAGGAACCGCACCGTCGTATCTTGACCATCGATCATGAAATGGGCGGTATCGCCATCCGTGCATTTTGTCAACTTCACGCCTTCCTGTTCCAACGGCTGCAGCATCTTCAATCCTGGTAATGCAGCTGAGAGTATGATTGCCGATACGATGATGATACGTCTGATATGTTTCTTCATTTCCGTTTTTCCTTTCTTCCGTTTCCATCTCATCCTTCATGGATGGCTTCATGACATATAGTTCCGTTCTATTCATGACGCTTTCACCTCTTCCAAGCATCTCCGAAGGTTTCCAACATAAATTCATAGACGTTATGCAATCCTTTTTGTCGGATCCATTTCTGCATTTCGATATGTTGTGCATATCCGACACAGCCTTGATGTAAGTAGCCCAACATATGAAGTACGGCTGTTATCTTATGTTTCCGCATAGGCATCTGACGAGGTAGGTCGTTCCGCTTTTTCCTTCCCCGCTATGATCGATCGTGAGGAGCTCACAAACGTAACCCTCTTCCCGTAGGAGGGGCAATAATTCGTCTCCTAGTTCGTTGGCGATCTTCCTTCCGATAGCACAATTGCCGTATCTTTTCAAATGTGATAGTACCCATGCAGGGACCCTTCCTGTCTTTGATTGCTTCATATCACACTACCTCCTTCTCCTGTTTCATCCAGTTCGAACAGTGACTCACTCATAACAGAAGTTTCCAAGGATCTCACGCAGCATAGCTTCCAGACGATATATATCCCTCGTCATCTTTATCTGCACATAGTCGATACTGTCGTCTTGTTTGGGCAGTCGTTTGAAACATTCTCGCAGGTGATACTGTAATTCCTGTTGATGTTCTTTCGTATAGCTGCGTAGGCGAGTTTCCACATCCTTCCACGAGATCTTTTCATATGTACAGACACGTTCCAGATCATTACAGCTGTTTCCGTATCCACCATCAAATTCGATACCATCATGTTTGTTGATAAAAAAGTGTACACACTCATGATTTCGATCTTCCAAGATCACGCCATCCTCTACCATCGTTGCTTTTATCCATTCAAAGTAAAGAGGAACATACCGGAAAGCTTCCTGTATGCAGCGCTTCTGCGCACCCGATTCCGCGTGTTGGAGTGCTTCGGCTTCTGTCAATGGGGTCGTATGATGCGGGTATAACGCCTCATTGCGTCGCTGATACCACTGTTGTGCTGCTTCCGTCTCATCATCTCCTCCACGATGCTCATCGGAAGAGACCAAGTCGTATACGAAGGATTCCAGGAGTTCGGAGACCAACTGATCGTGCTGTGCTGCAGCTTTTACGAGCTGTTCTGCCTCTGTTGCTGTAAGTCTTAGTTTTATACTGTATTCTTTCATGTTCTTGTCCTTTCTTTCGTTTTCGTCAGCAAGGGGATGCCCCTCGAAAAGATATCGATTGGGGGAAAATTATCGTTGTAATATCCTCCTGAAACACCCCTGCACATATATCTCAATGCTGCCTATTTTTTTGCAACTCCTTCATCTCTGCACATCTGCGTACATGCGTCACGGCTTGATTTCAGCCGTTTTAGGAGTTGTTTCCTCGATATCTGTTACAGGCGTACCTGCTAAAATAACGTATTTCTATGGCCCTCGTTTCCGCTTGTGTTTAGGTCACGGACACATCCAGATCACGCACTAGGTAATCCAGGGCAGTCTGTGCATACCCCATCCATTTTTCAAGCTGTTCCTGTCTTTGATAGGTGAGGCGTAGCCGATAGTCATCGGTTTCTTTTCTTTCCTTCAGCCTATCCATGTAATCTTTTAATAAGATCTTGAATCTGGAGGGATTCTGCTTGATATGCTGCAGGTCCCTCGTGACTTGAGATCTGTCGACCGCAAGGATATCGGCGATATCCTTGTTCTTCAGATGATGTACGTTCTTCAGTTCACATACTCTCGTTCTCCTTTCCAGGATCTCCTGCTGTTTGGGTGTTAGATTCGTCAGTGTATTCTTGCGTTTCCTTTTGGCATACTCTGATTTCTTCAACCATTTCCGTTTGAGCACTTTTAGTTTTTTCTGCTCAGTCATCGTGATGTTCAATTTTGCGATGATCTTCGCGATCGAACATTTGTGTCTCCCCGGTGATGGCCTGCAAACAGTTTCCACTTCCTTTTCAGACAAGGGCTGATGCATCTCCTTATTCAGCTCCATAGCAAGGTCGACCGATTCCTTGATCGTATATCCCGACCAGACGGCTCTTTCTCTTACAAGATATAGCAGCATCTCTCGGTATCCTTCATACTGGCCGTTATGATTCCTTAGGATGATCAGCTTTCGCATGTCTTCATAGAAATCTTTAAAATAAGGTTTCCTTGCCGATATGTCCTTTTTCACTTCCTTCTCCGGCTTTTTCTTCTTTTCCTTTTTCTTCAGCCGATGTTGCTTGACCTCCTCCTGTGACCAGGGGAGCATTTCAATGAAATCCTGGATACGGTAATCCGTATCCTCATACTGCAGAATCCTTACTTGTCTTCCGGATTTACTGTTGATCGTGCCGGGTAGTCGTATCACCTGCGTGATGAGCATCGCACCGGCATCGATACATAATTCTTCAAAACGGATATAGAACGCCTTCATGATTGCTCTGTAGAGACCTTCCATATGGTAGGAACAGTGCTGGAATGCATAGATGACATAAAGACCACGACCGGAATCCATAACAGCAGTCGGAGGGAAGGGAAGCTTGTCCTTTATCTTCTTTTTGTAAAATCTTTCAGCTTCCCAATCCATAAACCTGTCATCCTTGTAATAGTCAAAATCCAATACCATAGCATTGATATGTCTGACATTACTGCCTGCTTTCTTAGGCTTATAAAAGCTATTGAGTGAATAATAGACATCTTCCGCTTGAGCAAACATCATTTCTTCACATTGGTCCAGAAAGATAGAGGTCTGTAGCATATGATCATACATACATCGTTTTCCTTTATCCATCCGGATATGTTCACAATCCTTTAGCAAAGCTGTCGCACCGGCCGGAGTGATATGCAGCTGCTTTACGGCCGTTTGCATATCCATACCTTTACATAAAAGAGACATCAGCTCTTCCAATCGCTCATACCTCGATTTTTCCTCCCAAGTGGTGAGGATGGAGGAATAACAGGTATCATCAGCACCGGCATGGATCTTTTTGATGAGATCGATTGCTTCCATATCTATTTCCCACTGTTCTGTCCGATTTTATAAGCTGCAGTACAGGCAATGATTACACCGAGACATATCAGTATAAATGAGTGTAAATTGAATTCATCCTGCAACAATGCAAGAAAGAATGTCTCCATCACTGTTATCACATATAAAGGAAAAGTATTGTACAATGTTTCTTCATTTGTTTTTGAAATCATTCTTGGTTTGAAAAAGATATTTCTCTTCGCCATGTTATCTACTCCTCACTTTTCTCTTTGTTTTTTAACCTTCCAATTCATCTCTTTGCATATCAATTCAGATACATCAACATGCACTCCTTGTTTCTCCAGTTGTTTCATTGCTTCGTTGATGATCCGTAAAGTAGGGGAGTATTTTAGCAATGACAAGGAGTCTGCTTTAAGTAGAACACCATCATCAAATATGTATTCCAGTATAGGTGTGTTAGCAACAGCAAGTACACAGATCCTAACTACGGCGGCTTCCGGAATAGCAACACGAGCTGCGAGCTGTCTTATCTGTTCATATTCTTTACTCGTAACATAATAGTGGTATTGCTTTCTTCTTTCTTTTGTGGTTTCCATGCTTTCCTCCTTTTTTCAGATAGAAATAAAAAAAGCACTGTATACAGATGTAATAGTCTGTTTACAGTGCTTCTTATAGTAACTTTTCCCAATTTTATGAAAAAAGTCGAACTCTATTAAGATATGAAGTTCGACTGAATTTGTCATGGTGGAGCGATACCTTACTAGGTCGAACTCTTACCAACTTAATTCAGTAAACTTGTTTGCACATCCACATACTTCTTCGTTTACCTCTGTATACTAAAATTATATACCCTTTTCAATTTATTGCAATAGTTTTTTTTGCAAATTAAGTACTTTTTCAAAATGTGCTTTTTCATTTCAGTAGACTGGGGCATTTTTTCTACATCATTTACTAGATTTTTTGTCTTTAAATACTATTGAAATGATGAGGTTTAACGATGTGTCAACAATAATTTCAGTAATATATTCATCTATATATTGTTTTTTACAACCGTCTTCCATGTTGTTCCACTCCTCCATACTCATACCGGATGCTTTTTCCAACACAGTTAGTCTATTTATTGTTTTCTGTTTTTCTCTTTCAATATTACCGATCATACACCCGTATGTGCGTCCATCAATTCGATCGTTAGTAAATTCTATAAAGATTTCTCTTGCCTTACTATCCAATGTTTTTAAACGATTGGATATCTTTGAAATTTCTTTATTTTTGTTTTGACCGTTAGCAAAAATCAGTATCCTTGGAATCGTTCCTTCAATAAGTCTATCCTGACTGATTCTTTTTTTGCATTTTGGACAAGTGTAGTAATAATATTTCTTATGCCCATTTCTTAGTTTCTTGTTTGTACTTTTTCTTTCGCATACATCACCACAAACATCTTTGATCTTGTTACCGAAATAATACTTATTCGTATCTGTTTCCTTATATCTTTTATATATCATCTTTCTAGCTTTATCATATGTCTGTTTTGTAATGATTCTCGGAATCGAATATTCTTTATCTAGATATTCAACGATACCGTAATTTAGTTTTCGTAATAGTAATCTTCGAATAGTCTCCGATTTTTTTTGAAAGTCCGGAAATTCTTGTGCAGCTTTACATTCTATTTCCTTCATGGTACTTCCACTAATTGCTAGATTAAAACAAAATATCAAAAATGATGCTTCCTTTTCATTTACATGAGGATATTTATTTTCATCCAAAATCCATCCAAATGGTATCTGTCCAAAAGGGTATCTTCCTTCTTCCAGCATTTCTATTTGCGTATCCACTACTCTCTCCCGGATGGTTTCGCGTTCCCATTGTGCAATGATAGCTAAAACCCCTACAAGAAGTCTTCCGTTGGCACTGTGTATATCTAAATTATCAACGATAGCCTTTAATTCACATTTTTGATCAATAAAGAATTGCAATAATTCATATGTATCAATTACATTTCGAGCAAGACGATCTAATTTATAGATTAAGATTTCATTGACTTTCCCTGCTAATATATCAACTAACAGCCTTTGCATCGCCGGACGGTTAAGATTTTTTGCACTATACCCATCATCTACATAGAACTCTACATCATTAGGGTCGATACCTTGATTTTTGAGTTGACTCTTGATATTTGCTATCTGTACATCGATTCCAAATCCGGAAATAGCTTGTTCCTTAGTTGACACTCTAGCATACGCAGCTCTTTTCTTTGATCCTAAATCTTGTTCTTTTGATTCTCGCAATTTGATAAGGAATTTTGTATCGATCGTTCCATTGGTCGGAATGTTATTTATACTATTTTTTCTTGATGTTATATTCATTTTTTTGTCCTCCTTTGGCATCCAGAGGACAATATCAAAACGAAAAAAAAGAACATAATATCGTCAGATAATATGTCCTCTTTCTGCCTATATCAAGTCTTCAGGAAGTATGTGGATAGTGTACTATTCCTTCACTCTTAACAGAGGCACTTTTATAATAGCATTATTCCTATAAAATGTAAATATGAAATGTTATTTGCTAATATCTAACACCTGAATATTGGATGAATCGAATAATGAAATATCAAATTGACCTTCTTTCTGAGTTTCTACTATAACACCATAATCCTTGAATTTAAGTATAGATTTAAAAGAGCATTCTCCACCTGAGCAAGACGATAGTCTGAATATATCAACACCTTATCTATTTCTTTATTATGTGCAAGCTGATATATTCAACATATACCAGGCCGCTGAAGCGTATTTCCCTTTGCTACTTCTGTGATTTCCTTTGCAATCATATAACCTTGTTGTTCTGCATTTTTCTATATGTATCGCTATGTTAAAATGCTGCTCACTTTGATTGGATACCCTATTATATATTACCACTCTAGTCTGTATATCATTGCGTTCCTACAATTATCCTCCAAATCAATTATTTCACCCCTTGCTTATATCAAAACAAAGAGTAACTAGTTCTTTTATTATATTACGTTATATAGTATATGCATAACTAATATTAGATTTCCTGGTCATTTCTTACTAGCATATAGGAATGAGCTGATTTATTCTTTGTAGAGATACATCATAATATGTTTCATTTTTTTCAAATCCAATAAATGATCGGTGAAGCTTTACCGCAGCTGCTCCTGTCGTACCAGAACCACTGAAAGGGTCAAGGATCATATCTCCTTCTTCAGAAGAGTTGAGCACTAGGTCTTCTATGATCGCTTGTGGTTTTACAGTTGGATGGCCATATAGCGTCTTATCTTTTTTATTCGTAGGTGTGATCCAGTATGTGTGATCTCTTTGGTATGTAGTATGTAATCGTGCGGATTTCCGAAAATATAAGCAATACTCTTTATCGTTTAGATAATTTCTGCCACAAGCCGGAATCGGGTTCGTTTTGATCCACACCAGGATATCATAATTACATCCGTGTTCTTTCACGAAGAAATCAAGATAGGGGATGATCTGTCGGCGATTACACCATATATAAATATTAACTGTCTTTAGCACTCGAAGAAAATCGTCCAGTATGGAAAACTCTATACCGGAAGTTAGATCATCCGCAGATAGCTCCCTTATCACAGAATGATAACTTTTTCCGATATCATTTCTCATACAAGATGTATATTTTGTATCGATGTCATAAGGTGGATCTGTGATAATCAGATCCACACTTTTATCAGGCAACTTCTTGATCTCCTCGTAGGCATTCCCAAGGATCAATCTCATATTTTCCATTTCGCTCACTTCCTTTACGGATATGTATTATAGCTCTAATCTGCTGGAATGTGCAGAGTTGTTATTTTACATGTTTACTGTATGATAGACTCCTGTTTATGTATATATCATTTCCGGATAAAATGAAAGATTATTACGATATAGCTGCTTCGTTATCTAGCACAAAAAAAAACACCTAATAGGTGTGATTGAGTTTTTTTAATTATTTAGGCCTTTTGTGTTGAATCACCTTAAATATTGTGTATAATATAGATGAAGATGATCTTCTCCACAATAGTGAAGATAGATTATTCCTGGTTCAAAAGCGATCGCCCTAAACCGTGGTAAAGTTTAGAGGGCGATCACTTTTTTATTAGCTTCACAGTTTCTAATATAACTAGTATGATCAGAAAGCTGATATATAAGTCAATATTCAAAATGACCACCTCCGAACTATTCACTGAAAGGGTTCACAGTCGAAGTGGAATAATCTATCTTCGTACAAAATTATAGCATATATTTCACAGTTGAGATACATATAATGTAATATTTATCTCAACTGTGACTTTTGTTACTTATATCTACTTATTTACTGAGCTGCGCTATCAATCGGTTACATAAGGATATCATCCAACGTTTCCATGCAGGTCGTACCCGCGGATGCAGGAATTCTTCTCGTTTTTGACAAGCGATCGCATGTGCAGGATTTTTGTTGCTTTCTATTTTCTGCAGTACGATCCTTTTATTCATCCGGTACACATAGCGAAACTGCGACCAGAGTTTTTGATGCATCCGGGCAGTAGGGCGGAGCTGCTTAGGAATCTCTTGAATCTTTGTCTTTCCTAGTACGACGCTGAATAGATGTGTATGTATGATAGAGTCGATTTCTGTATATATGATGGCTTCTTTATAAAAATGTTTGGCTATATGATCCAATGCCATCTTGATCGCATAGGCTTCTCCTTTCTGAATATTCTTTTCATTCTTTAGGTATTTCGTTTTGGTATGGATCCGGATATGATCATCGATATAGATCGCACTGACGAGGACACCATCCTTCAAGCTGGCATCACAGAATATCTTTACTGCATAAGCCCCTTCCTGAAGCAGTTCCTGCTTCGTTTTATAATACTTATCAACGGCATTCATATAGTTCCTTCATCACGGCAGCTGCCCCATGAGTTTATATGTTTCCTCTACATGTAAAGGCAGCGTATATATAGCATCCAATGGATGCTGCGTTACATCCTCATAACCTGTGACCAATAAGTTAAAATCGATTCTGTCTTTATTGTCCCGTATTTTTTGTATTAAGAGTCGCTTTGCATTTCGCATAGTACAAACAAACAATACACGGTAGTCGATGACATCGAGAGATAGAGCCTTTGCATGCAGTTCTTCATGAATGACACGACGATAGGATCTTATCTTTTTTTCAGCTAATGTCTGTGTGGGATAGGATCTTTCTAGTTCCACATATACCAATACGGATGAAGTTTTTGTTTTATCCTTCTGTTTGAATATCAAGATGGCGTCCGGGCGATTAGAAGTATCTTCCAGATATGCCTCCTTTTCATTCAGTATCTCATCTACATACCAGTTTGAATTCCCATCCTCATATTTAGACTGGATGATATCACATACGGTGGCCACTTGTACCTGGTGATACATGTAATAAGGACTGTAACTCAAAAATGCTTTTGTATTGTCCTTGGCCTCATATCCCATATCTTCCATGTACTGGAGACCTCGTTTCCCTAAAGTAACGATCTTGTATCCGGTCCGGAAACTTGCTGTATGGTTCGCAGGTATGAATGTCCGTTCTATGATCAAGAAGTCATGCAGAGCCAACTGTAGGACACGCCTTTCAATCGTATCCTTTTTTCTACCTTTATAAGCAAATAATTGTATATAGTCCATATCTACGAATCCATGTTTCGCTATCCGGACCATCAGTTCGATATCATCATCTAAGATCCTTGGTTTATTTTTATGTCCCATCAATGATCCCTCCTTTAGTTATTATAATAATAGTTATATAAGAGTAATAGTAACTATATCTATACAGTAGTATCAAATAGTATATATAGTTGTATCATAAGATATAAGCATATGAAATCGAGGACCCAAATAGGCTCTGATATAAGGCATAAAGCAGCGTCACATAAGGTTGTTGTATATTATATTATTTTATAAGGTAAAATAAGGTAATTTCTAAATCTTTCAATGTGCAAATAAGCCTTTAAATAAAGGCTTTAATAGTGAAAAAATGTGACATATATCGTACAGTATTCGGCACATATGTCGGCACAGCTCTAGGCACAGTAACCGGCATAGTAAATACCACTGTTTTTTATTCTACATCGACATAATGAACGGCAAGATTCCGAGGAGGAAGATGATCGCATAACAGACCGTGATGGCCGTCTGGATCTTGCCGTAGTATCGATATCCGCCATATCCCAGGATGGCACAGATAAAGACGATCGTAAGTCCTCCGACTTGCTCATCCTGCAATGCTTTCCATGTATCCCGAAATACCTGCTGCACGCTCAACAGCAGGTAGGAATCACTGATCCTTGTCATGAACTGAAAGAAGATGAACAATCCAAGGATCGATGAGATCAGGATCACCGGACGACGTTGTCCCTTTGGAAGGAGCTGTGATATCTTATACAGTAGAAATCTTATCCGTCCCATTCTCCATCACCTTTCTTTCGTCTTTTTATTTTACGGAATACGATCTTTTCTGCCTCTTCCTTCGACAGGAAGTCACGCCGCATCAAACTGCGTGCTTCGTTACGGTTCTTCTCTGTATTCATCTCTGCCTGCACATTCTCTCCTTCCTTATGTGGCACTACTTTACCTGCATTATAACGATATGGCGGATCCACTTCTACGAGTACTGTTTTTGCGATACGGTTGTCCTCTGTAGATACATATCCGATCCGGTCGGGAAGCCCCTGCAGACCATCGATATCCGGATGGCCGGGAAGATTTGCCGACATCCGCACGGCTCCATCACGCCCCTGTCGGAAGGTCACCTTCGTACCGGCATTTCCAAGGATGGCCTTTAGGAAGCCTTGCTGGAACTGTTCCAGGTATTGCGTCATCGGGATCAGTGCCATACCACCTTTCCTCAGCTCCGCCAACCAGCGCTCGTAGATATCGAACTGCACCTTATGACATTCATCGATGAAGGTCAGATGCAGCCGTGAATTATCCGGACGCTTCAGACCGATCAGATAATATTTTAAAGAAATATAACCGACGATGATCCGTAGATCATTGTCATTGAGACCTTTCAGATTGAATAAGATGATATCACCTTTTTCGATCCATTCACGGACCTTGCGCAAGCCATCATACTTACTATGCATACCGAACATGAGCTTCTTCTTCGGTGTATTGATGAAAGGATCGGTACGGTTCAGGATGGGATCTACCTGCTGTTTATCGAAGCGTCCCTTTAGGAAGGCACATGCATCATCCGCATATACATTATCCTTCAGTCGCTCATACAGTCGCTCACGCATCGTTTCATTCTGAAACATCTTCGGGACATCCATGATCGTATGCTCCTCTTCATCCAGCAGGATCGTATTGATCGCACTGGTGATCATGCGGTCTACCTGTACAGTGACTGCGGAACCGAACAACATCCGGAAATAGTCCAGGATCTCGGTAGAGGGTACGTCCTTATTCAATAAGGAGATAGGAAAGATACAATCCTCATACCCAAAATCGATATAATGGATCTTTTCACGCAGCTTCGTGATATCATGACCATCCGCCTGCAGCTTCAGCATCATATCGATGACGCCCAGCACACTGGTCTCTGCAGGATCGAAGAATGTGAATCCAGGTATGTTCTTTTTTTCCTGCACGATGGATGTCAGGATATCGCGCATCATCTCCTCCGCAAAGCTCGATTTTCCGGAACCGGTCTGTCCGGAGATGACCATATGTTTCCGCAGCTGTAGCTGCTTCAGGAAGACCACACGATCCTGCATCGGATGATAGACATGTCCGCATTTGATCCCGGACGCAAATTCTTCCTCCTTCAATGTCCGCTGGCCGATCTCAAGTTTGTGTACCCGTTTCAGGATCTCAAGATCCTTCTTATTGTAGAAGGTCGGGATCTGAAACAGGTTCATCAGTTCGTTTCCTGTCAGTTTGGAAAATTTATAAGTATCCCGATAGATCGCCCGAAGCTCCTTTTCTCCTGCTGTCAGATTGATGATCGTATTCGTGATCTCCAGGATCTGGTTTCTCTGGTATCTCGTCTTTCCGGATACCTTGATCATCACCTGCACATCGACATCCGTACTCACGCCTCGTAACATGCTCTTCGTTGCACTGTAATTCTTTTCGACACTGAAATCGATCGTGATCCTCGTCTTGTTGCGCATCGTCCCCAGGATGAACAGGAAGATCTGATCATCCCGGAAGGTCGCAAGGCTTTTTTTCGTATCTTTCGCATGATCCAGCACATCATCCGTAAACAGGGTATGTACTGTCGTATACGGCGTGAGCGGTCTCACCGCTTCGAATACGTTCGCCTTATCCTGGAACATGTTCTGCAGACTGTTCAGGACGAGCCCATTCTCTCTTTCATCACTCACCTGTAAGTAGAAAGAGATCATCCCATCCGTTTGATCCTTACCGTCGCAATCGATGATGAAACGATAATCCAGGATACAGTTTGGATCGAAGAGCTTCGATAGACGATCTCGCAACGATCGACGCCTTTTCGTTCCGGACAATGTCTTTAAAAACATCCGCATCGTATCTGCCTGGAACTGATGATCATATCTTGGTAATATCTGATATAACATTCCGCCTTCCTCCTAACACCTATATCTCTTTAAGAGGAGTAAGCATCCGTTCTCCATATCCCAGGATATCGTCCGGTGTGAGCCATTCCGGTTTCTTTCCAGGAGGAAAACTTTCGTACAATGCCTGCATGATCTCGATCTGTTCCCATTCATCATTGGCCCAAAGGTCCTCGACATTTCGGCTGCCATATCCCAGATAATAGTTACAGTCCTCCACCATCCGGGAGAGGAGCTGATAGCGGAACGTCTCATCATGTTTCAATATTTCTTCTAGTACCATATCTTCACCTCATCTCAATAAAACTCGTTTCGATCGACCATGTCACGAAACGATATGATCGCATCTGCATCGCTTACGAAGTCGAAACTTTCTTCTACCGATCCACCATCCGGAGCTTTGATCCAATAGGTCAGCGCACCGAATGGATCCATGCCGGAACGCAGGATGTATCCCTGATATTCATCCACGAGCTTACCGTCTGCCTCCATGATCATCTCCAATTCCTCCACATATATCTTTTCTGTAAAATGGCCATCCCCGAGGATCCCTTCCACATACTTGCGCCACCTTTCTTCTACTTCCTTCATCATGATGTCCCAATATTCCTGATATAGAGTCTGATACTGTTCCTCATATCCCTCACTTTCCATAAGGGCATCTCTTTCCAGGGCATCTTTCCAATATCCTTCGCTCTCTTCCATCTTTTCCTGTAGTTCATATAAACGATGGATGATATCCGCTTTCCTTCCTGTCATAGGATCCTCCTCTTACTTTTCATAGAAACCGTTTCCCAGGCTGCTCTCTTCTATCATCTTATAGATCTTCGCTTTCCCATCGATCCACTGTATACGCATCCGGACCAGATACCGGCTCGCATCGTTCCTGTCCGCATGCTGTGTCTGTGCAGTGTAGATGACATAAACTTCAAAGTCATCATCCGTTATCCTATCAATAGCGCTGTCCATCGATGTGACCTGTGTTTCTGTCGTTTCTTCTTTTTTGATACGTTTGCTCTCTCTTCGCATGGCCGCAAGCTCTTCCTTACTCAGATCCGGTACCAGTGACTGGTACAAGTCGTCGCTGAGAAGTTCCTTGACCGGTTCGATACGATCCAGGAAGATATCACTGCTGCGGCCTTCGGTCTTCACTCTCACGAAGCGTTCTGCTGCGCTCTTACAAGCCTCTTCCACATCATTGGGAACATCCGACTGAGGAGATGGCTCCGTTGTTGGCTTTTTCTGTATCGTCGTACTGCTCTGCTGCGAGTTCACCTTCGTTTCCGATGGCTGATTCATCCATAGAAATGCTGCTATCACAGCTATGAGGATCCCCATAGACACGATCGTTTTCTTTTCCATATTTCACCTCTGTCCATTATTTGAATTTGATGTATTTTCCCGGATCCACACTACCTTCTTCCGTTGCGATCACAGGGGTTGAGAAATGCATCTCCATATGTACATGGGATGCTGTCGAATTTCCAGAATGTCCCTGGCTGCCGATCCGCTGTCCTTTCTTTACGCTCTGTCCTGTCCTGACGTCCACATCCTTCATATGGCAAAGCAGGATATAGAGTTCTTTGCCTTTATACTTCATCTTAAGATGGACAAAGTTTCCGGCACCTGCATAAGCAGCACCCGGACACATATTTCCAAGGTATCCTTCATCTGCAGGACAGCTCGAGGATGCCTGATATACCTTCGCATCACCGGGAGCGTAGATCGATGCACCATAGGAGCCATCCAGATCGACACCATAATGGAAGTCACCGATCGATGGTCGATTCCCATACCCACTGGTGAGCGTGTAGCCCTTCAATGGCGGGATCAGGGTACCGTCCCCGCTGATAAAATCCAATGCGTCATAGTAGGACATCACCTTATCGGCATAAGGAGGATCTCCATAGACGCTCCATCCGGTCTTTCCCTTCATGATATCGGAAAATTCCTGTGCTGCTTCCAGTGTCCATCTTCCACCTTTTTCACGATCGATCCATTCGATGAATCCATTTCCGAAATTATATCCGCCTAATGCCACCCGGATGCGACCTTCATCGGATGCATCCTTGACCTTCGCCCTTTTCAGGCAATCCTGCAGCTCTTTGATCCCGCAGCGGATCGAGTAATGCGGATCCTTGATCCCATTGGGTATCTGCGGATATTTTTTGTTGAACGGTCCTTCCGATGCCTGCATAGGATCACCGCCTGTCCCACCGGATTCTACCTGCATCACTGCCAGGATCAGATCCACATAATCTTCCATGCCTTCGAGCTTGGCGATCTTGGACACATAGGGACGATAATATTCGACGGAGGAACTGAGGTTGTTTTTGGGCGTCTCATTTCCATCTCTCACACCACCGCCAAGGAACATCAGAAACATCATCATGATAATGATAAGGGGAAGGAAAAGGAGAAGGAGCTTCTTAATCGTCTTCATTCAGGAGGTTCTCCTCTTCCTGCGGCAGTGTATCCTCTTCCGGTTTTGTTGAAGCCTCATGTTCTGCTGGCACATCCTGTTCGTTTATCGGTCCGATCTCTTGTCCTCCTTCGACGACATCCGTTCCTGCAGGCACACTGTTTGGATCATCCGGCTGCTGCGTAGCTTGTGTAGGTTCTGTGATCATTTCTACTTCTGTGCTATCTTCTATGGAAGCTGACGATGTCTCTTCCGCTGTTCCTTCAGGATCCGTATGGTTCGCAGCTTCTGTAGGAATAGGATCATCATCCGAGCAATCTTTCAGATCATCTTCTGTTTCAGGATCCACTGTTTCCGGAACTCCTTCCACATCTGAGATATCCGGGGCTCCTGCATCCTCGATAAGATCATCGTCATCGTCCATATCGATATCCGACATATCTTCTTCCGACATATCCGCTTCATCGCTCAGGTCTTCCTCTTCCTGCGTTTCTGCACTCATGTTCTGTATGTCAGCTGCATGTTCTTCATCGAATGGTTCACCATCATCTCCCGGATCCGTTTCCTGTGCCCCACCATCGATGTCTTCCTGTGTCTCAGAAGTCATTTCATCAGATCCTTCTGTTTCACTCTCTGCTTCTGTAGGCGCACCCTCACTACTTGTGGCCGGACCAGCCTGTCCTGCCGATTCACTGTCACCATCTGCAGGTGCTTCCTCATGATCCGCAGAGTCCACATCATCCTGTATATCGTCCGAATACATATCGGGATCTTTTTCATCTCGCAAGGCGTCGTCATCATAGCTGCTATCATATGGATCATCATGATCACGAAGATCACGATCATCACTTTCTCCATAGCCACCTGTGCCACTGCCGTTTCCTTCACCGCCACCATCAAACGCATCACTTTGTGAAGCAGAGCCTTTCAACTGTCGGTACGTCGACATCGGAGAGGAGCCCAACAGCATTCCTTCTGCCACGATCTTTCCATCTTCCATCAGCTTCGACATGATCGTCGGTAGATTCTTGATCACGAATCTGAGCAAGACGATGAGGATCACATCGACTGCCAGCATGAGCAGGACACTATAAGCGGATATCTTCGTGCATAATTCTACCAGGAAGAACAGCGCCATACTGAACAGGATATCCGCAAAGATCGTGACCATGCACCATAGGAGCCTGTCTGTGAACCATTGGCGAGCTTTGCGTCCATGCTTGAGCAGCCACCAGATGAGTTGATATACACTCAATCCCAGAACGATATATTTTGCGGCCTTTACAGCCCCTAAGCCGATACAGATCGCTGCGATGACGATACTGATCGCACCACGATGTACTAACAAGACGAAGGAGAGTCCCAAGACCCGCATTGCGGAACCACCATCATGCGTGATCGCATGATTTCCGAACTTGTCATATTCATCCTCCGCATTATCTTGTGATGGATCGTTCAGGAGGCGCTGTACTCGCTTTTCTACCTTTTCGATAGCATCCTTATCGTCCGAACCGGCGATCTTCGCAAGATCTGTCGTACCGAAATGTCGTACCATGAACGGCTGTTTCTGCAAGATATCGAAGATGTTCTGCTTGTTCATGATCTCCGGATCTTCCTTTTTTTCTCCGAATACGAACGTTTCCGTCAACATCTGTGACGTCACGTTCTCGAACCCATTTGCAATCTTGCGTCCATTCTGACCGATGAAGGTGATGAAGGTCATCGATAGGAAGGCGGTAAGCACGATCTGTACGATCTGTTGCCATCGCACGATCCTGGTAAAGTCTTTGATGAGCTTATACAGGATAGAGGACAATGCAGCTATCAGGAGCACTTTATTGATCCAGGAATCAGGATCGCTCCAATCGAAAACGACCTTGTCGATCATATCAAAGATCCCCTGTATGACGGTCCCCAAAAAGCTGGAGGATACCAGGTTATAGATCGTCAACACGAAGAAGGAGATCACGAACCCGATCATTTCCAGAAGCAGCGTTATCAGATTCATGAAACATGTGACGATGGAATCCCCATCAAGCAGGTTGAGCCCTTTGGTCTTCGCTGTCATACTGGAATTATAGAGATTCTTGATATAATCCCGGTCCATTTCTTTTTTTCTCGTATCTTTATCTAAACTGAGGATCGCATCCGAGAGAAAATCCGAAGTATTGGTATCTGCCTTTTCTTTATCGTTCTTCTCTGCTGTCGTCTCTCCGGGAGAATTACCGTTACCGATCGCTCCATCCATAGATTCCGCATGGATCCCTGTCGGGACCAGCAGCAGGAACAGCAAGCTCAGGATGGTGAGGCATCTATGCCACCTCATGACTTCGTCTCCTGTTCATCGATATCCTTGAAGGTGCGGAAGGCATCCGAGAACATCGGAAGGATCGCCATCTTCGTCAGGCACTTCCGGTTGTTGTAATCACAGTATAAGAAATTGTGCTGCTTTGCCCGGTCGACACCTTCCTCCTTCGTTCGATCCTGCAGGATAGCGGACAGCGTGGAATTGCCATCCAGATCGAAATGACACAGGATATGTTGGATCTCGTCCTTACTCTTCATATTGCCGATGAAGAACTGTCCGGTATTGTTGATGATGGAATCCGGAAGATCGCTCCAGTTCTGCAGGATGATCAGCATATCACACAGCTCCGATCTTGCGATCAGATTGTTGTTCACCAATACGGACATGCCACCCGGGACTGTCGAATACAGTTTTGCCTCATCGAACAGCATCGTCTTCGCTTGTCCTTTGTACATACGCAGGAACATATTCGTGATTTCATTGACCTTTCCCAGGATGAGGGAGAAGATCCGATGTTCCAGATTTCCGGAATCATAGCTATAGGTGCCCGAATCTCTGGAATACACAGGCATCTTCGCGAACGTGATCAGATTGAAGGGGCGATCGAGACGGAACACCTTCGAGATATCGGTATCATCGTCCCCGAAGAACAGGCGGGCCATCGGATCATTGCGCAGGGAATACAGACTGCGTGCAAGCTTGGGATCCCTGTTCATCATGACATCGACCAATCTTCGCATCGTGATCCGTGTCATCTTTCCACTGTTGATCGCTTCACTCAGTTCCATATATGCTTCATCGACCTGCATCAGATCGATCTCCTGCTGTGGATTGATGGCACGCACCAGGGCGATGATATCATTCTTGGCCGCTGCCAATGCATCTAAGGGAGAATCCGGATGTAATAGGAAGGCATCGAACATACCGTTTGGACAAGATGGATCTCCGATGATGAGGTGCGAGGTCAGATCACCGAATCGATCCAACAGCTTCACGAGCTTGTGACGGTCACCTTTTGGATCGACCAATAGCAGCCGGTGCCCATAGAAGATCATGGAGAGGAGTGCAAAGTAGTTGGCGATCTGTGATTTCCCGGAACCGGTCTCTCCGACAAAGGCCACCGTAGAGGAACCTGTCTGCGTCAATCCCTTGATCGGAGCCTCGATATCGATCCGTACCGGCAGGTCTGCAGGTCTCGTATATGTGAGCACGACTCCTTTGTCTGCTTCTCCTATGTATAAGCCACCGAAAAAATTAAAATGCGCAAAGTACAAAACATCTGTTAGATTCACATACCGGTAACAGCCGTTCTTGTATGGGAATAGGTGTTCCGCAAGCTGTTCCTGTTCACCGATTGCATAAGTCAACTGGATCCGTTTCCCTTCGAATCTCTTCTGCAGCTTGTCGCTGCGCTTCATCAGCATGTCCTGCGTATTGGCACGGATGCGCAGCATCATCTGCCAGCGGATCTTGGAATCTTCGATCGATGGATCCACATCTTCTCCGATCTTCGCAAGCTCAAAGGCTTTCTGTGCTTCCTTGTCCTTTCGTCCGCTGCTCTGCCAGTAACGGCGTGCATTCTTATGGATCTCCTCACGTTTTCCGGTCATATTGCTCTTGAAGGTCTGCGTATGCTCCAGGTCGAACTTGATGATCGTATCGACAGGGAAGGTATAGAGCTGGATCTCATTGACCGCCACATTCGCACGATACCCATCCTCCAATCGATCCTGGATGAGTTTATCTGCGATGAGCACACGGGAATACAGTTCACGGAATCCACCTTTGTTCTTCAGTGTCTGATAATGATATTCCAGCTCAGTTGCCTGCGGGATCGTGTAATAATCGGATATCAGCATCTCGATTGGGATCGCCAGATAATCATACAGATGCTGTATCTCTTTCTTGTCCGGTCGTTCCACACTCAGATCCGTACTCAATTTCTTGTATATCTGTTCATCGATGACCTCACTCAGATCGACCATCCGCTTTTCCAACGGATCGTTGTTCTTACTCAGCCAACCACTCAACCACTTTTTCTTCAATGGATCACGGTTGTCTGTAAAGCATATATGTATCCGATAGCGATACTTGATACCACTTGTCAGCTGCGCTTTGATATCCTTCATGAAGGAGCGATACAGCTTCTCTGTCTGTGGATCACCATTCGTCTCATATAACGTCTTATAATGCTTTAGGATCCCCTGTTCATCGATGCGCTGTGGCAGGATATAGATCGCTCCCGGCATATTGACAGACAGGATCTTACGATGCAGGTTGTCGATCAGCGTCTGTAGCTGATGATCAGATGCATACAGGCTATTCATCGGACGGATCTCATAGTGATAACAGATACATTCCTTACAGTAGACGATGTTTCCTTCTCCATAGCTGTAATAAGGTTCAACGTACACACCGATGCACTCTCCCTTCTCTTTCCTTCGATAATCTATGTGTGTGTCCTTGGGAATCATACAGGATGCGATAGTTCTTCACATCCCGATAGTAGAACGTGATCAGCTTGTTCTTGCGGCTCTCCCGGTCGATCTCGGTCAGGAACATCACAGCGCCGATCTCCAGTACCGCTGCGATCCCGATAGACAACAGGATCCCCAAGGATCCGAACAGATGATACGCAGGGATACCGATGGGGATCAGTGCAAACAACAGACCGCCCAACATCACGAGCACCATCAGCCAACCGTTCAATTCGATCCCGATATAGGGGATATACAGCTTCTGCTTGTGTGTCTCGACAGCCGTATAATTATAGGCGCTCTTCATGATGGCCCTCTAGATCTTGATACCTACGAACCGCAATGCTTTCAGGACGAGATCCCATATCCATGTGAGCGGCTTCGTCAGGAACGAGATGATAGAAGATGGCTCTATCTGAGCGATGATCGTGAAAGCGACCAATACGATGAATCCGATGAACGCTTCATCGATGACAGACTGCCATTTTCCACCCGTGCGGCGCAGAGATTCTTTTGCGCTTTTCAACAAGAACACCATGAGCGCCACGAATATGATGAGCAATACCAAATAATAAAAGACCTTGAAACCATCTAATTTTGTAAAATCCATACCTAATACTCCTCCTTTGAAATGATCTTATTCGTTTTTCTATCGAACAGGAAACGCACCGTACGTTCCTGCTGGAACGATTCTTTTGTTTCATAGCGGACGATCACATCTGCCTGTATCTCATCCTCATTCTGTATTGCGGACTGTAGACTGACGAATACCGGCTTCGTATCCGGATCCAATGGTTTCAAAGCATCCGGATCCTGCATCAGGAGCCGTGCCTGTTCCAGATCAGCGGCATAGGTCGTAAAGAACAACTGGATCGTATTCGTGATCTCCTGCTTCTCCTGTTCCGTACAGTCCGCTCCCTTGATATCTTCTTTTTCTGCCTCCAGTCCTTTCTTCATATCTTCCTTCATAGCGGCTGGCGCAGTTGATATCATCGAGATCGGTCGATCCACGATATAGTGACCATCTTTTTGAATAGAACGTATCGCGATATATGCCGTTTGTCGTTTACTCTTGCCTTCGTCGTCTTTCAGATCGAGAGATACTCTGGCATAGGATGTGAGCCGGCCTTCCTCTGTATCGGATGGCTCCACCTGATATACTTCTACGGTTCCTACCTCGGCACTCTTGATCTTTTGATCATAGGATACGTTCCAGCTTCCTCCGGTCGTGAATTCCTGTAAGAACTGCTGACTTTCTTCATCCTGGGGATATTTATAATAGTTTTTTATATAATCCTCCAGGAAACTATAGTCGTTCACCGCTACTGCAGGCGTTATGTCCGGTCGTTCCTGAGCAAGGGAACGGAATCCTCCCAGCAGACCGATGCCTACGATCAGATACAGAACTGCTTTCTTCAATCGCACGATACGCCGTTGTCGCTTCATCAGCTTCTGTAGATGTGCTTCCAACTCTTCCTCTGTATGTTCTACCTGTTGTCCCTCATTTCCTGTGTGCTCTTCTATGCCCTGATCCAAGTGCTTATGCAGTCGCTTGAACAGCATCTTCCTCACTCCTTCCTATCATCCTTACATCGTTTCTATTGGCAGATGTACCAGTCACTGGTACATCATCGTAGGTCGAGCCGATAGCCTGTATAGATACCGGCATCATCCTGTAACACATCACACTGGTACCTCCTTCCACTTGCGACTCCTGCGGCATTACATTTCTCCTGTGCTGAGGAGAAACTCTCTCCATTGGCAAACAGCCATGTCTGTACGCCGATCGATGGGGCCGGTTCCTGTGGCTTCTCTGCTTCAGGATCCGGAGCGGAGCCTGTAGTCGTATCTTGTTCTTTCGGCGGCTGTGTAGTTGATGGTCGCTCTTCCTTCTGTGGATGCTGTGGCTCCTTTTCCTTCGGCGCCTCTTCTTTTTCTTTGACGATGAGCCGCAGCTCCTTCGTGGCAGTATGACCGCTGGAATCCTTGACCTTATAGGTGATCGTATAGGTACCGGCTTTTTTCACATCATAGCTCCCACGGATCGATACGTCCAGATCACCGTCATAGTCACTATAGGCTTTCCTTACATAAGATCTTGCATCAAATACTTCCTTCACATAGATCTCGACCTTATCCTTTTTGAGTTGAAGGACAGGTGGTTTCGGCGCCACCACCCGGATCTCCTTCATGAACTCTTTTTGTCCTCCATCCTCTCCCACAGCGATATATAAGAGCTTCTTTACCCCCGGGGATGAGGTGTCGATCGTCGGATATAGGATCTTCACAGATGTCGTGGAGCGAATCAGATCGACAGGTTCGATCTTCTCGTTCAGTTTCACCTTTTCCGTATCCTTGAATGTGATCGACAGGTCATCTTTATCTGCCGGTTTCGGAAATAAGAAATACCAACATCCCAGGCAGATCAGTAAGACACAGAGTATGAATGTTATATACTGACTTTTTCTCACTGTGCCTCATGCTTTCTATGAAGGAAGAAGACAGTGGCACATGCGGATATGCCAATCAGGAAGATCCATCCGACTATATCCGTATGGTCGCCGGTATTTGGACCGCCAGACGTCGGGAGCGGTCTGTCAGGGAAGATGATCGTACGCAGCTTATCGTCACCGTTGACCCAATTATCATTGATCGTTACCTTGATGACTTCCTTAGATAACTGATATCCGGCAGGAGCTTTCGTCTCTTTTACATACACTGTCCCATAGATCAGACCATCGAACACTGCTATACCACTCTTTGGATCTGTCTTCTCCGCTTTGATGATCTTCGTGCAAGCTGCATCGGAATACAGAGTAAACTCAGCTTCTTTTAAAATGCTCTTATGATCATAATAATCGACTTTCCGCACGTTCAATGCCGGTAAAGGCGCATGTTTTGGGAATACTTCGATATGATAGTTCATCTGCTTGGCGGTCTCATCCCACATCGGGACGCTGATCAGTGTCGGCTGTATCGTTTCATAGCCCGCCTGATCACTCACATACAACAGATAGACACCTACCTCCAGATCTGTGAAATCTACGATACCCTGCACATTTGTCTGTTTCGTCTGTATCGCGTCTTTCACGAGTGGCCGCAACGTATCTGCGGCTTCCTGCAGTCCTTCTGCCGTTTCGATGGCATTCAGTTCCACATTCGCAGAGCTATAGTCCTCGGTAAGCTGATAGCTCCCTTCCTTTATCGTTGCGACATAGGCCAGAGAAAGACCGACGCCTTCTCTGGATAACTTGTCTTGTGTTTCCTCCAGTTCCACATGGATATCGCCTTTCTCCTGTGTAGAAGGATCCATAGGCAGGGGAAGTGCTTCCTGTGCGCTTACCGGCCGGATGCAGCATAATGACAACAACGATAATGTCACGATGCAGACTATCTTATTTCGCTTCTTCATGTTCTTTTGACCTCCTTCTTTTTCTATGATGATAGATTTCTTTTCCCAACAGGAGTGTGACGATCACAAAGGGTGCTGC
>ERZ827490.1507-NODE-1507-length-29672-cov-4.198839_pt1 | contig 29672 bp, 27 predicted proteins | sample MGYA00519770_ERZ827490 | MGnify/ENA primary metagenome ERZ827490 (study PRJEB31778, sample SAMEA3449324) | human gut metagenome | biome: human gut; feature: human-associated habitat; material: faeces | place: United Kingdom | collected 2010/2012 ...
GGGAACAGGGTAAATATCCAAGCAAAGGACCCATGCCACCGCAGACATTGCAGCCACCGTCACCGCCGCAGGTGGTCAATGTTTTCCCGTCTACCAACTCTCGCTTATAGGGGTCGTAGGCAATAGACAGGCCAAAGAAGTTAGCCTGCTCCATGTCGTATGGCTTACCCTGATCTTCCTCGCTTTCAAAGTGGTGCAGATGCATGGAGTAGTCCAGTCCATCCCCCCAGGGAAACAGGGTGCGGCATCCGCCCCCGCACAGATAGGCCCACTCATCCAGCGTGGGAAGGCTGGCTGCCACCTCCCACAACAGGAATCGCTGAAACTCTGCGTAGGTCATGGGATGGCACAGCCACGCTCGCCAGCTATCACCATTGCGTTCAAAGCGGACAGTTTCATGTATCTCAAAACTCTGGCTGTTCTGGCCCGCCCACTTCTGCAAGTTCTCCAGCCAGTCGGGGTGGGCGGTGATGCGAGGGTCGTTCATGGGTACGCTTTCCCAGCCGATCTCCTCCAGTTTTCTGCCTACGAACATGGGGCCGATGGTCGCCTGGCGTACCGGGGCCATGCCCTGCCGGAGAAATTCCTCCGCAGTACCCTCGTATTCGATTTCCGTAAAAATATCCTCCAGTTCCTCTTGGTTGGCCTTGTCCATCCCTTGGACAAAGCTCTCCCAGCCAAGAATCACGGTATCACCTGGGACAAAGACAAACTCCCGGCCACCTTTTTCAAACAGGCCGGTGGTGCAGCTTTGTCCCCAGCGGGAAAAGGCGTATAGTTCTTTGAATGTCAAATTATAACGAGTCGCCAGCGTCTGCATCAGCCAGAGCTTATCTGACAGTTTTAATGTATCAAATTGTGGGCGAAATAAATTCTCGTTCATACAAGACCTCTTTCAACTTGCTCCGGCAGACTGTGATTCCTTTTCCACAAGGCGAACCGCCTCCGTCAACAGCTTGGGAAGCTGATTTGTTTCTGTCGTTTCATACTGCTGGACTGGATTCGCCCAATCGAAGTTATGAATGACAGAAATGATGTATCTGTCCTGATACCAGCCCATATCCAGCAGAAATCAGTTCGGATATTCCACTTGCAGCATATCTTCTTTTCGCGTGGCATCCAGAAAAATGACCTTTCCAGTGTCAAAATCCATCTTTGACCAGACTTGCACGGCAAAATTCCTCCTCACGATTCTCTGAAATGCTCCAGGTACAACTTCCGCACGGAATAGGGACCAACAAGGGTCGTTTCCTTTCGGCCATCCCAGGAATACACATGAATTTCGCCTTCATCCCCAATGTACCGCTGTTCCTCAAAGGGTGCGGGAAAGGGGAAGCTTTCTACGATGCTCCAGTCAATCTTGGGCTTCAGCCCATCAAACTCCTCGCGCTTGAGCCTTTTGAAATTGAACACTAAGGCCGCTCCAATTCCATCGAAAAGCAAATCTGCGTATTCTCTGGGGGTAATATTCTCGCTCACATTGGCAGCTTTGATGTCCACATTCAGAACCTTGTCGCCGCAGTTTGTCCATATTTTATTGGGAGAGAACCAGGTAGTCCGATCCTTGCCGCCTGCAAAGTCCTCGCGGAAATAGCTTCTGTTGGCGCTGTCCATCTCGACCCCTTCCCGAAGCAAGCCGTTGTATGAGGAAAGCGGAAAATATCGGTGTTTTGCCGGGTCAAATTGGCCAAACGCAATGTCCAACAGATACTCATGCTTCTCACTACGCATAAGCTTGTGTGGCTTCACAATGTTTTCTTCGATGAAACTCCAAATGTACTCATCCACATGAATAGATACACGAGGGCGACTGAATAATGTGATTTTGTAGTGATCCTCTCTGTCCATTCTCTCCGTATTGAACCAAATACGATGAATTTTAACCATAGTGATCCCCTCGCATGATTTCTGCCAACGACACTTCTGTTTCCGCCTAAAAAAGCAGTTCACCGAAAAACAGCCTGAGCATCACGGCAGATAATGATTCAAGCTGTGGCTTGCCGAGAGGAGTGTAGTGAAGGACGATTTCTCCATACAACTCCGTGTTGATGTGGTGTTCTTCCAGATACCGCAGAACTTTTCGGTTGTTCCGCACGATATTTAGACGAAACCTGGTATTATCAAGGGCATATTCAAAACAGTCCGGGTCAATCAACTGACCATTGGCTGGATCATTCATTTCCAAGCGGAGTGCTTCCGCGCCGGTCTTGCGGGAGAGTGTAAAGTAACCATCCTCCAGTTCAAAGAACAGGCAGGGCAGCCCTTCCTCATTGTCCAGCTCCCAAGTCATTCTTTTTGCAAATAATTCCATCATTTTACCTCAGACTGCGTTCCAGTCGCACAACATTTCATTCTGCGTGACCCGGCGCAGTTCGTCCCGTACCTCCATTAGAGCAAAACCCAGCAGGTTTTGCCCCCGCCACTTCATCGGGTCCTGCGCCTCGGGGGAGCTGGCTGCGAGATGAATACCCCAGATGTTATCATAGGGACTGGCCTCCACCAGCACACTATCTCCGGTGGAGAGAAGAAATTCACGCAGGTCGCGGTTCTGGCTGAATTTGCACCAGTTGCCATTCAATACAATGGCGTATTTGAACTTGTCCCATACCTTCTGGTCAAACCCCCGCACCTTGCGGCCCAGGGCCTTGATCTGTTTCGGGTCGCTGCATTTCAAAATTTGCTCCCGAATCTCCTGATCGCCGAACAGTTCCGCCTTGCCCGCCATCATATACTGCTCCATACAAAGATAGGTATTGGCAACGGACCAGAAATCCTCCATCCACCACTGGCTGAGACAGCTTTTTGTCAGCTGGCCGTCCTCGGCAGGCTGATGGCCCCAGAACAGACACAGTTCCCGCTTTCTCCCCATGGAAAATTCCTGCTGGAGCCACTGGCGAGTGTACTTAGGGCTTCCTTCCGGCTGCCACGCATTCACCCAGAAGTCCCCATGTTCCAGCACTTCGCTGCTATCTTCGTCATCCCACCAGCCCTTCCAGGTTACCGGCTCGGGAAAGAGGGTGCGGTATTCTGTCCGCTCATCCGGGGAGAGGGTGTCCAGCCAATCGCCAAATCGGTATATGTAATCCTCCCCATAGCCCATGCGCCAGCCAATAGAGTATCTCTCGATCTCCCGGTGGGCCAGCCAAGGGGGAGGCATTATTTTCTTTTCCTGTAATGCCATATCATTTTCCCTCGTCTCACAGCAATTAAATTCTTCTTTTCCTACTTTTTTTGAAAAGCATACTCAGCCCCCATAACTACTCCAAGGTCATTTCACAAAGAACCAGCTTGTCTTTCTCATCACTGAGAAATGCACGGTTTCCCCATACATCCAGCACATGGAAGGAAGCGTATCCACGGGGCATGGCAAGGTCGATCAGCACCAAATCCGAAAGGCGCAGCAGCTTTTGTTTACCCTTCCAGTCATCGTTCTTAAAAATGGGAGATAGGATCAGGCAAGTCCTGTCACCGGAGAATTTTCCACGCATCCCGTGTTTTCCGGGCAGGCGGCTTAAATTATCCTTGCCCCACAGTTTCTTTTTGAATAGTCCGTTTTCCTCCAGTTCCAGATACCAATAGTAGCCCATGAGAGAAAGACCCGCCGGATTGATCGTGCTGCTTTCCAAAAAGGCATAAAACTGTCCATTCTGTTCCAATATGGAGCCAATCATAGGATAGTTGTAGTGAAAGTCTGCTTGGGCAAAATTGCCGCCAGCCCGCTCTACCGCCGCCAAATGGGTCTGTCGGGTTCCTGCTTTGCTGTATACGCAAGAGCCGCTTTCTGCCCAGTGTGCGGTCATGGTTTCAAAGTCTACCGTCAGGCGGGTAAAACTGTTGGTCGCATCAGCGGAGTTGTCCACTCGACACACAATAGGGAAAACGCCCTGGCTTCCGGTGACTGCCACCGGCATGGGGATGCCCTGGGCACACCAGTTATTCATGGGGATCGGAATCCACTCTCCATCCATCTGCGGCATCCACCAAAGGGATTTACTGGCCGGGCAAACCAACAGGATTCCTCTGTCGCATGAAAGCAAGACAGGAACTTCCCAAACATCTTGCTGCTCTTTCGGCTCTGGGCTGGGAATCCACCTGGAAACTTCGCCTTTGACCCACAAAACGCCGCTGCACTTTTGCAAGAGATGATAGGTCCAAAACACAATTTCATCCTCGCTGCGGGCTACCATACCCTTGCATCCAGTCGGGCTGTATTTGAAGGAAGTTCCCGTCAGTTCAAATTCCTCGAACTCCCAGTTCTTTAGCACTTTTAGTTTCGCTTTCATACTTTCACCTCACAGCAAGTCTACCTTGATACTGCACCGTTCCAGAACCGGCAGCACCTGTTCCGGCTTGGAGGACATGAGAGTAATATGTTTGAGATTGGGGAACTGGCGCAGTTCCGCCTCAGTAATGGTGTTGAGATCAAAGGCTCCGTCCTCGCCATCCCAGAGCGGACAGAGCTGGGTATAAATCTCGCTGCCGCCATCCATCTCGATCTCCGTCACCTCCGGGGCCAGCCGCGCCGGGACCGGGTATTGTTCCAGCCACTTCCGAATCTCCGGAATGGGTTCATACCCTTCCGCGTCAATGTCGATCTTGCGTCGGCTATACTCTCTGACGAATTCGTAGACATCCAGTTTTGGAGCTAATAAGCCTTTCTCGTACATCAGGACTTCCAGCACCGCCAGCTTGAAGTTGAAGGTATCAAAGTGCAGCACTGGTTCAGTCGGCTTGGATAACTTGTATTTCTGCACTTTCGCCGCCTTTTGCTCTGGCTCTTTCCAGCTGATCTGCACCATGGCGGAGAGGGCCTCCAGCTTTGCTTTCTGCGCTGACTGCTCCTCTGAAACAGGACCCGGCAAGCGGGTATAAACGGTAAAGCCGCCTAATTTGAGGGTATGGGCAAATCCGGCGAAATCCTTCCAGATGGCCTCCCGGTAGTCCTTGGACCCGATCCAAACTGTTCCGTCAAATGTCTGCCGAACCGCATACTCTCCCTGTGCCGCTACCCGGACACCAAGGGTTTTGATGGTCTGCTCATCTTCATCTAACCAGCCCTGGAGTCCAAGCTCGTCCCACAAAGCAAGTGCCTGGGTATAGGGACTCTCTCGGCCAGTCATGGGGCTTTTCCGTGTTCCCTTTTGCAGGACAATGCGGGCAGGCCCCAACTTTTCCGCCAGCTGCGAAAGGGTAAACGGCGGCGTAAATACCGACCCCAGGATGGTCAGGCTGTCTTTTTTGAGAATGATTTTTCGCTCCGTGGCCTTGGGCGGAAGATAGATTGGCAGATTCGGGTACACTTCTTTGTAGTCCCGCCATTCCAGCTTTTTGGGCTTGTTTGCCGTCCGCAGGAAGCCCCAGAAGTCGATGGGATAACGAAATACCGGCCCAACCCTATCCCGCCGGGTGACGATGACCACCGTGCCATCGGTAAGTATTCCAATGTGCTGCATTTTCTCCCCGCCGAACATTCCCGGACGGATACGCAGCACTTCACGGGTGTTCCTATTGATGAGCTGGGCAAAGTCATCGGAGAGGATCTCGCCGTTCCCCTGCACCAGCAGCCAGTCCCCGGTAAACCAGCGAAGTTTCAGCCCCTCGCCCATTCCAGGCAGGGGGGCGATGCGGCACCGCCCGGTGTCCATGTCCAGTTCCAGCAGGCATTCTTCCATCCGCCCCTTGCCGCTGACGGCGTGGATCATGTAGATGCGGCCTGTGCCGGGAACGGGAACGGCCTCGGAGAGATGGTCGTATCCATCCAGAGAGAAGGTGTGTTTTGTTACCTTGCCGTTTTCCCAGCGGTAAATCTGCCCCTTGTACCACTCGTTGGAAAAGTAGACCCGGCCCAGCCCGTCTGTCACGATGCCACAATGGTATTTGGTGCTCCATCCATCTTCCGGCAGGGGCCAGTTTTTCACATCCTGACAGGTGCCCCGGTCTGTCAGTTCAATCCGTGTAGCGTTGGTGGGATCACCCACCCAGAGGGAATGGTCAGCCCAGCACAGGGTCTGGGGTGGACCGTCATATCCAATGGGGGACGGTTCGGCCCAGTTGAGCGTGGCTGGATTCTTGCTCAGTAATGCTCGGCCAATCGTCCCGCTGCCAGCGGCCTTTGATGCAGCATATAGTTCATGTTCCGGGGAATAGGTAAGGCACTCAAGGTGCGGCAAGCTGTGGGAGCGGATCACCTGGGGCGGACGGTGGCGCAGATCGGCCACACAGCCGCTTTTCCATCCTTCTGCATCCTGGTTTTTCCATTTGCCCGCCGCAAAATCACCTGCCAGAGAATTGAAGAAATAATCGTACTCATCCTGAAGTATGTATTCCTCGCAGGACATCAGCTTCCCAGGGTCCTGCTCCTTGGCATGGTCGCCCCATTTTCGTCCTTGCTGTTTCATCAGGTGGCAATATTGCCCCTGCTTTTTGCAGTAGCGTTCCCATTCGCTGCGTTGTTCCTCTGGGATCAAGGCAAACAGATACTCGTCCTCATCGTCCAGGTTATACAACGCCCAGCCGAAGGCAGAGAGTTCCTGCCCCAAGGCCGCCGCTCCTTTTTCATGGGGCAATTTCATATATTGGATGCCGATGGCGTCAAAGCGTTCATCCAGCAGCGCCGGGACCTGTGCGCCCCATTTCCCTCGAAGTTCCGCCAGAGTGTCCTGTACGGCTCCGTCAAATTTCAGAATGTCCAGCGCATCGGATATGATTTGTGCCCAGTCTGGCATGAAAGTACCCCCTTTTTAGTGCCTCAAAGTTTGCTGCTCAGCCGCTTGACTGGCGCAGACATTACATCTGGAAAATGCTTACACAGAATCTCTGTGAATAAGGTCATTGCAAGAAACGGCTTGAGATTACCTGCTGCAATCTCAAAATATTGAGAATAGCCCCAATCCAACTCATCTTCTCCGCACCAAAAGTTGAGAAGTTCTGCCCCCAGATCCATCCGCTGACTGGATAGGGATTTCCATGGAATCTGTGACCGCAGATACTCCTGAACCTCTCTGAGCTGTTCTGCGGCAATGCGCTGATGGGCATAATCCCACACATTCTTGAAATAGGTATCCAGTTCTACATAGCCAGAAAAGAGGATGCCGCAATCAATCTTGGAAAATATCTCCACCATACAAAGGATGCGCCGCCGGTGAAAAGCCTCCATTTCCCGTTCCAAGGCCTCAGCCTGAATCATTTCGTGTTTCTCTATACAGGCATAAGCTTCATTTTCTGGTATCTGGAACGCTTCATCTACTTTTTTGGCTATGGTAAACATCTGGATTTCATCGGCATTCTTGCGCTTGCGCAGGTCATCCCAACTGCCTCGCTCCCATTTATCCTCTTTTGAATAACAAGCAGAGCATATCGCCTGTGCCGGGTCAATTTCTCTCGTCAAACAGTAAGGACAAAGAATTTTCGCATTCTCACACAATCTGATCGGCTCCTTTATATTATTCCATGTCCGCTTCTATTTCTTCCGCTTCCGACAAGCCATATACATCCGTTGGCGTATCCCCTGAAAACTCAACCATAAGTCCAAATGGCTCCCCCACAGGAAGGGTACAAATCTCAAAGTGCAGACCCCATTCTGTCTCATCATAAAACAGAAATTGCGGCTGCTCGGCGGGAATCTCCGTTTCAGGGAATGGAGCGCACTGCAATCCAAACTTCTCAGGGCTTTTACCAATCTGCGCCTGAATCTCATGCTCCGCTTTTGAAAGATACTCCCGCCAGTTTTGAAGCACAGAACGGATAAAATCCAGGTTTGCCGACCGGAGTTCAGATGTGTTCAAAATAATGGAAAACAGGATCTCTGTGTCTGCGATTCTTCCCGTCCAGCAGTGGATGGTCCCTGGTCCTTTCTGAAAGGTCAGTGCTCCCAATCCCAAATCGGAATGTTCAAAAAACTGTTCCATATCATTCTTGCCCCAATCCCCAGGTTACAGCGACAGCCATGAGGATTTCAAAGTTTATTATCCAGTGCTTCAACAGTTTTCATGGCAACGGAATCAATCGTGCATTTTTTTAGTTCTCGCTCAATCAAAGCAAAAATATCTGAAAAGCACTCAATCTCATCCTGATACTCATATTTTGCGTATAGCTTTCCAAATTCTGAGATCCAAACCTGTGCTGGGTAGTAGTAGCCAATTTGTCCAATCGGCTGACACTGCTCACCGGCAATCTGTTCAATCTCATTGAGTTCTGATCCAGACATATTCCGGAAATAGGTATCCTCCAAATGGTCTTTGATCCCGTTAATAAGGTATGGAAACAGACCGAACTCAAAATCCGCAGCACGCGTCATTCCACCAGAAAAGTACCACTGACAGCACAACCCAAAATACTTGTGGTAAAAGCGCCGGGTGCTTTTCATCATCGGGACGCCTCGCTCGGCGTAGTATTGCGATGCAATGGAAATATCAACTTTTCGACCTTCATACCAACCAGCATATATCATCAGCTGTTTGACTTTGTTTTTGAGATCGCCAGACAGCGGAATTCTTTCTTTTATCATAATGTGTCTCCCTTTGCAAGAGTTACAGCGACAGCCATGTGGTCAAAGCACTGATTTCCTCCCGCAGCAGCGGGGACTTGCCAGCGGCGGCAAAGGCTTTTTGGACACCGCCATAGCGCCGCTCGGAGCGATCCGCCAGCTGGAGCGCGGCTGCCTCCAGATTGGGAATCGCCAGTACAACATCTGCCAGCGCCCTGGCGGAGAGCTGATCCGCAATCAGAGAGGCGGCAAAATAACGCAGATGGCTGTGGGAGAGGGCGGACAGATCGCTGAGTTTATGCAGCTCATAGAGTTTCATGGCATAAAGAGCAGGAAGCCCTTCTAGTTCCGGAAGAACCTGCACAGCAGGGAGCGACTGGAGATAGAGCTTTTGAAGCCGGGGCGCCGGAGTCAGGAAAGGGGCGAGATCTTCCGTTTTCCGCATTTCCTCCAAATGGAGATAGGTAATGCTGGAGAGAAGCGGGGTGATGTCGCCATTCTTTTCCCCACGCAGGTGGAGGACACGCAAGCCGGGGAGAGAAACATTGTCCCAGGAAACAGGGGCCGACAGCCATAGGGATAGTGTATGAAGATGCTTTAGCTCGGAGAGAACTTCTGCACCCTCACATTTTTCCATTAAGGTCAGTTCCTCCAAATTGGGATAATCTCGGAGAAAGGACAGATCCACCTTCCGCTCTCCGGTCACAGACAGGCACCGTACCGCATCCGGTTTTAGTCCATTCAGGTCAATCTTTTCTCCGCCACGCCAAAAGACCGCAGTGCAAAAAGAGTGTTCCATTTTCATAAAAGTCACCAATCCCGTTCCCGGATAGCCTCCTCCATGTCAATCGGGATGCCGAACCACTCCAGAATGTAGGCCACGGTAACTCCGATACAATCCCGGGCCACCGTTTCGATCTCGCTGTCGTTCTCGTAAAATTCATCCTGGAGATCATTGATGCCGCAGACTGCTTCGTCCAGGGTTTCCTGTATCGCTTCAGTGTCGGTTTCACCGCTCTCCAGCAGGTCGATGACCTTTTGAAGCTCGTCCTTTATCTTGTCCACCAGAAAATCAGGATAGTATTCGTCCTGGTACATCTCGTTCAGCAGTTTGTAATTCGGATCAAATGCTTTCATAGGGATTGCTCCTTTCTCATTCAAACATCAAGCTGTATGATTCAGTTGGGCTTCCGTCTTATGCCCACGCTATCCTGCAATATTGGCACTCTCTATTCCATTTTCCAGAGAGCCGCAAACCTCAACGGTATGTCCCCAGAACATATCGTCATCATCAAAAAAGGCCGTAAAGTCACCCTCATAAGTAAGGCTCAGTTCTGACAAGGTAATGCGCTGGGCAAATGCTTCTTCTGTAATGGGATCAGCGTTTTCCTTCTCATCGTCATCTGCCTGCCACTCATTGGCCAGCCCGGTCAGTTCCTTTGCCGCAAATTCCCGCATGGACCTATCCCAGCTTTCGCGGTCTGCCATAACATTGTGGGCAATGCTGCGGGCGGTATCCCAGGTTTCCTCATCCTCCAGGTCTATTTCCAGTGCAAGGGAGACTTCCTCTCCGTTCCACAAGATTTCACCATCCAGCTGCTCAAAATCCCGGTTCAGCTTCAGAGTTCCCAGAACTTCATCCTCAATATGTACGGGTTTCTGGTATTCCTCCCATACTGCTTCCAACTGAGGACAGGATACGGAAGGCTCCAGCACCTCTATAACAGCCCAGCTGTTGAACTGCTTTGGAGTGGTATGTTCAGGCACCAACTCATCCAGAAGTCGGCGTACCTTTAGACGGCAGATCTGCCCTTGCTGCAAACGCCCCCAGCCCTTTTCGCTGTTGCGCTCCTCCTCCGTAACCGGCCACTCCAGCCGACCTTCTTTGATGCTGACCTTGCCGGTGTTGCAGAACACTATGCCCAATGTAATGGCAGTCATGTCCCAAAAATCGCCGTTATCACCCTTATGGTGCCCAGCCCCAATGCACTTGCGGATCAGGGCGATCACTTCCTGCTCCTGGGTTTCATACTTTTGATAAAATTCTTCAAACATTGTGCTTTCTCCTCTTTTCGGTGCGGTTTTATTCTCATTCACCGCCAAACCGCTTGGCAGCGTCTTTGTAAACCGTGATACTTTCTTCCACTTTCACCTTTTGGCTGCGAATGTGGAAGTAATCCCACAGAACGCGCCTGAGTTCCGGGTTTTCCACCTTGCGGGGAAGCAGGCTGATAAACATTTCGTCATAGCTTTCGTACAGAACACCGCCCCGGTTGTAAGTCTGCCAGGTCACAGTGGGCTTTCGGCCCTCTGGGTCTTTTGCCAAATCAAAGAGCCACCGCTCATCCAGATCCACATATCGTTCAAACACAAACCTTGTATCATAGGTTCCGTAGCTGTAATCTCCCCAGAAAATGAGCGCGCGCAGTCCATCAGGGCCGGAGCGTTCAAAGGTCCAGTCATCTGGATAACTGCGGTAATCCAGCAGCCCCAGAGCATTGAACAGATAAATCTCCTTTGGAGTGCCCAGAAGGGACGAATAGGTTTCATACACCTGTTCCTTGGGCTGGGTGATGATCGCCTTCATAAAGACCGGGATCATCCAGCTACCGCCATAGCGTTCGTTCAGCTCACCGGCCAATGCCTGTAACCGCTCATCCGGGCTGCGGATCAGGGAGGCGGTCAGCACCAGGGCGGGAATTTTCTCTATTTCCTTGGGGTTGGCATTCCAAAGCTGAAATCCATCGGTGATCCGCCAGCAAGTGCAATCGTCACCGTCATAAAAAGGGGTGTGTTCAAGTTTGGCAATCCGCTCCGTGTTTTCCGCCAGGAAACGGTACACCTCCAGCATCTTGGAAGAGGCTTTCCCCAGCATCAGAGCGATACAGAATCGAAACTGTTCCACCTGCTCTTGATTCAGTGGTTTTGTATCTGCATCATCCAGCAGATGGGAAAGGGTTTTCAGGATGACAGGGGCGATCTGCTCCGATACATAGTCAGAGCAGGCGTTCGACATGATGTGGCTGCCCATCCATTTACCTTTGACCAGCTTGTCCCACAGTGGGGCAGCGGGGGCATACTCCAACTGCGCCAGAGCCTTTTGAGCAGCCGTTTTGCACTTGCCCTTTTCTGTATTCACAAGCTGGAGAAGCAGTTCGCCGTTGGCTTCATTCTTGCCCAGCTCCAAAATGGCCTGTTCTCGCTTGACCCCTTTGGGGGGCAGTTGTTCCATAGTCATATTGCGTTCTCTCCTTATTCCTCAAACTCGCCCTCAATCATTCCGTTCAGATACCGTCCGGGATCTGCAATGAAGTCGTCCCATTTGGCTAACGGATGAAACTCCTCATGCTCGATGTCCAGATACCACAGTTTTTTATCTCTGGGACTCCACAGCAGCAGATAGTCGCTGTAATTGTCCATTTTCGCCATAAGGGAGAGCAACTTTTTCCGTTTCCAGGTCATCTCCTGTACATCCATGTAGGGGTACAGTTCCGCCCATTTCACCAGCTCCCGCTCCGGAAATTCCAGACGCAAGGAGCCGGTCTTTAAGTATTCCACCAGCTTGGCAGGCAGCTTGTAAGGCATGAGTTGACGCGCCTTTTCCTGTTCGTTATGCCAGCCCTCCGGCTCCAGGGCTTTTAAGTAGGCGGCCATTTCCTGATTTTTGTTCTGCACCGCCACGGTGTAGGGCCGGTCGCCGTATTTATCGGAAATGGTGATATCTGCGCCCTGCTCCACCAGCCAGCGCACCATAGAAAAATCGTTGTGCCGTGCCGCTTCGGTGACAGGGGTGGAAGCGTAGGGAAACACCATGTCCGGCTTGTGGTAGTTAATGTCCGCCCCATTTTGAATCAGATATTCCGCCAGCATCTGATTTCCATGGCTCGCCATACTGCGCAGGGCTTCACCGCCGTATCGCTTCAAATCCATGCCCAGCTTGTCCAAAATGGGGAGCACAGTAGAATCTCGTCGATTTTCCAGATGGAGAAACAGCCGGTAGATGTCCTCTTGTTTTGCGGGAATTCTGACTCCCGCATCCACCAAAAAGGAAAACAGGGTCAGGTCTGGACTGCGCAGGGAGCCATAAAGCAGCTCTTCCGGGTTGTGGGTCAAATCTGCGCCGGATTCGATCAGCAGCTGCACCATGTCCATCCGGTTTTCCAGTACCGCCAGTTCCAGCGGAGAGGTTTCCTCCTCCCGCAGCCACGCTCCAATCGTTACCTGATAGCACTGCGGCTCATTGGGAGAATGCCCCGCATGAAGCAGGGAACGGAGTGTCTCAATGTCGCCGCCTCTGATGGCAGCCATCATGGGCGGTACATTGGAATAGCTTACTTCACTCATCGGAATCCTCCTGATAGTCTATTCAAAAATTTCCTGATACCGCTCTCTCAGTTCCTTCGGAGCCGTCTTGATGACCTTGCTGCCGCCGTTTTCGGAGGCCGGGCCCCAGATGGCCCAGAGCAGGCTCTGCCAAGCGATGGCCCGGAATTTCGGGTCTTTGTTTTCTTCCGGCAGGAGATAAGCGGAAAACCGGCGCTTGATTTCCAGCAGCGCATCGAGGCTTTCCGCATTGGCAATCAGGCTGCGAAATTCCTTGGCAGGCTCCAACCACTGCATAGACAATGCACCCCGCACCAATACCCCCAGCGTCCATGGTTGAAACCCAAACTTCCGGATCAAGGCATGAAGGAATTTCCCTTGCAGGGAGGAGTGCTCGTCATCGCAGAGATCCAGATACTCCGTCACCAGCGGCGCCCACGGTTCTCCCTCCAGCCCCAGGGCAAACACGGCGAAGGTGCCGGGCATCGCACAGGCTTCATCCGCGAGGTTTTGATACCACTCAAACTCCCGCATAGCCAGGCGAGCATATCGCTCCATAGCCGGATGAAGATTGGGGTGCTGCACAGCACAGGCAAAGAGCTGATTGACGCCCTTTTTGGGCAGGCCGGGAATGGGCAGATAGAGTTTTTCCTTCCCACGGAACTCCACCGAGTAACTGCGGGGAAATTCCTCCTGCTCCAACACCGCACACAGGTAGTCCAGGATTTCAGCATAGCACTCCTCAGTGGAGTCCTTAGCGGTGATGCGGATGGTGGCAAACGCATCATTGGCCGATGCGGTGAAATGCTCCGTCTTACGCCGCTGGATGTCCTTTGGCAATTTGCCGCTGCCAGCTGTTTTCAGCTGCTTCACCATATCCGGGCAAAGCTGAGAAACCAGACCGAGAATGTGCTCGGTGGTAAGGGAGTCATAGCTGGCCCCATACACCGTATAACAGACTGCCACATAGCAGGCAAAGCGCAGCAGGTTCTCGTCCACATCCTCCGGGCGCAGCTCGGGACACACGGTGCAGGTCGGGTAAGCGGAAAAGAAATCCGTTTTCTCTCCAACCTCAAAATACCGCTCCTGCACCTGGTGTTCGATGTACTGCCGCAGTGTGTGATCGATCCCCTTCCAGCCCACCAGCCGCCGCAGGGCGTCGCAGAAGGCGGTCACGTCCTCATAGGGAAATCCCTTCAAAGGCAGTTTGGCCAGATACCGCTCCAGCAGTTGACCGGGGAGAAAGGGCGTCCCGTTGTGGTTCCGCACCACCGTCGGAAAGGCGGAGTGGTTCTCCCGGGCGGTCCCGTCCAGAATGTCCCGGATGCAGGCATCCGCCTCCGCCAACACTTCGGAGGAGGTGTCCGGCTTGTGGATCAAGTAGTAGCGGCTATTCACGCCGTCGCGTTTTGGTAAACTCATATCAGGCCACCTCTTTCCGAACAATAAAAAATGCCCCGCGACACCCTGTCATTTGGACAGGCTGACGCCGGGCGCGAAAAGGCCGCACAGAACCAAGACCTGTATCCCAAGGCTCTGTGTCTGACGATATTCTGCTGTCTTTTCCGTCCGCTTGGACATGGGTACTCATCTCTATCCATTTGCTTTCACCTACCGCACATCCTCTTTTACCCGCTCCATCTCGTCCACCAGAGCCCTGACCTGGAATTCCACCATGTCCTCCGCCACCTCCGGAAAGAGGAACGGCATGGTGTCCGGGATGGCCTTGTACACCATCATCATAGCCAGAGCCAGATTTCCGAACAGCCGGGGGTCAATGTGGTCCGCCGGAATCCCAAAGACTTCCAAAACTTTTTGATAGAACACGAGCTGATCCCGCCGGAAGGCCTGAAAATTCTCCCGGGAGAGGCAGCGGTGTGCCTGCTGCTCCTCCTCGATGGACAAAACGGCAACGCCGCTTTTGGCCCCGTAGCAGCAGGTTTTCAGAAAGGTCTCCACCCCCTCCCGCCAGCTGAGGCCGGGGTCTGCCATCAGCTGCCGGGCATAGTCCAGCAGCCGGGGCTGCTGGTAGCGCAGGGCGTGGAGTACCAGCTCCTCCTTGGAGGAGAAAAAGCTGTAAAAGAAGGTCTTGGAAATCCCCACTTTTTGGCACAGGGTCTCGATGCTGCTGTGGATCAGCCCCCGCTCCACGATGCACTGGATCACCGTGACCATCAGGGCCTCTCGGATCTGTTCCCGCTCCTGAGTGGAATACGCTTTTCGTGCCATGGGCAATCACCGTCCCGCATAAAATATAAAATATAAAATTAAAAATTAGTATTTATATTATAAGTCATACCGTCTGGAGATGCAATAGGATTTATGGGTGTGAAAGAAAAATTTGGTGACTCCGAATGATTGTACTATTTAATATCATCGATTACTTTGATATGTCGCCATCAGAATTCTTTGCCACTCTCGACGATTCCTCATCATTACGAACCTCGCTAAAAGAGAAAATACTCGAACTTGATGAGGATGATTTGGAAAAGTTGTCCACAGTCCTTACTTGGATCAAAAAATAGAAGTGTCTTGTTTCTCTGTTTTAAAAACTTAGAGTGGGTACTTCTGGCCGGTTCCCTGTGAACCAGCCCTTGGCTCATCGAATGGACAGGCTCTCCCCCTGGCGGGGGAGGGTCTGTTTTTGTCAGGAAAGCCGGTAGAGACTGGATGTCCGTCCACCATTCTCCCGCCAGCGGGTCTCCCTTGTCAGGAGTTCCGCCCTGCACAGCTCGTCCAGCGCCCGCTTGACGGTGGAGCGGGAGAGGTTCAGTTCCTTCGCAATGGTCTGTATGGCCGGCCAGCACTTGCCGTCCCTGTCGGCCCGGTCTTTTAGGTACATATAGACCGACCTGGCCCGGTGGCTCAGATCGGAGGAATAGATGGCCCGGAAATTTGTCACAGAAATCACCCCCAATCAGCGCCGGATCTTGGGCCTGCGCCCATCTTTGGGCGGGTCATCCGCCTGCACGACCTGGACCGCACCGCCGCCAGATGCCGACTCCCCCTGTGGGATGCCCCCATCCCCGGCGGCAGGCGCGTAGTGCTTGCGGAGGATCGCCTCCTCCAACTCCTGTTTGCTGGCGTAGGCCACCGGCCGCTGGGCCTTTTCCGGCACCTGATAGGGCTTGCCGAACCGGATGCCCCAGTCCAGGAACAGGCGCAGCCGCACCTGCATGGGGTGTACGCCGGTCTTGGCCACAATAAAGCTGCCCTTGGGCATGTATTCCCATAAACGACATATATTTTATGTAAATAACGTATATTAAAGCTATTATTAACGCGAAAAAGCGTATATTATTGGGATACCGACCTGCCATTTTGATATTAAATTAAAGAAGTGGAAGGTGATTAGGATGAACGCAGAATTTATTCGAAACAGAATTACCCAGCTCCGGCTTCAAAAGGGCATATCAGAATATCAAATGAGCTACGAACTCGGTCATAGCAAAAGTTACATATATAATATCTCATCCGGAAAGTCTCTCCCTCCCATGGCGGAATTTCTCAAAATATGCAACTATTTTGACATAACCCCTAGTCAGTTTTTTGATGAATCACCGGAGGCCTCTGCTCTTTTGCAGTCAGCTACTGAAGGATTAAAAAAGTTATCTGATGATGACTTACTGTTGATTATTAATATGATCCGCAGACTTGCCAAAGACAACTGAATCACTACCTGGCGAGCAGGGCCTTTGTATATACAAAGGCAAAAATACCGGTACAGCTTATCAGGCTGCACCGGTATTTTTCTCGTTGGGGTAATCCCCAATCCCCTTGAAGATCCGTATCTGGAGATACGGGGCTGCGCATTCATTCCGAACGCTGTATTCAATTCTCCAGTTCTCCTTCCAACAGCTTCCTATAATCTACTTCAAAAATTTTTGCCAGATACACAAGCTCTATATCTGTCACAAACCTCTTCCTTGCTTCTATCCTCTGAATTGCATTTTTATCAACATCCAATCCTCTTAACTGCAGAATGTCGGCAAGCTCCCTTTGTGACCAGCCTTTCTCCAGCCGCAGTCTTTTGATTGCCGGGCCGGAAATATTATTCTTATCGCCAATTTTATTCTTGTACATAAATCTCCTTTGACACTCACTAAATGTCATTCCTTTTTTCAAAATTCTATGATATAATTGTTTATTATGTGACATTCACTAAATGTCAAAGGAGGATTTAGAGCATGAAATACTATATAGAATTAAGTCAAGAGGATTATGAGTTGTTAAATGAGTACAATTCTCTTCCGGAGTCAGCTAAAAAAATGGTCTGTATCGTATGTAAAATTGGCGCAAGCCACATCCTGACTTCAGAAGAATTTCATCTGTTGATTCAAAATCTGATGCACCGTGAAACATAACATGCCTTTTTCAGGCATGGGGTTTTACATCCCCGCATCTGAAAAAGGCGTGTTAAATTTACCGCTCTATTTCCTTCTTTTGTTTCTGAGTGCTGCCGTATTCCTGCTCTTCCTGGTTCAGGAATTGCTCTACATTCTTTTTGGCCTTTAAAACTTCCCGCATCATGGCACGGACTTCCCGGTACTGTGTGAAAACTGCTTTTTTACCAGCCAGTACTTTTTCATATTCTGCGTTTAGCTCTTTGACCTTCGGCAGTTTCTTAATTCCAGACTGATTAAAAAAGTCTTTGGCGCTCTTATGCAGTGTGATGGTTTCCCGGTGCGCCTCAAAAAACTTTTTGCTATATCCGGACCTGCGGTAATCCGCATATATTTCCCGTGTCTTTGCATAATTAATAAGATGTTTTTTCAAAGCGGCAATTTCTGTCAAGCGTTCTTCTGCTCTTTTTAGCTCACCGTCCACGGCATTAAACTTTCCGGTAAGCTCAGCCGTTCTTTCCTCAAGCTGTTTTGTACTCTCGATTCCCTGCTCTCTTAAAAAAATCAAAGTTTGAGCCATCTGTTTCAAGTTGTAAACAGTCGCCCACCTCTGATAACCCGCTCCCTTGGCCTGCAGCTTTGCATCAATATCTATAAGAAGATTTAGTCTATCCCTGCCACCAGCAGACTTCCGTTTTTTATTACGTTTCCCTTTTTCGCTCAGGATAACTGCACGAATTTCTTCCTCTGTATATCCCTCTCCCAGCGAACGAAAACGGATAAAACGTTCCTGTCCTTCTTTGTAAAGAGCTATATGCTTTCCACGTTTACAGATATAGCCGTCCTGTTCCAGCAAATGAAGAAATTCTTCAAAATCTTTCGGTTTCTTCGCCAGCGCCTTATCAACTGCATTTCGAATGTCATCCCGAAAGTTTCTCCGTTTCGGATACTCAGTGCGTTTGACACGTTCCTTATAAGGTTTCTTTTCTATTATGGACAATCCATGCTCCGCACAGATAATATCACTGACTTTCTGGAGAGCCAGTCCGGAATTGTGAAAATCCCGGAACTTTCTTTTACAGTCCAGGCTCGTGGAATTAAAAATGATATGATTATGAATGTGAGCCCGGTCCGTATGTGTTGCCACCAGAAACGCATGTTTCCCTTTGGTAAACCGCAGTCCCAGTTCATAGCCTACCTGATTGGCTTCTTCCGGTGTAATCTCCCCCGGCTTAAAAGACTGCCGGATTTGATAGGCAATCACATCGCTTTGCTGCCGCCTGCCGGTGATATGGCTATACTGGCGCTTCGAGAGAAGAAATTCTTCATCAGCAGTCATCGGGTCGCACTCATATCCGGTAACCAGATTGCCTCTTTCTGTTTTCTCCGGGTTCTGCGCATAGTCAGTCCGATCTCGCAGGCACTGGGCAATCGTCCTGCCTTTATTGATATGAAGAGCAATTAATCTTGTGGCCGCCATATCTTTTCCTCCCAACAGCAAAAAAAGGGCAGGCATCCCGCATTTCACTGCAAAGCTGCCTGCCCATATGTATTGAATTTTATGAATGAATAAAGCTGAGCAGGGATTCTTTCATCCCGTCCAGCGTTGATTCTATTACTACAGCAAAGAACATGACTGCCAAGAAAAAGACCTCCAGCACTGCCAATATCGCCACGGATCTCCACATCTGCTGTATTGCCGAATAAATTCCACAGCCAAGGATGAAGAGTATTAACGGTCCCATCACGTAAGAGGACAAATTGTTTACGGCTTTCACCAGGACCGCCGCAAGAGCAAAGGCAAAAATAAATGGAAGAGCCAGTACTTTTAAGGGAAGTTTTAAAAATTTCTTCATCATGCGCACCGCCTTTCTTTTTGTTCCGTTCATTTCTGATTATATTATAGAAGATACTGCAGGTTCCGGCAAGGTTGCGTTAAGAAATGCTGGCCAGCCGGACAAGAAGTTCCTTGGCCGCTTTCCAGATACACTCCAGCCTCTTCTGCAAATCTTTAATGTCCGCCAGATAAATATTCCCCGTTTCATTGGCTCTCTTTGCATACTGGTTCAGGTTGTTGCTGCAGATGCGCAGCAGCCGAATCAGTTCTTTGATATCCTGCAAATCCAATCTTACGCAGTAGCCGTCCAGCGTCATCTTGCGGATATAGGCACTCATATTTCCAATCCCCGCTTCTTTCATCTTACTCCGGATACGCTCCCGCTCCGCTTTTGAAACTCGAAGAATGATGATTTCATCCCTCTTTTCCATCACCGCGCCTCCGCCCTCCGTGGATGAGTTTTTAATACAGTTCCGGATATTGCTGTCTTAGATTTCAGGTCGTTCAGCACAGAAGGCTTTCTATCCGATTCTGGCAGCTTCTCCCCATCCAGACTGTGCTCATCCAAATTCAGAGCGGCATCCAATTCCGCCAGCCGTGCGCTCTTTTCTCTCAGTTCTGCTTCCTGGGGGAAAGGCTTGTCCAGCTCCGCTTTGGCAGCCTTCTGCTGATTTTCCAGGTTCTTCAGCTGTATCTGTACATTTTTCTTCTGAACTTCCAGATTTCCAAGAGCATTATCCATCCTGGTAAAATTTCCTCTGGCATCTGTTCCCAGCGCTACCACATGAGTCATAGCTCCTTTCAATGCAATCTCATAGTCCTTATAAAAGCTGTCGAAAGAGAGATCCATAGCAAATCCACGGTACACACCCAGCTCCACCGGTTTCGTCCCGGTATATCTCTGGCAGGCAGACAGAATTGCCTCTCCTGCCAGCTCTTTTTCCGTATACTCCCGTTCGAAAATCTCTGCACCCACAAATCCTTCCTGGGGCAGCGGATGTGACCCTGCCATCTGTATATCTTTCTCCAAACCATGAATCAATTCTTTCTGCTTTTTTATTTCGGCGGGGAAATATTGTAATACCCGGTCTTCCAGCTGATACTGTTTACTCTGATAATCAGATTTCAGCACTTTCAACCGTGCCACATCAACATCCAGATCCATCTTTTCCTTAATCCGGCTGTCACCGGCACAAAGGGCCTTGACCTCGGCATAGCTGAGCACCTGCTCATCTACGTCGTCACAGGAGCGGACCGGAGACTTGCTGGTCATTATCTGTGAGATGAATTTCTGCTTATTTTCCAGTGTCTGATAAAGATATGCATCAAATGTGCCTTCCGTCACGTATTGATAAATCTGTACCTGCTTATTTTGATTTCCCTGGCGGATAATCCGTCCATTCCTTTGTGTCATATCGGAAGGCCGCCAGCCTACATCCAGATGATGGAGGGCAATCAGCCTATCCTGCACATTCGTTCCGGCTCCCATTTTTTGCGTAGAGCCAAGCAGTATCCGCACCTGTCCGTTCCGTACTTTGGCAAACAGTTCTTTCTTTTTTATTTCACTGCCTGCATCATGGATATATGCAATTTCTTCCGCCGGTACACCCTTTGAAATCAGTTTTGTTTTGATATCATTATAAACATTAAATACACCTTCTTTTGGAGTACTCATATCGCAGAACAAAAGCTGCGTCAGCCGATTGTCCTTTCCTTCCTCCCAGATACGAAATACATTCTCTACACAGGCATTTAGTTTGCTGTTTGGATCGTCCGGCAAAAGCGGATTCATAAGCCGCTGGTCAAGGCCAATCTTGCGTCCATCCGAAGTAATCTTCAGCATATTATCCTCGGACGGATCTACCTGCCCTCTATGAACCACTGCGGCCCGTTCTGACAGGGCTGCCACCATTTCTTTCTGAATTTCAGATGGCTGTACCACTACGGTCTCAAACTTTGCTTCCGGTACAGGAAGATTCAGCTGGTCGCTGGTTTTTATGTCCGCAGCTTCCTTGAACATTGTCATCAGCTCAGGAAGATTAAAAAACTTTGCGAATCGCGTCCTGGCCCGGTACCCGGTCCCTTCCGGAGCCAGTTCAATAGCCGTTGTGGTTTCCCCAAATACAGATGCCCAGCAGTCAAAATGTGTGAGCCCTTTTTGCTGCAGCATATCATACTGCAGGTATCTCATAACCGTATACAGCTCTGTCATGCTGTTCGACACCGGCGTGCCGCTGGCAAACACAATACCGCGCCCGCCAGTCACTTCATCCAGGTACCGGCATTTCATAAACATATCGCTGCTGCGCTGAGCCTCCGATGTGGACAAGCCTGCCACATTTCTCATTTTTGTATATAAAAACAGATTTTTGTAAGCCTGACTCTCATCTACGAAAAGCCGGTCAATTCCAAGCTGCTCGAAAGTAATCACATCATCTTTTTTCTCTTCTGCAAGCAGTTTGTGCAGTCTTGCCTGCAGTGACTTTCTGGTTTTCTCCATCTGCTTGATAGTAAAATTTTCACCACGGCTGCGCTTTAGTTCATCTAAAGCATCTGTCACGTCATCGATCTGTTTCTGCAGTAATCTTTCCTGGCGTTCTGTGCTGAGCGGAATCTTTTCAAATTGGGAATGGCCGATAATCACTGCGTCATAATCTCCAGAAGCAATCCTTGCACAGAACTTCTTTCTTTTAGAGGTTTCAAAATCCTTTTTCGTTGTTACCAGAAGCTTTGCGCTGGGGTACAGACGGAGAAATTCACTGGCCCACTGCTGTGTCAGATGGTTCGGCACTACAAACATGGATTTCTGGCATAATCCCAGCCGTTTGCTTTCCATTGCGGCTGCCGCCATTTCAAAGGTTTTCCCGGCCCCTACTTCATGAGCGAGAAGACTATTTTTCCCATACAGCACATGAGCGATTGCATTCAGCTGATGAGGACGCAGCTTTATTTCCGGATTCATTCCCACGAATTGAATATGGCTTCCATCGTATTCACGGGGCCGGATGCTGTTAAACAATTCATTATACTTTGCCACCAATGTCTCCCGGCGTTTCGGATCTTTCCAGAGCCAGTCTCGAAAAGCATCCTTAATCATCTGCTGTTTCTGCTGTGCGAGTGTAGTTTCCTTTTTATTAAGAACCCGTCTTTTATTTCCACCCGCCACTTCAATCGTGTCATAAATTCTGACATCTTTCAGGTTCAGCGTATCTTCCAGAATCTTATAGGCGTTGGCCCGCTCTGTACCATAAGTCATATAGGCCGCAACATCATCATACCCGGGACTGTTCTTCCCGGAAATCCGCCATTCCGCAGTGATTGGTGAGTAATTCACTTCTATACTCCTTTTCAGATAAAAAGGTGTCTCAAAGGTTTCCTGCATGAATTCCTGGATATACTTTGGCTCAATCCAGGTAGCCCCAAGCCTGGCTTCAATCTCTGAAGCTCCCAGTTCTTTCGGCTGAGCCTTTTCAAGCGCGGCTGCATTAACGGAATACTGCGGATCACTCTTTGCCGCCAGATGTGCCACTTTAAGCTTATCCCGGACATTTCCGGAAAGATATTCATCGGCAGTCTGCCATCCCTGTTCCGGCTCGCCGGAAGCTAAAGGATCGCGAAAGATTATACCGCGCAGTTCCTGCGTAATCCCATCGAAACCACCCGGCTTTCCAAGAAGCTCCGCCATAAACGGCAGATCTATCCGGCCTCGTTCTCCAATAGACACTGCCAGTGCTTCACTGGCTGTGTCCACATGCGTCACATGGCGTTCCGGGCGGATAGTACGCTTCGTAAAAATATCAGCCTTACTCTCCAGCTTTCCTTCCTCATCCATGTTTTCCAGAGAACAAAGAAGGTAATAAGAGGAATCGTCCGAAAATGCCTTCTCATTTTCACGGCTGTTTATCAGACCGTACTTTTCCGTAAATGCGTCGTAAGATACATTCAGCTCCTTCTGCTTCGCCTCAATGACATCCTGAGCATAGTCTTCCACCTGATAATCAATCAGTTCATTGACAATCTGGCGCAGCGACACCAGCCCTTTCACCCTGTCTTTTGCCGCTCCATTCAAATCTACCGGTATCATAATCGAATTTTCCCGGAAATACACATCACCATTAACCACTGTATAGGAATAATTTTTTACTCCCGGATCTGCAGGCAGTACAGCAGAACTGTCTTCTATTTCCGATTCCTCCACTGCTGCCCCCTGATAGCTGCCGTGAATATAAGAGAGCGCCGCTTCTAACTGCTCACTCAGGTCGGCTCCTTCTATGGGAAGCACTGTATATTCGTCTTTTCCGTACTGTGTACTTCTTACAGAGAGCTGTCCCAGCACCATTTCCGGATGTTCCACAAAATAGCTGTTAAGTGTCAGTCCGTCCTCCGTGCGGTCCAGATGCACCCAGTCCACGTCCAGATCTATAGGGCGCTCTCTCTTCTGCAGAAACAAAATATCTGACACCACATCTGTACCAGCATTTTCCAGGAAAGCATTGTTAGGCAGGCGGACTGCTCCCAAAAGCTCAGCCCGCTGTGCGATATATTTCCGCGCTTCGGGGCTTTTTGCATCCATAGTATAACGGCTGGTGACAAAGGCTATGATTCCGCCAGGACGTACCTGATCGAGAGTCTTCGCAAAAAAGTAATTGTGAATGGAAAATCCCAGTTTATTATAAGGCTTGTCATTAACCCTGTAATTTCCGAAAGGCACATTGCCCACTGCCAGATCATAAAAATCCCTTCTGTCTGTCGTCTCAAAGCCTGCAACCGTAATCTCTGCATCAGGATAAAGCTGCTTTGCAATCCGGCCAGAAATGCTGTCCAGTTCCACCCCATATAGACGGCTCTGCTGCATGCTGTCTGGGAGAAGGCCAAAGAAGTTTCCTATTCCCATAGAAGGTTCCAGAATATTTCCTTTCCGGAATCCCATCTGCTCCACGGCATCATAAATAGCACGAATTACCACAGGACTGGTGTAGTGGGCGTTGAGAGTGGAAGCTCTGGCAGCCTCGTATTCTTCAGGAGCCAGCAGTTCCTTCAGTTCAGCATACTCCTTAGCCCACTTTTCTTTAGACGAATCGAAGGCATCCGGCATCCCGCCCCAACCAACATACTGCGAAAGAATATGCTGTTCCTCCGGTGTAGCGTAACGTTCCTCTTCTTCAATCTGCTTCAGCACGGCAATGGCTTTGATGTTGCGCCAGAACTTTACCTTTGCTCCGCCTTCACCCAGATGGTCATCCATAATACGAAAGTTTTGTGCGGTTTTCGTTTCCGGTTTGAACAGTCCCTGATTCTGCTCATCCTCCCGCAGCCATATTTCAAACTGCTCACGAGCAACAGACTTATTACTCCACACATAAGGACCGGTGTAAATACGGATTGTCGTCCCACTGATATCCTCAATCGTGCCTCTAATGGGCTGGTCGGGCGCAGGAAGCGACACGTAATCCCCCACCTGATAAGACGGAACGCCTTCCAGCCTGGCATTATTAAGCTGATCTGCCAGGTCTCCAGCTTCATCTGCCGTGTCAAAAACCAGAGGCTTTCCATCTGGCGCATAATATTCTCCGGTCTGTCGATCCCGGACAACAAAATCCTTTCCAAACTCTTTTGGCGCTATCTCTATGGAATAGCGCCGGTATTGTTCCGGATCCTGAAAAAACTGATCCAGCTCCTTTACATAAAGGCCGCGAAGAATTGGTGAGATTTCATCCCACTGATACCTCATAACCGCCTTTTTCAGCCCATCGCGTTCCGCTAATGCCACTTCCATACTGATGGTGGAAGTGAGATATTCTGCAATATTGCCATTCGCAAGCTCCACCGTCTCTTCACGTCCGGAATACAGCTCCGAAAGCCGCTGCATAATCCTGGTATTGCCCTCTCCATTCCGCAGCCATTGGGATATATATTCTTTATCCTTCCAGGTAAACAGGCTGACAGTCAGCACTGTGCGTAAATCTGAATCCACCTTTTCCGGATCTGTATAAAGATATTCTGTAATGGGGCCGTTACGCAGGTCTTTTTTTAGAAGCTGTTCAAAACGTTCCTGGCTTTCAGCCCTGTAGATAGGATATGCGGCTCCGGATGGCAGAAGCTGTACCGTATCTGCCCGAAGCTCTGTGATTTGATACTCCTGGTTTTCCAAATAGACGATACTTCCCTCATGGTAAACCGGCGCTGTGGGATAATAGACCTTTTCCTCATTCTCTGGAATGGCCTTCCAGATATTCTCATACTCTTCATCTGATACCGTTATCTCCATCTCATGGGCGGAATCACCATTCCCGATAGTAATGGTATCGCCCTCACGGGTGACAGGCCATCGTGACAGATCCGGAACAGCAGAAGAGCCAGACACGTCTGTGTCCGGCCCTTCATCAATCCGCTGTATCTGTTCCTGCTCCGATGGGAACAGGTTTAATTGTATATAAGTTCCGCCAGAAGGATTTCTTCCGCCTGGGCTCTGCAGTTGTTCATCAGCCCTACCCAGGTCATCGGCTCGCGGGCCTTCAGTTCCTCCGTCACGCCTGCTGCCTGCATCAGCTCCGGCATCATCTGCTCCAGCCGCTGATTCATAGTCTGATCGATTTCGCTCAAATGCGGGTATAATTTCCCGCTCACCAGCATGGCGTTGAACAGGACCGGCCGATGCCCCCTCAGATAATCCCGGCGCATTCTCCCGTACCGGCCCAGAGGCTTGGTTTCCTCCAGCTTCAGGTCGGGAATCAGGTAATCTCCGTTGTTCGTGTACGTCAAGTTGTTCTCCATATGCAGCGCTCCTTTCCGTGAGTTTGGCTCGTTCATAGGTTTGAATAGTGATACTTATCTGCCGAAACACCAGCTGATTGCTCTGGCTGACTGCCGTTCCCAGTACTGACACTGTCTCCGGAGTGTTAAAATCAACAACGCTGAAATAATCTTCCGGCGTAAGGTAATCGTCCGGATCAAATCCGCATCTGTACAGCAGTGAGTAAATAACACTGGCAGTGGCTGCCTTTCTAAAACGTATTCCGATGTTAAGTTCATCATATCCTTCTAATAAGCTGCCGTCAACGATGTCACAAATATCCCGCTTGTGTTCCGTCCAATACTCACTGATAAGCTGGTCTGCAATACCCTTGAGCTGCTCAGCCATATTATTTCCCAGAGGCATGCCAAATCTCTGCTCCAGAGCTTCAGCCACCGCCGTTTCATGCTCCGGCTGAAATTTCCAAAGAAATGGACTGCGGGAATTTTCCCGTACTCCTGTATCAGAAATATCGAAAACATAACGAAGCCTGGGCTTTTCGCCTGAAGTATCCAAAAGGGCAATACCTTTAGAACCGCGGCGCACATACCGCCTCATAACATCATTCCAGATAGAATATTCTGCGCAGGCTGTCGCCTCCGGCCGCTGTGAAAAAATCATAAGCTGATCATAATAGGAATACTTATATAGTCGAGAGGCCGTGGCCAGAAACGCTGTCCATTGCTGCCAGCTATCTGTCAGATGAGAAGCTGTATAATCAGCAATCACTGTGTAAAGCTGCAGCTTATCTCTCATAATCATCATCCTCATTATAAAAATCCGGATACAATTCCAGATCTGCGAATTCCTCATCTGTCATACCTGCCAGTTTTTCTACCGCAGCATCTGTAAGTGCCAGAAGCTCCGTTTCATCTGCCGCCAGGTAACCACGCATTTCATCCAGAGACTCTATCAGTCCCTGACGAGTACCGTCTTCAGATTTATAGATACACATCAGATTCATTTCTTCAAAAGTAAAATTATTCATATTAAAGCCCCCTCTCTGCGCTCTTTCGGGGCGCCGTCCTTTTTCTCTCCTGTTTTATCTTCTGCTTAAGCTGTTCCAAAACAGATTTTTTCTTTTCCGGTTCTACCGCCTCTTTCACTGCTGTATTCGCCTGCCTCTGCTCCTGCTTCTGCGTCTCGGCAAATTCCTTTTCAATATTGAAAATCATGCTGCCTACGGTTTTATTGATAGTCTCCAGACAACTTTCAAGATCCAATATATCCAGGTGTTTGCAATCCGCTGCCACGCAATCAAAACTGTTTTCCCCTGTTTCAATGCCAAAATGCTGGCAGACAATATATGAAATACCTTCAACTTCAATATTCCTGATTTGCTCAGATATCTGCTTGATCGGTACTTCTGGCCAGTCTCTGGCGGCAATTTCCAAGTTCTTCTTTTCATTTCTTTGCAATATGGCACGAGCCATAGTTCGGATACAGGCCTCTGCAGTCTGTGTCTGACCCGTCTCTTGCCGGGCAAAAGTATTTTCACTCCCATTTTCCCGCATCAATTCTCCATTCAGGGGCACTGGCGAAGCGCGCTGCAGAGCCTCCATAAATGCCTCATAATGCTGGATTCTCCTGGAGGCAGAGCTGACAAGCTGAGGCAGTGGTTTTCCTTCAGTTTGAGAATAGTCAAATACTTTGGCAGGCTGAAAAGTAAGAACTTCAATTTCTTTTTCTTCCATGACTACTTTCCCGGCAGCGTCTCGCACTGGTGCCTTGGTAGCTGGATCGATTTTGGGTCTCTCGACTATTTTCTTATAAGTTGTTGGCGCAATAATGGGAATACCATGCTCCCCTTTTTTCACATGGCGTCCAAACTGCTTCATCCACTTATCATATCCGGCTACCTTGACAGCATTTGGACACTGCGAATGTATCAGCATTTGGTTTTTAACAGAATACGTGTGGAAGCGGGACATAACCTGCAAATACTCCGCAAATTTACCGCTGTTGAACACATTCCAAATACCTGCCTCTATCTTTTCATTGAGCTCTTTTAACTGCTCTCTATTTGTTGGCTTGTCGGCCATGATGCTCAACTCCTTTCCGGAAAAACAGCCTCTGCAGAAGAAATATCATTCTTTACAGAGGCATAAACATAACGATTATCTATATGAGAGCTATTTCTTCTCGAACAGCAGCTTAAAATTCGTCTTTTCACCGGTATCCTCCAGCAACACGGTTGCATCATAGGTTTTACCGGTCTTTTCTGAATAACAGCCAGTGAGTTTTGCTTTGCCATCCTTTAACAACGCGGAAGCCACCGCTCTGGTAAGGTTCTTTTTCTTGACGGTAAAAAACTTGCTGTTTTTCCAAAGGGCAAACCGACATTCCGCATTTTCGCAGAAAAATCCCTGCTTACGTTCGGTGACAGCTCCGCCACAGCGGGGGCATCTGCCCACCGTCTCTCGATCAGAAGGGAAAAGTACCTGAGAGCCGTCAATCACTTTATAGGTCCTCACCAGATCATGGAGCATATTGCAGATACCGTCCATAAACTCATTAGGATTCATCTCACCACGCTCTACCTCTTTGAGCTGGTGCTCCCATTCTGCCGTCAAAAGCGGCGATTGGAGCTGTTCCGGCAAGACAGTAATCAGAGAAACACCTATTTGCGTAGGGATGAGGTACGTGGTCTTTTTCTGTTTCTTGCGCTCCACAAAGCCCGTGGATACCAGCTTTTCCAGGATACCGGCGCGGGTGGCCGGTGTGCCAATGCCCTTGCGCTCCGCATCCTCCGGTATACGGCCCCGGCCGCCTTCTCTTGCCCCGCTGGAGCAATTCACCTTGTCTTTTGTGCCAGCCATTTCCATTGCGGAGAGCAGCGTATCCTCAGTGTAGTGCTTAGGAGCTGTGGTCTTGCCCTCCTTGATGGAGACAGCAGTGACAGGGAGCGTCTTGCCTTCTGTCAGCCCATTCGGCAGAACGCTTTCTTTCGCCATGTCTGCTATTTCACGCTGATAGACTTTCCAACCCGGATCAATAACGGCTTTCCCTTTTGCAGAAAACAAGTTCCCGCCGCAGTCCAGGATGACAACCGTTTCCTGATAACGGTAAGGCGTGCCAGTAGCGCACAGAAGTCCCCGCGCCACCAGGCGCAGGATTTCCCGTTCCCCGGCAGGCAAAGCTTCCAGATCTGTCCGGCCAGCTCCCTCGGTGGGGACGATGGCATGGTGGTCGGTAACCTTGGCATTGTTGCATACCTGAGCCGCCAGAACGGTATCCGGTACAGCCACACCGCAGATCTTTGCTGCCACCGCTGCCAGCGCCGGAACTGTTCCTTCCATATCAGCGGTCAAATATCGGCTGTCAGTACGGGGATAAGTGCAGAGCTTCTTTTCATACAATGTCTGAAGGTAGTCCAAAGTCTGCTGGGCTGTGTAGCCAAGCTGCCGGTTGGCATCCCGCTGAAGAGTTGTCAGGTCATACATAGCAGGCGGCCTTTCCGATTTTTCTTTCTGCTCCACAGTCTGGACCAGGGCGGGCTGGCCTTTGCAGGCATCCACCACCGCCTGCGCCGCTGCCTTCTCGGCACATTTCTCACCTGTGGCAGAAAAACCGCCGCAGTCCAGGAACGGCGTATAAAACGGAACTGGCTTGAAGGCACTGATATCGGCCTCTCGCTGAACGAGCAAAGCCAGCGTTGGGGACATCACCCGTCCAACGTTTAGAGTACGGTGGTACAGCACGCTGAAAAATCGAGTCGCGTTGATTCCTACCAGCCAGTCAGCCTTAGCGCGGCAAAGCGCTGCTTCATATAAATCATCATAATCTGTTCCCGGTTTCAGGTTTGCAAAACCACTTTTAATTGCTGTATCTTCCATAGAAGAGATCCAGAGCCGTTCGAAAGATTTCTTACTTTTGCACTGGTGATATACC
>ERZ827490.1509-NODE-1509-length-29634-cov-6.821157_pt1 | contig 29634 bp, 28 predicted proteins | sample MGYA00519770_ERZ827490 | MGnify/ENA primary metagenome ERZ827490 (study PRJEB31778, sample SAMEA3449324) | human gut metagenome | biome: human gut; feature: human-associated habitat; material: faeces | place: United Kingdom | collected 2010/2012 ...
TTGATCTTTTGACTACTTTTCCATCAAGGGAAAAGTAGGTTCAATTATTTCTAATACTGAACTGAAAATAAGAACAAATATTCATCGATCTTCCCGTTGAAGGATAGATAGGAATTTGCGTTTTTCGGCTGATGTACCTTTGTATTGTTATCGATAACCAACCTGTTAATCGTCAATAGCTTTCGGAGTATTTCCATTGGCATATTGGCACATTGTCAAATTAAAAAATTATTTCCCATGGCTTTAAAGTATCATTTAGTACAGCGTCTTGACAAGAGTAAAGATGCTGCTGCCGGTTCAAAGCTGTATTACGGCCAGATCCGTGCCCAACAGAAACTGGAGTTTAACAAACTCTGCGAAATCATTGCTTCTTATTCTACGGCTTCACGCGGTGATGTCATGTTAGTAATCGACGGTTTGTTATACGTTATGCGCCAACATCTGGAAAACGGCGAAGTGGTCCAGGTGGGCGATTTCGGTAACTTCCGTATGCTGGCTGGCAGCAAGGGGACAGCGGTTGCCGATGATTTCACCACGAGTCTGTTCAAAAAGGGTCGTATCGTTTTCACACCGGGTCCCATGCTGAAAGAAGTCACAGCGAAACCGAAGTTTGAGAAAATTGTACCGATCACCTCATCCGGCAACAGTGGCTCGGGGAGTGACCGTCCTGAAATCGAGTAATGACGCACCATGAAAAAGCTAGATTTCATCAAACAATATTTGCCTCTCGCCCAAAAGGCGGGAGTGCAATTCGGAATGAACCCGGTCATCATCCTGGCACAATCGGCCATCGAAACCGGCTGGGGCGAAAGTACGCTTTGCAAGGAACATAACAACTTTTTCGGTATCACGGCTTACGGTCATCCCAACCCTTTCTGGAAAGGCGACCGCACCGACCTGTCTGCCGTCACCGGCCGTCCGACCTTATGGTTCCGCCGGTACGCTTCACCGGAAGACAGTTTCCTCGACTTCGCCCGCCTGATCCACTCGGCCTATCCTGTGGCAGCGACTCTCACCTTCCACCCTGCGGCTTACGCCAAAGAGATTGCCTACAGCAAATACATCAGCGAAGTGAACGGTGACAACCGTGCCGCTTACCAGCGTATGCTAGTGTCGATCTGCCGGTCGATAGAGCGGTTATCGGTCAATTAATTTTCAATTTTCAATTTATAATTTTCAATTCCCATGAATGTCCTTGAAACAATTCTCAACTTCCTCACCAGCCTTGCCCGGATCATCTTTCCCCGCAAGCGAAAGCCGGCAGCCGGTGACTGCCCCTGTCCTCATCCTCTGCCTGCTCCTACTGAGCCTCCTCTCCCTCCTGATGCGGGAGACGGAAGTGACCCTGACCTGCATCGGAGCGATACTCTCGCTCTCGGACAGGGGGACTGGGGAACCCGGCAAGAAAACCTCCCTCCCGGAGCCGACTGGCTCGGAATGTCCGGATACAGCCTGATGCTGATGGGCGGGGTTGGGTGTTTGTACAAATGGTTTATTGCGTAAGCGATATAAGAAGAGGGAGTACACTGCCGATATGAGGGAGGTACTCCCTTCTTATTTTCTTACTTCAACAAATCGTTTTCCCCCAACGGAGTATACGGGCCGTCTTTTACTTCAAACAACACAGAGCCGTTATCCAACACCTCCAATGTATGCCATTGATTAGCTGGTATATGTACACCAAAACTTCCTGCCAAAGGATCCAACAGGGTCGACTCTGTTTCTTCTTTTTTATCATTATAAAACATCACCCGAATCTTCCCACGCAACAGCAAATAAGTCTCTGCCGTATGCGGATGGCGATGAATCGGTAAAATAGTCCCCGGCTCCAGAGCATTCAGCAAACGCTGGGCTTTCGCATCCAGGGAGTCGTGGAAATTATGATTCATGCGCAAGCGGGGAGATTCTTGGGCTTGCTTCGTTACTTCGTTTAATAAGATTGAATTAATTAGTTGCATGACTTTTGTTTCAATATTTTTTCCAAACCATTTTATTCACGATTCCGGTATAGCTCTGGATCAGCTTGACTACCTTCACCGAAACATTCTCATCCACATAGTTGGGAACAGGGATCCCACAAGCACCATCCTTATTCATTTCGACAGCCACATCTACCGCCTGCAAAACTTGCTCGGTCGTAATGCCTGCCAGGATGAAGTTGCCTTTATCCAATGCTTCCGGCCGTTCCGTACTGGTACGGATACATACCGCCGGAATCGGATTGCCGACAGACAGGAAAAAACTGCTTTCTTCGGGAAGCGTACCCGAATCGGATACCACTGCAAAGGCATTCATCTGAAGATGATTGTAATCGTGAAATCCCAGCGGTTCATGCTGTATCACACGCGGATCGAACCGGAAACCACGTTGTTCGATATATTTCCTGGAACGGGGATGGCAGGAATAAAGAATGGGCATATCATATTTTTCTGCCATCGCATTTACCGCATTCATCAGATTGAAGAAGTTTGTTTCCGTATCGATATTCTCTTCCCTATGGGCAGACAATAAGATATACTTTCCTTTCTTCAACCCCAGACGTTCCAGTACATCACTTGCTTTGATCTGTTCCAGGTTATTATGTAATACCTCTGCCATCGGCGAACCGACTACATAAGTACGTTCTTTCGGTGTACTGGCAGCATTCAGATACCGGCGCGCATGTTCCGAATAACACATATTGACATCGGCTGTCACATCCACGATACGGCGGTTGGTTTCTTCCGGCAGACATTCGTCGAAACAACGGTTGCCCGCCTCCATATGAAAAATAGGAATATGCAAACGCTTCGCACCGATAACAGACAGGCAGGAGTTCGTATCTCCCAACACCAGCACGGCATCAGGTTTCACCTCCGCCATCAGTTTATACGATTTGGCAATGATATTCCCAATCGTTTCTCCCAGATCCGCACCTACGGCGTCCAGATAATAGTTAGGAGCACGAAGTCCCAAATCATCAAAGAATACCTGGTTCAGTGTATAATCGTAATTCTGTCCGGTATGGACCAAGATTTGATCGAAGTACTGATCGCATCGTTTAATAACAGCAGCCAAACGGATGATTTCCGGACGGGTACCGATGATGGTCATTAATTTCAGTTTATTCATGATTCTTTTTTTACACCTCTTCAAAATAAGTATCCGGCCGGGTTGGGTCGAAAGGTTCGTTGGCCCACATAAAAGTCACCAGTTCTTTCGTATCGGAAAGATTAATGATGTTGTGCGTATAACCGGGAATCATTTCCACGACCTCTATCTTTTCCCCGCTGACCTCAAAATCGATTACTTCATCCGTTCCGATCTTACGAAGCCGGATCAAGCCATGACCGCTCACCACCACGAATTTCTCATTCTTGGTATGATGCCAGTGTTGGCCTTTCGTTACCCCCGGTTTGGAGATATTGACTGAAAACTGTCCCCGGTCAGGCGTACGGATAATCTCTGTAAAACTACCGCGATCATCTGTTTTCATCTGTACCGGATAGCTGAATTTCTCTTTCGGCAGATAAGACAGATAGGTCGAATACAACTTCTTTGTGAAAGGATCGCCCAAATCAGGTACACTTAAATTATTCGGCATTTCTTTAAAAGAATAAAGCAGGTCAACAATACCTCCCAATGTGATCGTATGAATCACAGGAACGGCACAAAAGTCTCCCTCGTGATGCTCCCCACCCGACAAAGCAGCAATCAGTTCATCCACCACATCATCCACATACACCAGATTCATAACCACACTCGAATCATTCACCCGGATAGGCAGATCATTGGCTATATTGTTACAGAAAGTAGCGACAGCACTATTATAGTTCGGCCTGCACCATTTTCCGAACACATTCGGGAAACGATAAACCAGGACTTTCGCTCCGGTTTCCTTTGCATACTCGAATAATAAGTTCTCTCCCGCCCTCTTCGATTCGCCATACGGATTATCCAATGCCGCCTGTGTAGACGAAGAGATCATCACCGGGCAAGTATTGTTATACTTTTTCAATGTATCCAGCAAAGTAGATGCAAAGCCAAAATTACCTTTCATAAATTCCGCCTGATCTTTCGGACGGTTCACACCCGCCAGGTTAAAAACGAAATCGGCATTCTTGCAATAGACATCCAACTCAGCCGGATCGCTGTCTATATCATATTCGAAAACCTTTAGTTCAGTTCCCGAAACAGGATAATTCCGTGCTTTCCCCGACTGGATATTATGCAGCTGGGAAACAAGGTTTCGACCGACGAATCCTTTGGCACCGGTAACTAATATATTCATATCATTATTATTTTTTATTCGCTTCTGATTTCTCTCGGTTTTGCCCGTTCGATCAGCCCAAGATCTTCCTGAATAAAGCGTAAACGGAGTAATAGTTTTTTCATGCCTTCCACATCCAGACGTGAGGTGTTATGGCTGTGATAGTCTTCAATCTTAGAGAGACATTCGCTTCCTTCGGTAAAGAACTTATCATAATTCAGATCGCGTGTATCGCAGGGAATACGATAATATTCACCCATATCGATCGCTTTCGCCATCTCTTCACGGGTTACCAGTGTTTCATACAGTTTCTCACCATGCCGCGTACCAATCACCTTCACTTCTGTATCCAAATACTTCGGATCGATCTGCGCGTATGTCTCTTTCAACGCCTGTGCCAAAACAGACAGAGTAGCAGCCGGAGCTTTCTGCACGAACAGATCACCGTTATGACCATGTGTAAAGGCATAGATCACCAAATCGACAGCATCATCCAGAGTCATCATAAAGCGGGTCATTTCCGGATCGGTAACAGTGATCGGTTTCCCTTGTTCTATCTGTTCCACCCAAAGAGGGATCACCGAACCACGGCTTGCCATTACATTGCCGTAACGCGTGCAGCAGATTGTTGTCTGCGCCCCTTCACCCAGCTCACGCCCTTTGGCAATCGCCACCTTTTCCATCAACGCCTTGGAGATCCCCATTGCATTGATCGGATAAGCGGCCTTATCGGTTGAAAGGACGACTACATTCTTTACACCATGTTCGATAGCCGAAAGCAGCACGTTTTCTGTACCTTCTACATTTGTACGGGTAGCTTCCATTGGGAAGAACTCGCAACTGGGAACCTGCTTCAATGCAGCTGCACTAAACACATAATCCACACCGCGCATAGCAATATCTACCGATGTCTTGTTACGTACATTTCCGATATAGAATTTCACTTTAGGATTTTGCAAAGCGTGACGCATATCGTCCTGCTTCTTTTCATCTCGGCTAAAGATTCGGATTTCCTTGATATCGGAATCCAGGAAACGCCGAAGGACGGCATTACCGAAAGAACCGGTACCTCCGGTGATTAGGAGAACTTTGTTTTTAAAAACACTCATAAAATTAATTATTATTTTATATTTCATTGATTAGTTTGGACTCATACAGTATCTTTAGCTGATTCCGTCAATTCATCTAATATCCACGTCACCTCTTTTCCGCACAAGGTATAAAGAATACATATAATCGTATAAACTATCATCTTCAAGTCATACCCAAAACCCATCTTTCTGACATAAATGTATTCAAGTTCACGTCTTGTCGGAAAAACCTTCTCCATATATTCGACTTCATCGGAAATCTGATCTCCATAAATAAAATCATACAAAGCAGCCGGACCACTTAAACCAACTGGGACTTCTGCCGCCAGATTCCACTTTCCCGTCCTGAAGAGTTCTTCCTGATCATTCGCCACAGGACGAGGGCCTATAATACTCATCGTCCCGTTTAATACGTTCAATAGCTGTGGAAGCTCATCAATTTTTACCTTCCGGATAAACTTTCCAAAAAGAAATATCCTATCAGTATCTGCCCGTAAACTATTCTCATTCGCCCCAATCGCTACTCTCATTGAGCGAAACTTATACATTTTGAAAGGTTTATTACCTTTTCCTATTCTTGTGGCGATATAGAATATTGGACCTGGGTCGGAAACTTGAATGCCAATAATTGCAATCAACCATAACGGAGCAGTAACGATAAGACCAATTAAAGCACAAATAAAATCAAATGATCTTTTAACGACTCTATACATAATATTATATTCTACGAAATACCACCTCAAATGCCTCTGCAAAGTTACAACCTGATTGCCCCCCCCTATAGGCTGCAAGACCTCCAATAGCCTCACTACTACGAGGATGTGGATACGGTCTCATCACCCCCCTGTACATTGACAAAGCCTTAACTTTAGCCTCTACACCATCTTTGCCGACCTCCACAAATACATTGGGATGAAAACGGTTCATAGCTGTATTCAAAGCCCACTCCGTACTAGAAGGTATTTCCATAAACCACATTTCTTGAGTTGGCTTTATTTCCGGTCTTCTCTGAAAGAGCCGAATTGCCTCCTGACAGGCTAAAGAAGTCTGAAGATGATCATTATTGGTATCAGCAGAATGGTGGGTAATGACAATATCCGGCTCACTCGCTAAAATCGCCTGCTCAATAAACTGCACTAACCGGATATGAGGAACAGTATTCATCTCTATATTCGGAAATGTTCCCTCATATTTTTTATTAATACCTAAATAAGCTGCCGATGCATTCAAATCGGCAGCTAACTCTTTATCTCTCGGCCTAAAAGCCCGGGCCTTAGCCTCCGTACACATAATACAGATGTCAACCGTATCTCCCGCTTTAATCCATTTATAGATCGATGCTCCCACACCTAAAATCTCATCATCAGGATGAGCAACTACGATTAAGTAATTCATATCATATTCTATTTTAATGATTGGCTTTTAACTATCGACACACAGACAAAAAATCTCTATAATCGTTAAAAATTTCAGTAAAAAACGCATTAAAGTTTAGCCCTAATTTGAGTGTTTATGTCTAACCTTTTAACTTAGATTTTCTAAATTTAGGATCCATATATTTAACCACTCCAGCAAGCATACCTACCAGCATAGGTAATGGATCATTCCATGCACCATCCTGATAGCTCACATTCTTACTAAAGAACTTGAACCAACTTGGTTTGCATTTAAATCTATTCTTAGAGAATACGAACCACATCACATCTAATCCCATCCAACGAACCTGCTTATCTACCTCATAATCAAATTTTGGCATTGGATTATCGAACTCGTCAGCTAAAAACACCTTTCCGAAATCCACTCCTGCTGCAAAAGCAGCCTGAAAACTGGATGGCACACGAGGATTAATCTCAATAATTTTCAGTTCGCCTGAATTCTTATCCTCTAGTATATCAAAGTCTGCAAAACCTACCCAATTCAACTTTTCCAAAACCACCTTACATTGATTCAATAAGAACGGATGCTCAACTGTTTCACTATAACAACTACTACCTCCTTTCAATGGAAAATATCTGCGGATTTTAATGATAGTGTAGTTATCCATATTTCCCTTCTTATCACGATAAAGCATTACATTGTAGTAATAGTCAGGTTGCTCAACATATTGCTGGAGGGTACAAGTTCCAAACTGCTTATGGATACAAGGAAATTTTTCTTCCAATTCCTGCATGTTAGCCACACTCATAATTCCCTTTGCCCCTTGAGAGAAGTTTGGTTTGATCATAGCAGGAAAACCTACATATTCAGCAATTTCCTTCAACTCGCCATCTTTCAGCTCACGAGTCTTCGGATGACAAATAGTATACTTTTCACAAAGTTCCATCAACAGCTGCTTATTGTTTGCCACATTGAAGATGTCGAACGAAGGAATAGCACACCTCAAATCAAAAGTACTCTCTATCTTCTCCTTGTTTCGACTCAGAAATTCTGCACCGTCATCAGCCAAAGGAATGATGAGATCAATCTTGTGCTCCTTCAAGTAAGCAAACAGGAACGCCTTGGCTTCTTCCTTATGAAGCGTAATGTCTGGTGACAGATGTTTCTCTGTCAACCAACGCGTTGCATAACCACTGGTCATTTTGTGATTGCAAAACCCCACCACACGATGCCCTTGCTTTCGAAGCGAACGTGCCAAACAAATTGCCTGCACTCCTTCTGCATTTATCAGTAATATATGTTTCATTGCATAGATCAACTACCGGAAATTGTCGTATAAAATATATTTCGTAATTCTTTTAATATAGAAGAAGAACTATACTTATCAATATCCTTCAATGCGTTCTTAACAAAATTTTCTCTTAATATTACATTGTTCGATAGTTCTATTATCTTATTTGCAAATAATTGAGGGGAATTTAACTCCACCAGAGAACCATTATAACCATCCTTTATTATCGAAGCGTGACCACTATTGTTTGTTGCAATAACAGGCATACCACATAGCATTGCTTCAACCAAGTTCAAACCAAATCCTTCCCTGATACTTGATGCAACACAAATATCTGATGCATTATATAATTGAGCTATATCGTTTCTCCAACCCAAGAACCTAACATGGGAATTTACCCCTAAAGATTTTGCATACTTTTCATATTCACCATTATTATGATCTATACCAACTAATAAAAGATAAATTTTAGATTTTTTTCTCAATGCCATATTTAGTGAGTCAATCAACAATTTTTGATTCTTATTTTGAATTAGTTCTGCACAATAAATAAGAACTGTAGCTTCTATAGGGATATTTAATTGGTTCCTATATTCTACTCGTTGTGTATGGCTTAGTTTACACTTAAATCTCTCAGTATCAACCCCAATACCATTAACAAAAAACGTCTTTGCATGAGAAAAATGTTTTTTTGTAAAATCAAAATCTTCCTGAGTAATAGTGATAATTACATCTGTAACTGTTGAAAGATACTTATACAAAGGATAGTATAACCAATTGGTTAAGGGAGCACTCTTATAAAAATAAGTTCCATGAGCAAAATTAATAACTTTTGTTCCTTTTTTTCTTGCATATCTTGCTGCAAGTCGAGCCAATATAACACCTACAGTTGTATGACAATATACAATATCATAATCACCATTGTCTACAATATTTTTCAACTGCTTATAACCTTTGTACAATTTGCTGTGGAACGGTGATCTGCATATCGGTAACTCATATTGATTATCGCAATATGGTATATTTACCTTGCCACCACAAGCGACATCAACAATCCAGCCTTCTGACAACATCATTTGCATAGTAGGTTGATGAAACTTCATAATGTGTTCTTTAGCTTCATTAGCGACAAACAAGATCTTATGTTCTTTCATACAATTACTTCTTTAACATCTTATTATATATAAATCGAACAGTTCTAAATACGAATCCATACAATAGCCAATAGTATTTATTAAAAGGCATCACATTACCATAAACCTCTTCAAGTCTTTTGTATATCTGTTTTTCATTCTTTTTGTATTGGAAAGCCATGAAAGCTTCAACACATTTGTCATTCATTCTTTTAGGGATAATATAATTATCTATAATATCGTTACAAAATTTTCTCATTTCTACATAATACAGTTCTGGGTATTTTACCGTCACTTGACCATCATGAACACGCATCTTAACCAATGGCATTTTGATAAAGTGAAAAGAGACATTGTTCAGCATAAATTTAACCCAACATTCAATATCTTGTATATACTTGAATGTACTAAAATTACCACACCTTGCAAAGACCGATTTATGTATCAGCAGAGTACATCCATTTATAATCAAATGTTTAGTAAAGAAAGTCTTAAACAGTTCTTCACCTGTATACCTACCTTCTAGTTTTAATGATGGATGGTAGATAGGCTTCCCGTCCGCATCAATTAAAGCATCCGCACAACAGATGATGGCATTCTCTTTATCATGTATCTTCGCCAATTCATCAATTTCACACTCTACCTTCTCTGGTTCATAAAGATCGTCATGGCTCAGCCATGAGAAATACTCACCTTGCATCTTTTCAATACCGTAGTTAAGAGCAGACGAAACCCCACCATTAGGTTTGGAATAATATTTGACTTTATCACCGTATAAAAGTGCAACTTTTTCAGTAGCACCCTCATCCTTCGATCCATCGTTAACTACTACTATCTCTATATTTTTGTAGGTCTGATCCAAAGCGGTATCAATAGCTTGAGCAAGGAAGTTTGAACCATTATATACAGGAATGACGATGCTGACCAAAGGGTTGAATGTATTATTCATTATTTTCTAATTATTTCAACAATAGTTTGTATTTGTCTAAACTTGAAAATATAAGCGCCACACAAATAAAATATTATACCAACTCCCCCCCCCAACAATAATGTAATCAAAGAATTCATTTTAAAAAGAGTTATACAATACGCCAAACAAGCTGATATACAGCCCAATAGCATTGACGGTAGAATATCTTGTAAAAATGTCATTCGAGAATAATTAATAAGTTTTTCATTCCAATAGCCTGTAACGATAACAGAAACAACAGCTGCTATACTACCAGCACCTACCATATAATAAATCCCGATAAGTGATGCTCCAAGTATTAATATAATAGAAAGAATTTTTGAAATAATAGTCGTTTTAAGATATTTATCACTCTCTCCTAGACTTGTCAATATTGCAGAATTAATCAATATAAAAGGAGTAAAACAGACTGTCAAGCATACTATCTGCATAAATGGAACACTTGGTAGCCATTTATCTGTTAATAGCAAACTAATAACATCAGATGCCAACGGCAACATTAATGAAACAATAAGGAATACGATAAAAGCAACAATAGAGACCATCTTTCTTACAACTGATAAGAATCGTTCTTTATCATCTTGAATACTTGACAGAGCAGAAAACATTACACCATTTATTGTATTGGCTGCATTGTCAATTATAATGGTAGGAATCAATTGGCCTCTATTATAGTATCCAAGTTGAGAGGATGTGTATTGCTTACCAATAACTAAATTGTAAACATTATTATAGATAACATGTAACAATGACCCACCTAAAATACGAGAACTATATCCCAAAAGACTTTGTAATCGTTTGAACGAAAATTTCAGTTTGGGCCTCCATCCAACCAGAAGCCATAAACCAACGCAGCAAACAAATTGCATACTAAGTTGAGAAAAAATCAAACTCCATACTCCGTATGCATTATATGCAAGCGTAATTCCAACAATAGCAGAAATCAGAACAGCGGTGAAATTGACATAGAAATTGATTTTGAATTTCATGTTACGAACAAGCATTGAATGTTGGACACAATAGAAAGCCATTATAATTATTTGAACTGCTTGAACTCGAAGGAAATCAGACAATGACGGCATTCCATAATATCGGGCTATTACTGGAGAGATAATAAACAATAATCCATACAAGAAAAAACTAACAAACAAATTAATGTAAAATACGGAAGAGGTGTCTAACTCATCTATACTTTTTCTTTGTATTAAAGCATTTCCAAAACCACTATCAATAAAGATATTTGATACAGTAATAAAAACCCCCATTAACGCAACTACCCCAAAATCTTCAGGTAGAAGCAAACGCGCCAAAATAATAGAAACTATAAAACCGACCAGTTGATTGGCAATACGCTGAAAATATTGCCAAAACAGACCGGAAAGGACTTTACTCTTCAAATTATTCTCCATTTTTACATGCTAAAATTCGATCAACAGTAGCCTCAGGTGTATTCTCAAAGAAAATAGATTGTAAATCCTCTACACTGGTAGAAGAAAGAGCATCCACATACCTCTTCAATGATAGAGCATTAATTTCTATACTTAGTCTTTCATCAATAATTAAAGAATTGGGATACTTAGTGATATATGGCAATGAAGCATCATCATCAATTTTTATGAATGATATAATAGGTTTACCAGTTGAAAAATATTCAAATATCTTACACGGTATTGCACACGGTGTATAATTTCCAAAATTAAGTAAACAATTAGAACATGACTGAATTTCAAGAACTTCTTCATGAGAAAATACTCCATGATATTTTGTGTATTTAGAACTTATTAATTTCTCTTCTATATCACGATTATAAATTTTACCGTATACATCAAACACAAACCTTTCATCATGCAAATAATCTAATATTTGTAAGAAATACAAAGGATTAGCTGTTTTCTTCGAAATTCCTCCTGTAAAAACGAAATGTATCTTTCCTTCATTTAGAATATTCTCCTTTACAGTTCTCATAGAAAATAATGGAATATCTACATAATGGATTTTATTTCTAAATAAAGAATATTCATTACTATCATAATAGTTTTTGTGAGATTGCATTACAAATAGTAAATCATAAGCCTTAAAAAGGAATCGTTCCCATCTCTTGATTGATTTATTTGAGATATATTGACTTTTTAACACTCTAGGTATAATACCACCAGAAACAGCATCAAGAGTATAAAGTACATAAGTACCTCGTTTCCATATTCTTTTTACGATAGCTCCAGACACCGCTCCTTCAAGCGATTTATATACACCAACAACAATGATTTCTTCTTTACTTTTATTTATCAGTTTTCCAATAGCATTAGTATACTTAATAATATTCGATAAAGAAATCAACGGCCAGAATAATCCATAAACAGCTCCCCGAATTTTAAACAATTTAGAAATAAAACTAAAACGTTTAAGATTGTTAGCTGCTTTAGCTTCAATAAGTGCTGAAAATAAAAAATCAGGATTAACGAAGTGAATAGAGTTATCACGGAGCAACTTTGTATTCTTCGAAAATGTCCGAACAGCAATAATATCTGTAGTTATTTCCTTCTCATCAAACACATCTTTTAATTTTTTAACACAAATCGCATTTGGAGATGGAGAAGGGTAGTAACTATCCGTAATGAATATGACTCTCATATTTTAAGAAAATTTTAGTCTCAGAATTTTACTCCATATTAGTCTTGGAGTGTATTTAATCAGAACTAACATCAATTTATTATATTTCATTTCTGGATTAACCATGTATTCAGAATAAGATTTCATGATAGAAGTCTCCAACTCATTCGCATACGCAGAGTCTTTGTCTAAATAACAATTGATTATCAAACAATTAAGAATATAAAATTGTTTTGAACATAACACTTTCTGCATATAGTTAAAATATTGAGGAAATCTCACTTTTATTATATCACAGATATTTTTCTGAATAGTAACTAAGGCTATCTTGTTCAAATTGAAGTTTGCAGTCATAGTACTATTATCCCTATTCAAATAATTATAAAGCGGAGTATCAATACAAACTATCTTTTTTGCAATCGACACTGCTTTAAACAGAAATTCATCATCTTCATAAGCTCGTACTGGACTGAATCTTATTGATTGTATAATCTCTTTCTTAAACAATTTACAACACACACTAGTATTTAAATGCTTTCCTTGAGATTTAATAAGTTCTAATAAACCTTCATCTGAAGTATATATCTCCTTAAAATGTTCTTTATATGGACATTTCTTTTGCAGGCTTGATTCCACCTTATACCATCCACATTGGACAATATCAGCATTCTCGGCTACCATTGTGTTATAGAGCAATTGATACATTTCAATTTCTATCCAATCATCACCATCTACAAATCCGATATAATCACCATTAGCAATATCTAATGCCTTATTACGTGCAGTTGCTTGACCTCCGTTATCTTTATTAATCACCCTTACACGTGCATCCTTAATGACATACTCATTGCATATTTCCAACGAGTTATCTGGGGAACCATCATTAACCAAAATAAGTTCAATATTTTTATAGGCCTGGTTTAATATACTTTCTATACATTTAGGAAGATACTCTTCTACTTTATATATAGCAACAATTATACTTATTAAAGAATTATTCATAAACTATTTATTATACGTTTCCAATTTAACGTAGATATTACTATCTCGGGTTTCCACATTAACACACTATTTCTTCTAGGAACATCTGGCACATATTTTACATGAGGCAAATTTTTATCAATACTTGTCAGTAACACTCCTTTCTTACCTGTTTCATCTATAAATTTACTAAATATCTCTAAATGTTCATCTCGCATAGTCTCTGACTCTGTTAATAAAAAAAACAACTTACCGTAATTTATTCTAGAACTACGCCTTAACCACTTATCAGCGGCAATTTCGGGTGTTGAATAATGACGAAAATATACTATTATATCATCAATACAAGCCACAGGATATGAAAAATGCTCACCCTCTTTATAACGTGGAGTAATGCTTGGTTCAATAAACGTCAATGAGTGCTTAAAATAATGCTCTGGACGATTAATAAGTTTCAAATAATCATCAATACTCAATCCAATTCCTTCAGTTGGTGTCTTATAGCTTATTCCATAATACTGATATACATACCCCCCAGTACAATTATTACTAATGATACTAAAATCTTTACAATGAAGCCCAATGCGTCTTTTCCACTTCATCATGCTCACTAACGCATGATAGTAAGGTTTTAAGACTTGTTTTACATATCTAATTATATTCATACCGCAATCTGATTAATTTTTGATTTTTCATTTTCTATAACCCAAAAATATAGGACAATATTTTGACACAAAGGAAAGAACAGGGATAAAAAGTATATAAATGATGATTGCTAAAATAAATGTTATAATATCATCGTGAAGTTGTGAAAATGATTGTCCCCCAATATTAATCAAAAACAAAAACAGAATTTGCCAAGCTAATATGATGATAGAACCTTTACTGTATAGCAAAACCAAATTAAAGGTAATTCTCTTTGCTATAATCATACAAAAAAAATGATAAAGCGATAGCGCCCAAACAGCCTGCCAGCAGGAACGCCTCCAACAGAAACATTCGGAGTATCAATACTTTTTACAACTACAGCGTTAGCTCCTATTTTCACATTATCTGCTATTATAATATCACCAACGATTGCAACCCTCCAACCAATAAATACATTATCATCTATTACTGGAACTTTATCTGATTCAGTCGCTCCTAATTCCTTCTGCTGGTGTTTTATAACTTATACTATAATATTGATACATATAACCACCAGCACAGTTATTACTAATGATGCTAAAGTCGTTAATGTGAAGTCCTATTCGTCTCGGAAACTTCATAAGATTCTGTATATAATGATAATATATCTTCAAGTGTTATTTGATTGCTTTCATTTTTACAATCTTGCTCTAATGTACTTTTCACTTCCTTTATTACTGATTTTTTTCGCAGGAACACCCGCCCAAGTCGTATTTGATTCAAGGATATCCTTCACAACCACGGCATTTGCACCAATCGCCACGCCATCGGCAATCTTAACATTTCCAATGATTTTAGCACCAGTTGCTATAAAAACATTGTTTCCGATTTGAGGAGCCCCCTTTTCTCCATCAGCCCCAATACACACTCCCTCGTGAATTCTACAATTTTCTCCAATTCTTGATTCTTCATTTACAACAATAGACCCGTAATGTGCAATATAAAGTCCTTTACCAAATACATTAAGAGGAATGGAAAATCCCAATCTCTGCCCAAGACGTATATACCAATACTTATAAAACTTCTCTACTATTTTATTCCATAAACCAGACTTACAATTTTGATAATATTCGCATTTTCTCATTAGAATTTCAAACTTCCAAATCACATCGTGCACAGGAACAGGATGTTTCGTCTGTTTACGAGAAGCATATTTATCAGCTTCCACATAAGCTAGAAAATCATTTTTATTTTGAATCATTTTTTCCTCCCTGATACCAATTGTTTTGAATAATAGGTGCAGTACTTAACGGTCCTTTTTCAAAAAACATATATTCCCCAGTTTTAGCGTATTCGTCTGTAAATTGTATCAACCGCTGTGCAGCAGTTTTCGGATTCCAATCAGTCATAATAGACAGGTTGGCACTTCGTCCTAACATTGTCCTAAAATCCTGATCACATACAACCCGTTCGACCTTTTGAAAAAAATCCGCTTTATTGCCGCTTTCGTATACAACACCATTGTTCCCATCACAAATCAAAAATGGAACTGCTCCCGGTGCGTGACTAACAATGCAAGCACATCCAGCGTTCATCGCCTCATTCAAAACGGCTCCCCAACCTTCTCTAAAGTCGCTCGTAAAGAGAAAAATATTAGAATTTACCATTTCTCGTTGCAATTCTTGAGTCTCTACCGCATCTTTTATCGTTACACAGTCTTCCAAGTGATAATGAAAAACATCTTTATGCAATTTTTCCTTTAATTCCCCCTCCCCTATAATTGTCATTTGAAATTCTAGTTTTACATTTTTCAATTTTTCAGCAACTTCAATGGCCAGTTCCGGATGTTTTAATTTCAACATACGCCCCGCCCATAAGATTTTGGCTTTAACAGGTTTGTTCGCCATTAATTTATTCAAATTATAAGAATTTATTTCCGGAAAATATCCCCATTTAAATGTTCTCACTTTTTGGGTAAAAAACGAAAGATCATATGGTAAATATGCACTGGAACAAATAACTGCCAAATTATCTTTTTTTGTCAGAAATTGTCGTTTGATAGTTACTCTCGTTTTAGGTACAAATCTTCTCCAAATTCCGTTTTTGAAAAAACGTTCCGAATATCGTAAAAGCAATGCTTTCTGGTTTTGATTTGCACAATCTGTATATTCCATCGGAGATGATCCTATTATTATTGCTTCACTGTCCGATATAACTGCAAATGCATGTTTTTTCTCTTTCTCAGAAGCATATGCCTTTATCACATAAGGCAATTCATCTGCTATAACATCATAATTCAATCCAAACCGACCGCTTCTAATGTCTTGTGTTGCAATAAAACAAAAATCATCCCCCAACTGCTGATACAGTTCATTGGATATAGCTAATTGATGCAATCCGATTGCCGGTAAAATAAATGTTATCTTCATCTTATCACTCTATAAGCTTTTTCGAAATTGAGCTTTCCATTCTTCAATTTCATGTAGTGGAATTCTGATATTGGTATCAAACGGCTGATTTACTCGTTCCACCAACTGATAGATTTCATTTTGATCTATCACTGGTAGATTGAAATCTCTCTCCTTTTCTTTTGCCCGATTATCAATGCCAACGATCAATGTTCGCCGTCCTTTTTGAAGTGCGCGGATTCCCCCGTGTAAACGAGTCCCAACATAATCTATATCCGTATTCATCAATATACGATCAAAAGCGATAAGAGAAGGCTCAATAATACAAATATCATTTATATCAGTTAATTCTTTTATATATTGAAAATCACCGATACCTTGCACCCATAAAAAAACTTTTTTATAATTAGCCTTTAGACAATCGATCATAGCCTTGTCCCTACTCAAATTTTGGTTATAGTCTGTTACAGTAGTTACCACAGTATCAGCCTTTGTCGTAGGAATTTTTCGGCAAAACTCTGGAGTAAATCCCCACATGGTAGCGCATGATGTATTTACGACATTATTAAATCCAATCTTTTGCAGCATATCTTTTGTATAGTTGTCCCGTACACTATGCATATAATTATGAGACAATATTTTTTGATATACTTGTCTTGTATACCAATTTGGAGTTTCTCCATATGCACGCCATCCCACGCCTATCAGAACTGCAGGTCCCAATTGTTTTGCATTAAAAATATTGATATCCCATTGTCGGTCCACACTATTTAGTTTTCCTCTTAATAAATTAGACCCTATCACAAAAGACAAATCAACATTTTGAAGTACATGTGAATAGTATATCCATGAAATAGGTTGATGAGAGGATACGTCTATTACAAAATTACCGCTAAATAACCACTTCATTTGTTCTATAACACTCTGTGCAATAATTTGATCGCCAATATTGATTGAACATATTGATGGATTAAATCTTAAATAAGTTTTCATTTGTTGTTCCATTATGCGCTACTCTTCAGTGTTCTTATATATTCTGATATATTAGTTTTAATTGAATAAATTGGCTATTCTCGCTATCCAACCGACAAAAACCTTATCAAGCTCTTTCTATTTCATCACACAAAGCTCTTCCCTGGATGATTGAAAAGTTTGATACAATAATTGATATTATTACTGGAAAAAAAATTTGAAATTACACAATTCTTTCTGTTCACCTAAACGCTTAAGAAATAAAGCACTAGCTAGGATAATTATAAAAAACACATATTGTCTTCGTCTACATATAGTTCTTGTCATTATATACTCTTCCAATGAGAGATAAGTATAAGGCATAAAATATAATGAAACTCGTTCAGCTGTTCTACTTATAAGTCTTAATGTCCATAAAGCAAGTGATATAAAATTGATATTTATAACCATTTTATTATAGGTATTTGCTATAATCAACTGACTACATGAACGTGTAACTAAAATTGTAATCAAAAGCACAATAAAAAAGAACATATATCCATTATCTGTTTCCTCTATACCATACTTATAATTCATTGTATCTGCAGCAAACAGTAATAACTTATCAGCAGAAAAGAATAAAACAAACATTGCCCCAAACATCACCACTACTTTTTTGGATGTAATTTCCTGGTTTGCAATAAAATATACTGGAGAAAAAACGAGTGCCGATTTGTGAAATAACCAAGCAAGAATCATGAATGATATAAACCAGTAAAATTTACGATCCTTGATATATCGGTATGATAATAGAGTTATACTAATTGCAATTGTTTGTCTTATACCACTCATAGCAAATTGGAAAAAACCCATTGTTATAAATAAGAATAGAAGCAAACATTTATTTTGAGCATTATTCCAAATAAATTTATATAAAGCATAACACACAATCAAACCTACTGCAAACAAAAGAGTTTGGGATATTGTACACATTCTAGACAAAAAATATATGAAATATTTATAACCTAACTCTATGTGTCCATACCCACGATCTTCTATTGATTCAAATGTTCCATACTGACCCAAAATTTCATAACTTAGCAAATATCCAGAAGTATCAGATCCTATTTCTGGACTTTTAAAAGCAATTAGCACTAACACAGGTACTAAAGCTCCAATAAAATTTTGTCTTATTTTCTTCTTCGAATTAAGCTTATCCTCTCTATATATACAAAAAATAATAAAGAGAAGCATTAATATATATGGTATCATACCGATATTAATTTATAAAGATTCAAATAAGATTTAAAACAATCAACCTCATTAAAATTGCTTTCTGCAAAACTTCTTAAATCATCAGAACGGAATTGGAAACTTCTATTACGAATTAGACTAATAGCCTTAATAAGATCATTGACATATCCTTGTTCCACAACTACTCCACAATCACTATTCACCGATTCCACACAGCCTCCTGTTTTATAAGTTATTACAGGAGTACCACAAGCAATTGCTTCCAAATTGACAGTTGGATAATTATCCTCATACGTCGTATTTACGAATGCAATGGCACCACTATATAATTTTGCAAGTTCCTCAATACTATTAGTATGTTCTACTCCCTCTATTCCATTGGATAATGACTCAATCTGCTGTTTTGACAATCCAACTAACACTATATCAATTGCAGGATCGAGTATTTCCCTTAATTTTATAAAATCCGAAAGACCTTTTCTCTTATTCCATGGTGCAGCTACACCCAAAATATAGGGCCTAACATTAATCTTTTGATAGATTTTAAATTTCTCCAGATTTATGCCATTATGTATAACTTTAATACTTGTTCCAGCAAAGAAACTTTCTTTAAGCAAATCAGATAACCAGTTAGATACTGGTACCAAAACCAACCTCTTACCTAATGAAAGGAAGAGTTCTTTTTTTTTATTGTAGTTTCTTCGGCTACAGTCTGCAAATACTGAAGGTGGATAAGCATTCTTTTGCGGACAATTACAGCACTGAATTTTCCATTTATTGCAACCAACCATATCAAAGTAAGCACAATGACCAGTAAAAGCCCAACAGTCATGTAGAGTCCATACTACTTTACAATCCTTTATTCTTAGATAGTTAAATAGTATTTCATAGTTCAAATAATTACCGTGAAGATTATGCAGTTGTACAACATCCGGGTTGATATCATCTATATAGTTAATCAGTTTCTTTGTTTTGTATGAAGAAAACAACCCTTGTCCATCTGTCAACCTTGAGCAAATGTTATGACTATACGAGTCTAATTGATTGATAATCTTATAGTGATGAGTATCCTGTAAGTTACCATATCCATAAGCGACATAGGATTCAATGCAAGCGCCAGCAAGTACCCTATCAATACCTGCAACTATTCTTCCCGTACTTCCAAAGTTGTATGTTGTATTAATCTGAAGAACTTTCATTTTAAGATTTATCTAATAAAATTAAAATCCCAATCAGAATTACCCAGCGCTTTTCTCCAAGACTGAGAATCAGATATAGCTTTACCCACACAAAGAAATGTTTGCTTAAACATATCCCTAATTAATTGCAATATGATACTTTTATCTTGCATATTTTATTTCTAAAACTTATTATTTACAAAAAAGGAACATTTATTCTTTATCAAGTTTCTCATACACCGAATTCTTACTCTTGAACTCCGGTACAATCCCTTTCATCATTTGGACTGTTCCCATCTTATCGACTTTAATCGCCAATGTAATCAGCGGGTTCATAACCGTACAAATATCATTGTAATCATATTCTCTCACCTGGGCACGATATATTTTGGCATTATTGGTAGAAAGGGTATTCTCTTTTGTTGCCAGAAGTTCCTCATACAGTTTTTCTCCCGGGCGAAGACCGGTGTATTGGATTTCGATATCCTCGCCGGGGATAAGACCAGCCAGTTCGATCATACGACGAGCCAGATCAACGATCTTTACAGGAGTTCCCATATCGAATACAAAGATTTCATTGCCCTTGCCCATAAATGCGGCTTCGAGTACCAAACGACACGCTTCCGGGATTGTCATAAAGTAGCGGATGATGTCGGGATGAGTCACTGTCAGAGGGCCACCTTTTGCTAATTGTTCACGGAAACGGGGAATAACAGAACCATTACTTCCTAAAACATTACCAAAACGAGTCGTGATAAAACGGGTTTTGCCTGGATGCAAACCTTTGCTGATAGCGATACTTAAACTTTGTACGTAGATTTCTGCCAGGCGTTTGGAAGCACCCATTACATTAGTCGGATTAACCGCCTTATCGGTAGAAATCATTATGAATTTATCTACATTGTATTTGACAGCCATATCCGCCACATTACGGGTTCCATATACATTCGTATGGACTGCTTCACAAGGATTTTCCTCCATCAAAGGTACGTGCTTATAAGCTGCCGCATGAAATACATATTGAGGTTGGAAACGCAAGAAAAGAGACTCTACACGGTCGATCATCCGGATATCTCCCATTACAGCAGTAAATTCTACCTGAGGAAATTTTTCTTCCAGTTCCAAACGTATGTTGTGCATAGGGGTTTCTGCACTGTCAAACAAGATCAATTGCTTCAGATTGAATGTACATAGTTGACGGCATAATTCGCTACCGATAGAACCGGCGGCTCCGGTTACCAAAACAACTTTGCCTTTCAAGGAAGTGGCGATTTCAGTCATATTGATACAGATTTCCTCACGACCTAATAAATCTTCTATATGTACTTCAGGGAGATTACGGAAATTAACCTTACCCTTCTTCAATTCATCTACAGAAGGAAGCATCAACATACGAACTTTCTTCTTTTCACAATAACGGACTAAACGCTCACTCTCTTCTTTTACTAAATGATAGTCCGTAAACAATACTGCTTTAATATTTTTCCTATTAACCAAATGGTTAAAGTCTACTTGCTTTTTAATTGAATAAATTCTGTATTTTCCTACACGTAAACAGGTATGATCTCCAAAGCGCAGGAAACCACAAACTTTATACAATAGTTTGTCACTCAGGGAAGCATCAAACAAGAAAGTTCCGGATTTATCACCTTGATAAATCAATAGTTTTCCTTGATTCAAGGATACACTATTGACTATAATTGAATAGAAAACGATCATGAAAACACGGAGTATTGTCAAAAGGAAGAAGGTAAGGAACAAGTCTACTACAGCTCCTAAGGCTAATTCACGAGGAGATTGAATCGTCGTAGTCAGGTAGACCAAAATGACGATGAAAAGTACCTTTATTAATGAGGATAAAGCAAGACGTCCAGCTTCTGTAAATGCAGAATGCCGGATCACACCTTTATAGGTCTGGCACAAAAAGAAACTCACCAGACTGCTGCAGAAAGAAATGGATAATATATGAAAAAGAGAATCGTCCACAAGCTCTGTTCCAAGAATATACCATAGGAATGACAGAGAAGTAGCAGTAGCTAGAATTGATAGAAATAAGTCAATAAATAGGACGATCCAACGGTTAAAAAATTTAACGCGTGATAATACTAGTGCAAAACCATTGATATTCACGAGTTGTAAATTAAGGATGTTATGTAAAAAAGTTCGTCAGTCCCAAGTGGCTAACCTACATAAATCATTGTAATTCTTATACTTAAAGGTCATTGGTGTGACTAAAAAAAACGATCGTTTTTTCTAGTCACTATATTTGCCTAATTTTTGTTAACCTATGATTGGAGCGGCTTTTTGAAAAAAAATCGAATTAAAACATTGAGGAACAAATAGATAATTTCTCAGAAACTCTTTGTATTTCAATAAATATCACTTACATTTGCAGCACAAAAAAATGACTAGAAAAAACGATCGTTTTTTCTAGTCATTTTGAATTATCCCCCTTTCATCTTTTCAAAAGATTTTACATTCAGTAACAAGCTCGCCTATCAATCTCTACACTCATAGTACAGTTTCCTAAATGCAAAAAGCCCTGAGAAGTTCATTACTCCCCAGGGCTTTCTTACAATAATTTATTTTTCTTACTTATGCGTATCTTCCAATGAGAATCTGCAAATCCTCTTTTTCTATTTCTGATTCAAGAATATCCATTTCATCAGATGAATAAGCCGCTATATCAAAAGATTTCCATATATCCCATAGCGTATCTGTAATGGCTTCAAATTCCAATAATTTAAATTGATTCCTATATTTTAAAGCTTCTGTACGCCAATATCTTGTATTATCAAAAAAGTTCTTTAAATCCTTTTTCTTCAAACATTCATACAAGACTTCTTTTATTCTATCTAAATCATTTTCCGGTTGATACGGCATATCTGATTCAAATTTTATAAAAGCATTAAACTGTATGGGATTCATCACCTTCCAATTCGCACTAAACTCACGAGCAAAGCGCCGTACCCAACTTTGAGCCTTGGGAGCAACCTCTTCAGAAAAAATAAAACAACTATTGGGGGCAATCCTAGACTCTGATAATAAATCTTTAGAATGTTTTATTTTGCGAACTAACGAGCTTTTATCCAGATTTCTAGAACTTTGATAATCCAAACGCAATTCTACCAACAACAATCTATGATTTACTTTTCGATTATTTTGATAATCACTAATTCCGACTGCTGCATCCATTGTATTATCTTTTGAACCACCACAGAACTTTGTTTCGTAATCATCCAAAGCCAAACATTTGATCTTGCTTGAAAAAATCCCTACTTTATTATAATCTCTTTGAGAGACTTCATCTAATAAACACAAACAATGTTTTGCTATCAAATGAGAAACAATAATGTCTTCATTATAAATTATTGGAACCATAATCTTGAATACGGGATATCGCAATATTAAAAGACTCAAAAATCTCTTTTATATCGCTTCCGAGGTTTTGATATGTATATTGTAATGAATTCTCACTTCTAGTCGCCTGATAAAAACAGGTATTTTCGATAATATCCTCTTTATGAGCAATCGATTGTATAGCTGCAACCATATCCGGATTATGACTGGCAATCATAATTTTTAAGCCTAATTCCTTATGCAGCAAAACTAATAAACGTGCAAATTCCACTATCCACTGAGGATGTAAATGGGCTTCGGGTTCATCAATAAGCAACAAGGTCTCTTCATTCAGATAACCATTTTCCAAAAGACGCTGTAAATAGGCAAAAGCTTTCAAACCGGTAGCAGCTTTTTCCAAAGGTATATTTAAACCATCCTCCCGATGAAAATGCAATTCCTTATTAAAACCAAATGTATCGTCTTCAACTATTATCTGCCCATTTATCAGTCGCCTGATACGTAACAACACTTTTTTGCCAGACTGAGGCATTTCTCCCCGAGGACTTATCATCATTTCATATAAATCTGTCCAATGGGTACTTAACGTTTTAGCTTTATCAGACAAAGCCATTGGAGTATCTATATATATTGCTCTATGAATCATCAATGGAGCATCAAATTTTCCTTTTTCCAATAGCTTAACCCCATCTTCTGAAAGCTGTATCTTTGACGGGGCTTTATCTTCCTCTAAATAATTTCTTTTTATAAATCTATACAGTTGATCTAATGAGCGTTTTTCTTTATTAAGATAAAGTTCTTCATATTTTTGATCAAAATCAGCTATTAATGAACTAAAAAATTCAGCAATATTCTTTTCTAAGAGGATTTTATCATCATTATATGAAATTTTCAGATAAGAGAAAATACGTTTTTTTCTGCTCTTCATCATTTCTGCAGATAAGAAAGATATCAGTCTCAACTCGAACTGCTTAACCAAACTTATATATCTTTCTTTCAATGTGTCTATATCAACTTGATCATTTATCTGATCGATCACCTCATGATATGAGGTGAATTCATCGCTCTGACTTATCTCCCGACTAGCTCTAAACAATTTATGAAGATTTCCTCTTAATTGATTGGAGAATTCCTCATAAAGAGATTCATCAAATTTGTTCGATTCATTAATTATATAATACAACCATCTTGACAAAGTACTTTTGCCACAACCATTTTCTCCGGACAACACAGTTATTCCATTGATAGTAATATCAGCTTTCTCTATAGCATGATACCCATATAGCGAATATTTATATTTGCTCATCTGTCCTTTTTTAATTCTGTCTTTGCAAAAATAAAGGAAAAACCGATGACTACAAAGGTAAAAGGATTTATTATTTATCAAGTATCCTATATTCGAAATAGAAAGCCCTGGAAAGTTTCAAAACTTCCAGGGCTTATTTCTGCCATGTTTTTATCTCTTATTTATGCGTATCTTCCAAAATGAATTTAAGCGTTCCGGCATTTACCAATTCTTCCTGAGAAATAGTATAGCCTTTTAGCTTCTTTCCGTCGGCTGTTACTTCTTTAATATAGATGTCTTCCGGATTATTATGCATGGATTCGATTACTAACTCACCTTTTGGATAGAATTTCTTATTCAAATCGATGGTAACCTTATTGAAGGTCGGCGAAGTCAGTACATAATCCATATCGCCGGGACAAGCCGGGTAGAATCCCATCATAGAGAAAACAGCCCAGGTTGACATGGTACCGGTATCATCATTGCCGGGAAGACCGTTCGGTGCATTATGATAGTATTTACTTAACAATTCACGAACGAGCTTCTGTGTACGCCAGGCATCACCTTTGAAATAACTGAACAGATATGGATAGGCGATATCCGGTTCGTTTGCCATATCGTAATGGCCTTCGTCGAATACCATCTGCAATTTGTCTACAAATTTCTTCTGGCCTCCCATCAGCTTAACCAGACCGGGGATATCGTGGGGAACATAGAAAGTATAGTTCCAGGCACTTCCTTCATGGAAACCGGGATTGGGTTCGAAGTTTTCACCTTGTTTAGGGTTGAAGGGAGAATAGAATGTTCCATCGGGCAGAATCGGACGAAGCGTACCGAATTCTTTACTGTAATAATGTTTATAGCCCATTGAGCGGTCATAGAAGAGTTTTGCATCTTCCTTCTTTCCCAATGCTTTAGCAAACTGGGACAGGTTCCAGTCAGCTATATAATATTCCAAAGCATGGGATACGGAGTTGTCGTATTGTTCACGAAGCGGAACATATCCTTTGCTCATATAATCGTTATTGTCCGGACGAAGCAGGTTGAACTCACCCGGTGTAGTAGCTCCTTTACGCATCGCTTCGTAAGCTGTTTCTACATCGAAATCACGAAGGCCGCGCATCCAGGCATCTACTATATAAGGTATGGAAGGATCACCTTCCATCGTGAGGGTTTCGCGTCCGTATAGTTCCCACTTAGGCAACCAGCCGCTTTCCTTATACATATCGACCATGGTACGGATGATATCGAGCTGACGTTCGGGGAAAAGCAAGGTCATCAAAGTACTTACGTTACGATAGGTATCCCACAAAGAGAATACGGTGTAACGGTTTCCGGTAGTATGACCTACTTTCAGGCTTTCCATCATCGGGTATTCACCGTTCACATCCTGAATAATGTTCGGATGAATCAGCAGGTGATATAAAGCGGTATAGAAAATTGTCTTGTCGTCTTTGCTACCGCCTTCTACCTTTACACGAGACAGGTCGCTGTTCCACATATTGCTGGCGGTTGTCCTGACTTTATCGAAATCGAAACCGGGTTGTTCCGTATTCATGTTGAGACGGGCGTTTTCGATGCTGACAAAAGAGACACCCATCTTGACTTCGATGGCTTCGTTTTCTTCCGTATCATAGGTGAACCATACACCGACATCGTCACCGCTCATTTCACGGTTATACTTGGTATATAGTTTGTATTTGCCTGAATAGACATCCCATTCGGCTTCCACACCTTTCATTTCACGCTGTTTCTTCCAGTATCCCATCGACTTGGGAGCCTTGCTGACCTTCATTACGAAATAGATCGGGAAAACGGCCTGCGGGTTATAACAGAAAGTTCCCAGCAACTTGCTTCCTTCAATCTCGGTTTCGTTGACGATACGAACGGTTGCTCCGGTTTCGTTGGTCAATCCTTCTCCCAGGTTCAGCAGAATATTCCCCTGCCCCTTTGGGAAAGTGAAACGGCTAAGGCCGGTACGCATACTGGCTGTCGCTTCGGTCTTGATACCATATTTTGTCAGGACATTGCTATAATAACCGGGATGGGCTACTTCATCCTTATATTTGCTACCATATTCCCGGTAATCGACTTTCAGTTCGCCGGCGGTCGGCATCAATAACAGACTGCCTAATTCGGGACAACCTACCCCACTCAGGTTTACATGGGCAAAACCTGTCATGTAGTCATTGTCGGCGGAGTATGGAGTGGACCACCATTGGCTGTCTTTATCGAAGCGGTTGCTCTCCGATCCCATCACATTGAATGGAGTGACACTCATCATACCCTGGGGACAGATGGCTCCGGGATTAGTAGTCCCGTAGTTGCTGGTCCCGATAAAAGGGTTTACATAATCTACCGGCTGTTGTGCTGCCGCCATCAGGCTACCACACAGCAGGAGGCTCATTACTTGCTTCTTCATTCTCGATTTATTTAGTTAATTAATAATATGCTAATTTGAAAATGTGCCAATATGCCAATGAGAGACATATGCATTCATTCTTAGAATCGGCACATTGGCATATTTACCACATTGGTTCATTATCCTTCTTACCATACGACGATCTCATCCACAAAGATGAACCCCTTATTCGCTTCATCAGCTTTCAGACGGACATAGCGGGCTTTCCAGTCTCCCTGGAAAAGATATTCCTGGAAAGAAAGTTCGGGATCTTTATTGGAGATGGTGGTCGGGATAATTCCCTGTGAAGTGAAATTCGTTCCATCTTCGGATGTCAATAACTCGACTGTAGCCGGTTGGAAAACTCCCGGCCCGATCAGTTGCATGAAACGGGCGGATACTTTGTGAATATCGGTAACTTCTTCCATATCGATCACACAATCAAGGTCGTTCAGGTAGCCCTGCCAACGACCATCCAGATAGGTCAGTCCTCCCCGATAACCATCGAGCAGCGCATTCATACCGCCTGCCATATAACCGGGATACAACTTACTATTATAATGTATAGGCTTGTTGATGGCGCGGTGGTAATCAACTTTCTTCTCGGTCGGGGTTCCCTGCAACTGACCATTACTGAAAATGGCTGCTTTGATATAAGCTGAATCCTTCACCTGAATCATCCCGTCGTAAACTGTGGAGGAGGCTGTCGGGACAGTACCGTCCGTCGTATAACGGATTTCTGCCGGATACTTTTCGGCATCCAGGTAGACTTCAATCTGTTTGCTGACCGTATCGACCTTCATCGTTACCTCCAGTTCGTCGGAAAGAGTAAATGTATTGATGCCCATCTGCTGTAATTTTGAAATATGGGCATTCATACGGGGTTTGAAGTCATTCCATTCACGCTTTTCCTGAGGCGACCAGGCTATTTCAGCCAAAGCCAAAGCACGAGGAAACATCATATATTCCAGATGTTGTTCGTTCGGAATATATTCTGTCCAGGTATTGGCCTGTACTCCCATGATGTGTTTACTTTCTTCGGCAGTCAGGGAGTCGACCGGAATCGGATTATAACTATACACTTTCTTAATCGGAGTATATCCGCCGATAGCATAAGGTTGTGTTTTCGGATCAGCCTGATAGAAGTCAAAATACATATAATTACCCGGTGTCATCACCACGTCATGTCCCATACGGGCAGACTTAATGCCACCACTTTCGCCACGCCAGGACATAACGGTAGCCTCCGGAGCAAGGCCACCTTCCAGTATCTCATCCCAGCCGATCAGCTTACGGCCTTTAGAGATCAGATGTTCCTCTGCCTTATGTATCATATAACTTTGCAGTTCATCCACGCTTTTCATGCCATTCTTTTTCATCAAAGCCTGACATTTAGGACAGGTTTTCCAGGCACCTTTACCGGCTTCGTCCCCTCCTATATGAATATACTCGGATGGAAAAAGTTCGATCACTTCATCCAGTACGTCTTCCATAAAGGTAAATGATTTCGGATTACCGATACAGAAATCTCCATTCTTATAAGGCTGACCGGAACAACTTAACTCCGGATAAGCAAACAGGACCTCTTCCGAATGACCGGGAAATTCGATTTCCGGCAATACATTAATATGTTTAGATGCTGCATAGGCAACGATCGCACGTATATCGTCTTTGGTGTAATAACCGCCATAGGCTCCCGGAGTTCCTTCAGGAAGATATTTGCGGTCTTTTCCATCCCACCACTTCCGCCAGTCGGATTCGGTACGGAAAGCAGCATCCGTAGTCAGTTTAGGATATTTATCCATCTGGATACGCCATCCTCCTGCATCCGTCAGGTGAAGATGCAGATTATTCAGCTTATAAAAGGACATCACGTCCAGCAACTTGAATACTTCTTCTTTGGGAAAGAAATGACGCGACACATCCAGGTGCATCCCTCGGTACTTAAACCGAGGCTCATCCTGTATGGTGACATAAGGGACTCCCTGGGGAGAAAACAGCTGACGGAGTGTCTGTTCGCCATAGAACAGACCTGTCCCGGTGGCTGCTTTCAGGTCGATACCCTTTTCATTCACTACAAGCTGGTATCCTTCCGGATTTCCACCTATTGACTCATCCACGATAAAGCGAACATTTGCAGGCTTTGCCGTAGAAAAAACAGCAGCACTGTCGACTTTCAAAAAGCCTCCTGAAGCACTAACCTGTGCAGGCAGCGGGATTACATTCAGTTGCACAGTCTCTTTCGGAGAGCAGGCAACAAGAAGCAAAGAGCATACTACAGTAACACCCGTCATCGCTATGCGCGATTGTTTTGGCAGTAACATAATAATCAGTTTTTGTGTATTTATTCTTGGTGCGGTAAATATACAAAGAAAAAGGGAAAATCCCGTAAGAGATTTTCCCTTTATATGAGAAGAAAGCCGCACCGTAGATATGAACAAACTCCGTATGACAGGATTTGAGTGCTT